>Ga0172364_10000833_pt1 | contig 22847 bp, 19 predicted proteins | sample LakKivSesite10cm_FD_114545 | JGI IMG/M metagenome (GOLD analysis project Ga0172364, IMG submission 114545) | Sediment microbial communities from Lake Kivu, Rwanda - Sediment site 10cm | ecosystem: Environmental > Aquatic > Freshwater > Lake > Sediment | place: Rwanda: Western Province, Lake... | reverse complement strand
GATTTTCATTAAAAAACCCGCATGAAAAATTAGTAAGGTTAAAAATGAACATTATCAAAATAAAAAGCAAGATGATTTTTAAAAAGGTACTTTTAACAAATCCCAAATAAATATAAAGTACCCGCATGATACAAGGAAATGCCGTGCCTGCCATGCCCGCCGTGCCTGCGGCAGGCAGGAGGCAGGCGGGAGATCTTTTAGCAGAAATCCACATTGAGCAGATAAATAAAAGCCGATGGAAAAATTTCATCCATCGGCTTAAAATGTACAGATATTCACTTGCTTCTTTCTGATCTTATAAAACGGATACACCGCCTATGGCGGCATGACTTCATCGCACTTTTGGCTCACACTCTTGCATTGTGATTTCTTTGTACCTTCTTGTAATGCGCACCACCGTTTCACAGGTTTTCTTTTGCATTTTTTCTGCCCATCCTATTCATATCGGAGAGCTTCAATCGGGTCCAATCGCGCTGCCTTGGAAGCAGGATAGATTCCAAAAAAAAGTCCCACAGCGGACGAAAATCCCAGCCCTACAAAAACTGCCCAAACCGGAACAGCCGTTGGAAGAGGCGTTACCGCACCGATCAACACACCCAATCCAATACCAAACAGGATGCCAACAATTCCTCCCACAGCCGATAGAACAACCGCTTCCACAATAAACTGCCAAAGAATATCCCGCCTCCTGGCACCGATGGATTTTCGAATACCGATCTCTCGAGTCCTCTCTGTTACCGATACCAGCATGATATTCATGATACCGATGCCACCTACCAAAAGGGAAATTCCGGCAATTCCAACAGCGGCGGCAAAAACAACACCGGTGAGATTCTTCCATGCATCCGTCAAAGAATCCCGCGTGATGATTTCAAAATCGTTGGGCTTTCCTGGCGGCACCTTTCGCTCAATCCGAAGTATCCCGGTCACCTCGTCCATGGCCGCCGCTAAAAGCTCCGTACGGACGGCCTGAACCGCAATCGAAACATAACGCCTCTCCCCAAACACCAGTTTAAACGTGGTATAGGGGATGACTACGATATTATCCTGACTCTCACCGAAAACGCTTCCCTTTTCTTCAAAGACTCCGATAACCTGATACTTTTTCGAACCGACCCGAACTTCCTTTCCAACCGGATCCTCAAAGGGGAAAAGCGTTTCGACAATATCAACACCAATCACACACACCGGTCTTGAAGATCGAATATCCATCGGTTGCAAAAAACGTCCACTCTTCACATACCTTCCATTGACGTTCTGCCACTCCTCGGCTGCGCCGTACACAGACACATCGGCATTGGTCTTTTCTCCCCCATATCGCACACTCTGTCCCCAATCAAAAAGCTCTGGGCTCACCTGAGAAACCAGTGTGGCCCGTTTTTTAATGGCCTCCGCCAAATCCGTGGTAAGGTCTTTCCGGTTTCGATACTGTTCGTGGGTATGCCCCGTCTGTATGGCAGGATATTTCTGTATAAAAAACGTATTGGTTCCGATCTGGGCAAACTGTTCCTCTACAGTCGCATTGATTCCCCGAATAATGGTCATCATGCCGATCACGGTCATGACACCGATAACAATTCCCAGGGTAGTTAAAATGGAACGCAACTTGTTTACCCTAAGCGCTCCCAGAGCAACATGAATACTCTCTTTGATTTCCATGAATCAAGCCTTTGTAGTAGTGCTATCGAACACTTCCTTTTAGATCCGCTCCTTCCAGCTTGGCACCGGTCAAATCTGTATTCGTCAAATTGGCATCCCGGAGATTGGCACCCGTAAGATTGGCATTTTTCAGAATTGCACGCTGCAAATGTGCCCCACTTAAGTCGGCATTTTTCAGGTTGGCTCTGACCAAACTGGCCCGTTTTAATTTGGCCTGAGACAGTGTGGATCCCTCCAGATTGGCTCCATCCAGTTGAGCGCCGAAGAGTGAAATTCTTGACAAATCAACACCCTTTAAATTGGCACCTTCAAAATTGGTATCCTGGAGATTGGCCCCCCGAAGATCGGCACCCTCTAAATTGGCTTCTTTCAAATTGGAACCAAAGAGAAAGGCATTTTCTAAATTGGCTCCTTTCAGATTGGCCCCTTCCAGATTCGCATTTTGAAGATGCGCACCTCTCAAATTCGCCCGACGAAAATCTCCTCTTTTAAGATTGGAATAGGAAAGATCGGCGTGAGAAAGATCCTCACCAGACAGCGATTCTCCCTTTTCCACCCTTGCCACAATGATCTCTCGAGTCATGGGTGCCATATCATCCTCCGGATGTAAAACTTGCGATCGCTTCATCCACCGATTTGTATACTCTGATGACTCTATCCAATTTGGTCACCTCAATGGGACGGCGCACACGCTCCGACACGTTGGCAAGCCGCAAATCCCCGCCACTGCTCCGAAGTGTGGTCAACCCTGCCATCAGCATTCCCAATCCGGAACTGTTCATCCACTTCACTTTTCCCATATCCACAGCGATGAAAATTTTACTTTTTTGAATGGCATCGTAAATGCGCTCCTGAAAGAACTTCGTCTCATCCCCACCCATCAATTCCCCCACCAAACTGAATACCAGTACGCCGCCTGCTTCTCTCTCTTTCAATTCCATAATTCAAACTCCTCATTTGATAGTGCAATTTCAAGAGTTTTTTACTGCGTGATTAATTTACTCATAATGGAGAGCATTAATGGGATTCAGTCGTGCCGCCTTGCTTGCAGGATAAATGCCGAAGAAGATACCGACAGCAGATGAAAATCCGATGCCAAGGACAATGGATAAAGGCGACACGGTCGCAGGCAGAGGAGAAATCGCTGCGATGATTTCCCCCAATCCAAAACCGAAGCCAATTCCGATAAGCCCCCCAATTCCGCTGATGACCAGCGATTCGATGAGAAACTGCCAGAGAATATTGCGCCGTTTGGCTCCCACGGCTTTGCGAATTCCGATTTCCCGCGTCCTCTCTGTCACCGACACCAACATGATGTTCATGATTCCTATCCCGCCGACCAGAAGAGAGATGGCCCCCACGCCGACAGCAGCAGCATAGAGCGCCGACGTGAGGCGTTTGTAAAGGTCCATAATGAGATCCATCTGATTGATGGAAAAATCATCCTCCTTGTCGGGAGGGACGCCTCTGACCCGACGGAGAATCCCACGGATTTCGTCTTTCGCCTCTTCCATCAGTTCGGGATTTTCCACCTTGACCGCAATGGTAATCCAACGATGGCGCCCAAAGAGTTTAAAAAAAACACCGATGGGAATTCGTACTTCCTGATCAAGGGTATGGCCAAAAACACTTCCCTGTTTCTCCAAAACACCGATGATTTTAAAAGAATATCCTGCAATCTTTATTCTCTCGCCCACAGGATCTTTATCCCCAAAAAGTTTGTCCGCCACCTCCCAGCCAATGACGCATACATCTCTCCTGTTGGCAACATCCAAAGCGGAAAGGTCGCGTCCAAATTCGGGGAATGCGCTGCCTGTTTTTTCTTCATCTGTTCCTGTGATGGTCACTCTCTCGAGGGACTTTCTGCCGTACTTGACTGTCTGTTGTGTTCTCACAGACGGAGAAACAACCTTCGTTAATGTGGCGTACTTTTTGAGAGCGTTGACCTCCTTCATCGTTAAATCTTTCCGATTCCGGTATTTCTCCCATCCTTCTCTATCCACCCAGGAAAACTTCTGGATATAAAGTACATCCGAGCCCAGAGAGGAAATTTGTTCGCCAAACGCTTTATCAAGCCCTTTGGTCAGCGAATGAATCCCAATCACTGTGCTCACTCCGACAATGATGCCCAACAGCGTCAAAGCCGCCCTCAGTTTATGTGCGCGAAGGGCACCCAGCGCAATCTTTAATTCTTCCCAAATTTCGATTAAAAATCTCATACACGTTTCCCGATCAATCCTCCTAGGCTGCCTCGTCCCTTTCAATCATACCGTCCCGTAAACGCACAATGCGATCGGAATGTTCAGCAATGTACTCTTCGTGGGTCACCATAATGATGGTGTTCCCCTCATCGTGGATGGATTCGAATATCTCCATAATCTCATCCCCTGTGCGGGTGTCGAGATTTCCTGTGGGTTCATCGGCCAATATAATGGAAGGAGTGTTGACCAAGGCTCTGGCAATCGCCACGCGCTGCCTTTGACCGCCGGAAAGTTCGTTTGGACGATGGTGCATGCGGTCTTTTAATCCCACCTTTTCCAGTGCCTTTTCAGCCATCTCTCTTCTTTGGGAAGCCGGTGTTCCGTTGTAAATGAGTGGAAGTTCCACGTTATGAAGTGCCGTGGCTCTGGGAAGCAAATTGAACGTTTGAAACACGAATCCAATCTCTCGATTCCGGATCTCCGCCAGCTCGTCATCATTCATGGTACTGACATTTATTTTGTTCAGTGCATAAATGCCGGAAGTCGGAGTATCCAAACAACCCAAAATGTTCATGAGCGTAGATTTTCCAGAGCCGGAAGGACCCATCACAGCAACATACTCCCCTTTATCAATGCTCAAATCCACATTCCGAAGCGCATGAACCGCCTCCAAACCCACCTGATAATCTTTTACAATGTTTTTCAGATCAATCAACATACGTGTTACTCCTTTGGGAACAACATGCTTTACTCTTTTTCCTGTTCCTGGCCGTACTTCTTCAACGTATTATCCACCTTCACTTCGTTGCCGTCCTTGAGCTGCTTGGAAAGCACGCGATAGCTTCCGCTGACCACCTCATCGCCTTCTTCTACGCCTTCGATTATCTCCCATTCCGTGTCGCTTGAAATTCCCGTTTTCACCGGCACTTGATGGGCAATGCCATCCTTCACGACAAAAATGACTCGAATAGATTCCTTGTCTTTTGAAGAAGCTGTTTCGTGATCGGAATCGGACGGCTTCTCGCTGAATGTTTCGGTACCGGCCTTTTCTTTATCGGTTTTCAGAGGTTCGCGCACAGTGACACACTGAATCGGTACTTTGAGAACCTGACTTTTCGTGTCCGTCATGATATCTACCGTTGCAGACATGCCCGGCCGCAATTTTTCGGGTCTATCCAGCATGGACACTTTGACCAAGAAATTGGTGACTTCCTCCTGAGTACCCAGACCCTTGGAGGTACCTGTATTCGCAATTTCGGTAACAACGCCCCGAAATTTGGATTCTGTAAAAGCATCCACCATGATTTTTGCTGTGTCGCCAAGGGTAACGGACACGACGTCGTTCTCATCAATTTCGGTCTCCGCCAGCATCTTGGTTAGATCTGCAATAATCATGATCACGTCCAAGGTAAACTGAGACCCCATCGCCATCTCACCCACCTTTTTATTCAACTGACTGACCGTCCCCTCCATGGGTGCGTAGAGTGTGGTCTTGGCCAAGTTGTCCTTGGCTTGCTTCATTGCCGCATCGCTCTGTTCCACCTGCGCTTTGGCTTGTTTGTACGTGGATCGCGCAATTTCGAGTTCCGCTTCGGAAACCAGATTGTCTTCAAACAGTTTCTGCGCTCGCTCATACTCACTTTTCGCCTTTTCGTATCCGGCCTGCGCGTAGCGATAATTGGATTCCGTCTGTTCCGCGGCCGCTCTGTAGAATTCTGGATCAAGCTGCACAAGGAATTGTCCTTTATTCACGTAGTCGCCTTCCTTGACTCCCAATTTGATGATCTGACCACTCACCTGAGCGGATATCTTGACCTGAACCTCAGGCTGGATTTTGGCCGATCCGGAAACAACCGCCGTGATATCTCCCCTTACAACCTTGTCTGTCTGAACCTTGATTTTTCTGCCGCTGCTCTTTTGCAGATTCCCTACAACAAAAATGAGAATGATGACAACAGCACCAATAAATATAAAAAGTTTTTTCTTGTTCGATTTTTCCATGTAAAATGTCCCCTTACATTGTATCGTTATTTCTCGAGTTTTCCCATAGCCTTTTGCAAACGGGCAATGGCATACTTATAATTGTACAGTGCTTGGATGTGATCACTTTTAGCGGACGTGTATGAAACCTGGGCATTGATAAGATCGAGCATGGTTCCTGCTCCAAGACTGTACTTTTCCTTGTTGAGCCGCAGGTCTTCATCCGCGGCCTCCACGGCATTTTGCGCTACAGCAATTTTCTTTTTGGCCTGTTGAACCTCAAAGTAGGCTTGCTTCACTTCCAATGCCACATCTCGCTTTGTTTGATCGAACGCTTCGATACTGGATTGGTGATTCAACTTTGCCTTGCTCAAATTCGCAAACCTTGAAAACCCTTGGAAAATGGGTATTGACAGTGAAACACTTGCCTGCCAATAATAATCCCTGGAAAACATCCCATTGATCTGACTGAGCTGCGGATGGCTCCAGTAATATCCATAATTGGCAGAAACCGAAGGCAGGTATTGACTGACTGCCATTCCAACACCCGCTTTTGCAGCCTTCACGTCAAAATTCCCTCGCAAAAGGTTTGGATGGTACATAAACGCACTCTCCACCGCGTCTTCGTAACTGACCTCCATTTCAGGAACATCCAGATTATCAACAACGCCAATCTGATAATCCACATCGTACCCCAGGATATGGTTTAGTGAAGCTCTCGCGATTGAAAGATTGTTTTGCGCCTCAATAAGAGACAGCCTATCCGTCTCCAGTTGAACTTTGGCTTTAAGTACATCGGACTTTGGTGCCTTGCCCACTTGAAATAGCACTTCGGCTCGCTTGAACGATTCTTCTGAAGATCGAAGCGTCTCCTCCGCAACCTCAAGAAGTTTTTCCGCAGCCAATAAATTATAGTACCGTTCTTTTACAATATATATGGTCATCTGTTTTGTGTTTTCAAAATTGTATTCCGCACTTTTTTTCAAGGATAAACTTTGCCTATAATTAAAAATATTGTATCCCCCATTAAAAATAGACTGCCTCACATTAAAACTGGAGCTTGCTTCCTGTGATCTATATCCTGGCTGGCCGGGTTGTACAGTCCCTATAATGAATTTTGGTGAGGTTTCCCCTTTCTCAAATTCAGTATAACCAAAACCCACATCCACAGTAGGAAGAAAATTCGACAATGCAAGCGTTACATCTTTGCCTGCCATTTTAACCACAAATTCTCCCCGCACAAGGTCCGCATTGTTTTTCAGCGCAATCTGGACACATTCATCAATTGTAAGTTCTTTCTCTTGCTCTTGTGCATGACTTTGAAAAAATGGACACACAACCGACAAAAGAACAACGATAAGACATCCCCGTTTCATAATACAACCTCTTTTTTTCAGTCATTCCACTACGCTGTCTTATGCACCAAACATACCACCGAAAATGCCGCTTAAAGCGATGCTGACCACAATCCAGAGCACCCAAAGGGAGAGTACAAGCGTTGCCGATTTTTTCGTTGTAAAGCGATAGACAATCGCCAATCCAATGATCCACAAAATAAGTTCCCAAATCGTAAACAGGTCAAATTTCGAAAGGAGACGGTACAAGACAGGAGCCGATTGCCCCAATGGTGGTGTCGGCAGCAGGATGGCCAGACTTGACACGACCCCATGAGTCGTTCCCTTGGACAAAATGAGAAGCGTCTTAACGATCCCGCCCAAAAGCCCTACCAGACTGCTCCAGGCCACAACGGAAAAAACCTTTTTAAACTTCGCTTCCCCTCCCATGATGGTATTGCCACTAAAGAGCAAAAGCCCAGCAACAATAGCCCAAACAGCCAGAGCACCTACAGGAATAAAAACAAGACCCACATACTTTAAAGAACCTTCCATCCGAGACTTGGCTGCTTCAAACTGCTGGGCAGGCAGATCCCGTGCCTCCAACATGGCGAGTCGGTCCTTGATACCGATGTCCATTACCAAAAAACTCAAGAGAAGGGTAACAATCACAAATAAAATAAACGGGACGACCCATGTGGGTTTGTGATCAATGCTCTGAAATGTCTCGCGGGGTGAAGAAAAAATGTTGACGATTCTTCCCAATGCACCCATCTCCTTTGTCGGGGAATTTTCAGTACTCATGGCATTCTCCTTGTTGTTTGAAAAATGGATGAACAATTGAATATAACGAGATATAGAATAAAATGTTTCATGAAACGTGCCTGCCAAGCTAAATCATGGTATGAAGATCAATCGCTTATAGGGATCACTTCCTGTTAATCCGCTTCTCGGAGAATATCATCCTTGATTTTCAGAAGATGATCGTAGGCGGCATCGTGCTCGTTGGGAATCCGCCCTTCCACGATGGCTTCTTCAAGTGTTTTTTTAAGTTTCCCAACCAGAGGACCGGGACCAATACCGCAGATCGCCATGATCTCATCCCCACGAACAGGGGATTGAAAAGCACGCATCCGATCCTTTTCTTCTACTTCTTTCATTCGTTTATTCACAAAATCAAAATTCGCCAAATGTTTCTTCACCCTTTTGGGATTGCCCGAAGTAATGTCGGCACGGCAGAGCATCATGAGATCATCCACTTCATCCCCTGCTTGAACAAGAAGACGACGAATAGCCGAATCCGTTACCTCCTCTCCAATCAACTGGATAGGCCGCATATGGAGCCGGATCATTTTGTTTGCATACTTGAAAAAGTCTCGGGGAAGCTTCAAGCGAGAGCAAATTCCCTTCAACATGCGAACTCCAATCAATTCGTGACCATAAAAAGTCCATCCTGTTCCTTCGACAAACTGCTTCACCCGGGGTTTCCCGATGTCATGAACCAGGGCAGTAAAACGCAAAAGAATATTGTCGCTCATCTTTGCGAGATTATCCACCACCTTCATGGTGTGCTCAAATACATCCTTGTGATGATACTGATCCCGCTGTTCCACACCCACCAGATCTGCAAGCTCAGGAAAGACAATTTCCAAAACACGTGTCTCCTGAAGAATTTTTAATCCGATCGAAGGCTTTGGATGGGAGAGAATCTTTAAAAATTCATCTGTAATTCGCTCCTGCGAAACAATGCGAAGCCGCTCTCTCTCTTTTTTCATGGCTGCCAGTGTCGCGTGCTCAATTTTAAACCCCAGCTGACTGGCAAATCTTGCGGCCCTTAAAATACGCAGAGGATCATCGAAAAAAGTGGCGGCTGGATCCAGAGGCGTTCGAATGAGTCTCTTCTTCAGATCTTTGAGGCCTCCAAAAGGATCCACAATTTTGCCGAAGGTCTCTTTATTGATTCCCAGAGCGAGCGCATTGATGGTGAAATCCCTCCGGCTAAGATCGTCGTATAAATCGCTCTGCTTAATGGACGGCTTTCGAGAATGGCTTTGATAGGTCTCTTTTCTTGCAGTTACAAATTCCAGCTTGAAATTATTCCAAAGAAAAGAAGCGGTTCCAAACTTTTTGTACACAACAAATCCCCGGCCTCGAACTCGACGTTTTACTTTCTCAGCAAAAACCGGCGCGTCTCCAATGACTACGAAATCAACGTCCTGTCCATGCTTTTTTAGTATTCGATCACGAACATACCCTCCCACAACGTACACCCTCATTCCTTCCTCGTCGCCGAATTTACCTATCTTTCTGATCAGCACACTATCAGGATATGACTTTTTATCCGACACGCTCATAATCCATCGCTTTGGTTTTGTTAGTCAGCGACAGTGATATCCTTCTGAATTTTTGTAGCAACGGTTTCGTTCATTGTATCTGTAACAATAATTTCAAACCGATAGGGACCGTTCGTGAGATTGCCGAAATCAATGGAAAGAAGCTCTTCTGAATTGTTGCTCGTCACTTGTCGCATGTGAACAAGGCTTATGGAATGGTCCTGCGTGCCGCTCATCCATTTTGTAATTTTTTTGAACGTCCCTGCCCGGCTTTTGTCTGTCGAGACTTTTAATGCAATTTCGTACTTGTCCACGATTCCTGACAATTGCAGATTGTAGATCTCAAAGTAGCAGAAAACAGGCACGGATTTGTGTATTTCGTCATACGGGTAAGGGGACAAAACCGTTTCCTGTTTCTTGATCATGGGAAAAATCTTCATCTGATTCGAATCTAAAATCTCGGTAAAAAATTGAACGTCGCTTATCATCAACGCATTCCCCCTGAAATCTCGGATCTGAAAGGGCCGTTTCAAAAAACCAATGTTTGCCCTCTTCATTTCTTTGATTTGCAGCGTTAAATCTCCTTCTTGGGGACAAGCAAGAAAATCAAGATTGCTTACTACATTGGGAAAATCGGCCAATTCAAAATATTCCGTTAAAAATGCAGACCTATTTTTCACCTGGAGGATGGGATTGTATTTTTTCGAATCACGCAACAAACATTGAAATTCAACACGAAGGGTGTCTTCCTCAGCAAAAGAGCTGCCTGAAAGGATATTTTTTTTTATGGGGGACACAAAAAAAACTTCCACTCTGGTAGAGTCGGGAGACCCACGAAATTGTGCAATATCATAAACAAATTCCAAGTTGTTGTCTGCGTGAACTGGATTGTATGTCGCAATAGGCGCATCCCTTCGACTCATAACGACATCCATCTCATGAGTATTTCGAAGTTGTAAAATCCTTTCCTGCGGGACAAAGATATTCCCTTTATCAATACCTACTGCAAGTCCACTATATGCGGCAACCATCAGTTCATTTTCAATCTGCAAAACGGCATTCGCTGCCCTTGCCAGAGATGGAGACAGTTGTGCCCTGTCATGGATAAGATCGCTCCAGTACCAGGACACATTTTTCATAATACTGGTGGATAGAACTTTGGTAAGGCTGCTTGTTTCTTTAAAAGTTGTTCCCTCTTTTACAAAATAAATGATAAAATCCTGTCCCAAATTTCGATAGATCCAACTTTCATTCGGTAAAACCTGATAATATACGCTTGGTGGAAATCCATTGTACAAGCGACTCATATATTGATAGATCTCCGGATTCTTAAAGAATCGAACGTTCCGACTTCCCCCCATATCTCTGTACAAGTTTGTTGGCTTTCCGTATTTGATGTAGTACTTCCCCCGATCATCCAGATAGGGTGGTTCTGAAGAAGAAAAATATTTTTCCGCATAGGCGCATCGGCGAATAAAATCCGCAAGCCGGTCATTCTCAGGTAGAAGAGGATTGGGATTCCATACCTTCCAAAAAAGCTCGATAAAGGCCTTCTGTTCCCCCAAGGTTTGAAGACTTCTGTAATACGCGATTTGCTCTTCAGTCAAGAGAAGAAGAAAGGGATATTCGAACTCCTTTTGAAAAGTTGCTTCGTCCACAGAATCCAGTGCAAAGAAATAGTGTGCCTCATTGTAGATGGAGTCCCAGTAAACATCCTGCGAAAAGGATATCTGAAAAAGAATCGTGGCTATCAAGAAAATCAGGCCATCCAATCTTCCAAAGTAAAACCGATTTTGTTTGTCCACAGCATCACCCCCTTTCCTGTGGCCGCCTGATACATTTTCATTTGCAATGAACCGAGATAAAACAAATCCTAAGCAACACCCATTCCCCTTCGTACATAGGCTGTCGCCGTCTCGCTCTTCGCATCGCAACTGTGATTTCCAATTGGCTGCTCCAAAAAATCGGAATATTACTTCCTCTCCCCACGAACAACGTCTTTGTACCATTCGGCCGTCCGCTGAATCGCTTCATCAAAATCCACCTTCGGCTGAAAGCCCAGTTCCCTGCGGGCTTTCTCAATGCTGAAATGAAAATCTCTACGCAGATGTGCAATAAGATAACGGGTAATAGGCGGCCGGGATCCAATCCGAAAGAGACGATAAAAAAATTCAAGCACGGATGCTGCGCCATATGCCACTGTTGCGTTTACCGACAGGCGAGGTCTGGGCAATTCCAATGCCGAGGTGAGCCTTTCAAAATACTCCCGCCAGGATACCTTGGTTCCATCGGTGATGACGTACGTTTCACCCAAGGCTCTCTTTTGGATGCCTGCCAGAATAAGACCGTCTGCCAGATTTTCCACATAGGTAAAAGCTCCCAACGTTTTTCCGCCGTTAATGTAAGCCATGCGGCCTGCTTCCAGAAGACCGGCCATTTTCAGCAGACTGACGCGATCACCCGGTCCAAAGACATCGCCGGGCCTGACCACCGTGACGCCTATCCTTCCTTCTTGGTGCGCCTTTAATACAACGACCTCGGCTTCCCGTTTGGTTTGACAATAGGGAAAGGGCGTGGGAAGCTGGGGAGAGTTTTCGTTCATCTCCTGCGCCCCGATAAAGCTGTGTACGGCTACAGAACTGACATAAACAAAACGTTTCACACCGGTGCCACTGGAGGCTTCCAGCACACGACGCGTCCCTTCAACATTCGCCCGTCGAAACATGTCCCATGTTCCCCAGTCCGACACAGCGGAGGCAACGTGATAGACCAATTCCACCCCTTTTACGGCTCTATTCAAGGATTCCCGGTCGTCCAAAGACCCAACCATGCGCTGAATACGAATTCCCTCCAGGAGGGACAGGTCACTGGTCTTCCGGACCAATCCGCGGACAGTCTCGCCTCTTTCCACCAATTTCCGGCACAGCGTGGCCCCCACAAAACCATTCGCGCCTGTCACCAGAATTTGCATTCCACTTTCCGTTTTGTGAAAATTATATCAACCGCAATGTCACAAAGACATCCGTGCCAATTCCCACAATTGCATGAAGTATGAGAGGATAAAAAAACGAGCGGGTTCGAATGGCCAAGTATCCGAAAGCCAGGCCGGCAAAAACAGCACCGAAACTCTCGCTGGCCGGTTTGCCGATATGAACAATGGCCGAGGGAATGGTTTGAATCAGTATCGCTGTAAAAGCTCCGTACTTCTTCTCCAGTCCGAAGAGCATAAATCCTCGGAATAAAAACTCCCAGCTAAAATAATAAATCAGGTAAAACATTTCTACAGCTAAAAACAGAAGAACATGTCCCATGGTGCTTTTTGCCAAAGGATACTCCGCTTGCATAGCCAACCCTGAGGAACCCACATAGGCCGCCCAAAGCAGAACAGGCAACGCAATGGCAACAAACCGGAATCCGTATTTTGCATCTCCTTTTTTGAAGCCAAATTCTCGGATCTTTTTCTTAAACACCATTTTCACGACAAAAAACGGCACCCAGAACATCAATAAAAAAGCCGTCAAATACTCATAGATTGCACTGTAAAAATCCTGATTCCAGTGGCCCTGAAATCCCTTGAAAAGCTGATTGAAATCCGCCTGCTTGCCGTAGTAAACCCAAATGGTCAGAAGGACAGGAATTAAAAATAGAATGAAGGAAGATTCCGGATCGCGCTGTTGAAAAAGTTTCTTGAAGTCGATCGGAGTTTCTTCCTTCAACCCGTTTCGTCCTCTCTCTGAATGCGAAACTTCCTTCATCATCGGTTTCACCTCCTGTCAGCGTCAATCCATCAAAACCAGTCCGACCATCGTGAATGGATCCTCCCTACGTTGGACGACGCGAAGCGCCATCCCGACATTCGCCATCGTCCCGTATACGTCTATACCGCAGGCCTCCATCGAAGGCCGAGCCTTCTCCGGAAAAGGACACGGTTCCTCAAGATCGCACGCATCGCAGAGACGGCACGGCCCACACCCCATGCCAAAGGCACGAACGTAACCGTCCAGAAACATCTCCCGCTCCAAACGGTAGACGAGTTCCCTGTGCTCTCGTTGTCTTCGGTACCGCTCTTTTTCCCGAACCCCCTCGAATGTAAAAATCAACCCCCTGGAATAAGGACCCAGAAACTTTCGCGTCTCATCCACAGAAGGCGTCCTCGGCGGACAGAGTCGGCCCACTCCGTATTCGTCGCACCCGTAACAACATTTCATCCGAACCCATTCGGCCACAACCACGTGCTTCACATCGATGAGTTTCCCTTGACTGGCCCCTGCCTCCCTGACCATCCTGAGATATTTCTCGCAATCTTTCGACATTGTCCAGCCTCGACTACGGTCTTTCCAAAACTCCGCCTGCTTTCGCATCGGCTCTTTTTAAAAGAAGAGAAAAAACGAAACCCAGAAGCCCGAGGAAAGCAAACATGATCATGCTTGCCGTGTAGGAATGGGTCGTGTCCCGCAGCCATCCGTTGAGAAACGGGAAAAGTCCCAGCCCCACATTTTGAATCATCGTCATCAGCCCAAAAGCAGTGCCCACCCTCTCCTTGGGGACAACCAGCGGAATCGCGGGCCACAGAGCAGCGGGTACCAAAACAAAAGCCATCCCCAAGGTAATCATGGGATAGGCCGGATAGACTGTTGTCAATCCCATAAGCAGATGGCTCGGAATCAGTATCAGCGATCCAATGACCATCAAAGAGGCTCTGCGCCCGATTTTATCCACAAGATGCCCTGCAAACGGAGCACAGATCATAGAAGCAAATATGATAATGGATGTCACGCCTCCGGCTGTGCTGAACATATGGAAAAAATTGTTGAACACTTGACTTAAAAAACTTCCCGAAGCCTCTGCGACTCTGGCAATACCCCATTTGTCCACAAAGAGATCCGTGGAAAGGGCCGTGAAAGGAAAAATCGCTGAATAAAAAGTAAGGCAGAGCATGGTCACAAACCAGAAACTCGATCTTAAAAATTTAATATCGGTGAGTACAATTTTTTCTTCCTTGCTTTCATTCTTTAATTTCAAGATACGTTCCCCGTGTCTGTCCATAAAAACGTAAACGATATTGGCACAAAGAGAGATCAAACAAAACAGCACCGCCGCAAAGAGGGAATAACGGTATCCGCCGAAGTGACTGGCCATCAGCTCGCCTGTATTAAAACTGAAGATGGTACCGAGGCGGCTTACGGTCAACGCAATGCCAAACGAAAGTGCCAGCTCTTTCCCTTTAAACCAGCGGGCAAGAATGCTGCTTTGAGCCACAATCAGCGGTTCGGATCCGGCTCCGAAAATAAAGCGCCCAATGAAAAGCATAGGAAGGTTCTTGGCAAATCCGACCACGGCGGCTCCTGCCAAAACGAGCAGTGAAAAAATCATGCTCGCCTTTCGCGTCCCCAACCTGTCAATGAGAAATCCGCCAATCAGGACGGACAAAACCGCTGCGATGCTGTACATCGTATACATGGTGCCTACGGTCTCGCGCTGACCGCCCAATTCCTCGACAAGGCTTGGCGCCACAGCACCAATAATATCGTAAGCAAAGTAGCTTCCAAAGGACAGCAGACTTGCAAAGATCAAGATCGTGAAACGATAGAATTTTGTGTTCGGATGAAAACCGGGATATTTTCTGTATTCGGTTAGCGTTTCCATCATTTTTAAATTCTCGGGACTTCTGAAAAATGATTGATAACAGTCCCATTTCTTGTCACTCTGAACTTGATTCAGAGTCTCTTAAGCTGAGATCCCGAAACGAATTCGGGATGACAATCCTTTTAAAATCATTTTTCAGAAGTCTCTTCTCCATAATTGGTCATCCCTTTTTTATCTGGATTCGAAATTTTACAAATCCTGAAGCGCGCAAATGTCAAGCGGTTTTGCTTGGAGTGTGCGAATCGCCTGGACAGTAGCCCAAGAAGCCGAAAGGGTCGTCAAACAGGGAACATCGTGGGCTATCGCCACACGAGCGATGCTGTACTCGTCCTCTCGGGAGACCTTGCCCAGAGGGGTATTAATGACAAGCTGAATATCTCCATTGCTAATCAAATCCAACGAATTGGGTCTTCCCTCGCCAACTTTCATAACAGATTTTGCTGGAATCCCTGCTTTCCGCAGCGCCTTGTGGGTTCCTTTTGTCGCTAGGATGCCGAATCCCAGTTCATAGAGCTGCCTCGCAATGGGGATGACCGAAATTTTATCGTTGTCATTGACACTGATAAACGCATTCCCTTTCTTCGGCAAAGCGTGTCCGGCAGCAAACTGCGCTTTTGCAAAAGCCCCCCCGAATGTCCGATCTATACCCATCACCTCGCCTGTGGAGCGCATTTCCGGTCCAAGATACGTCTGCACATTGGGAAATTTCATAAATGGGAAAACCGGTGTTTTCACTGCGATGATCTTTTTCTTTCCCTTTTCTTTCATACCCAGTTCTTTTAAGGTCTTACCAACCATGGTCTTCGCGGCAATTTTTGCCCAGGGGATGCCTGTTGCTTTACTCACAAACGGAACGGTACGCGAGGCTCTGGGATTGACTTCCAGCACATAAATATCGCCATCCTTCAGAGCAAATTGCACATTGATCAACCCTCTCACATCCAGCATACCCGCCAATTGTATGGTCTGATCAATGAGGATCTTACGATCTTCATCACTTAACATATAGGGAGGAAGCACGCAGGAGCTGTCGCCGGAATGAATGCCGGCTTCTTCAATGTGCTGCATCAGGCCGCAGATGAGGGTCTGATGCCCATCGGAGATGGCATCCACATCGAATTCAAAGGCATCTTCCAGAAAACGATCTATGAACACCGGATGTTCGGGCGAGACCGATGCCGCTTCCACTATGTATTTTTCCAAGGAAATTTCATCGTAAACAATCTCCATTCCCCGACCACCGAGAACATAGGAGGGCCGGACGAGAACGGGAAAACCGATCTGCTTTGCGATGTCTTTGGCCTCATCGTAGGTAAACGCCGTCCCCCATTCGGGCTGCCGAATCGTTGAGTTCTTGATGAGCTGGCCAAACCGCTTCCTGTCTTCGGCAAGATCAATGGATTCCGGCGACGTACCCAGGATGCGAACGCCTGCCTTCTCCAATCCCTTGGCCAATTTTAGCGGCGTCTGTCCACCGAATTGAACAATCACGCCTTCCGGTTTCTCAAAATCACTGATGTGCAAAACATCTTCGAGAGTCAGGGGTTCGAAGTAGAGCTTATCCGCTGTATCGTAATCCGTGGATACAGTCTCGGGATTGTTGTTGATCATGACCGTTTCGTATCCCTCTTCCCGCAGCGCCATCACGGCATGCACGCAGCAGTAATCAAATTCGATACCCTGACCGATTCGGTTGGGACCGCTGCCCAGAATGATGACCTTGGGCCGTTCACTTCGCCTGGCCTCATTTTCTGCCTCGTAGGTTCCGTAGAGGTAAGAAGTTTCTGATTGAAACTCCGCGGCACAGGTATCCACCACCTTGTACACAGGATGGATGGTTTCTTTGTATCGGAATTCACGGACTGTCTCTTCAGAACGATCCGTGAGCTGGGCAATGCGCTGGTCGGAAAATCCCAACCGTTTGGCCTTCCTGAGATCGGAAGGAGAATTCAGACCCTTCGTTTTCATGGCCTCTTCGTATCGGACAATTTCGTTGATCTGCTCCAAAAACCAAGGATCAATGCCTGTGGTTTTATAAAGTGTGTGGATGGGTATCCCTCTCCGCATGGCTTCCGCGATCTGGAAGAGACGCGTTGGTGTGGGCGAATTCAATTGCTCTAAAAGGTCTGTGTCACTCACAGCACCGTTGAAGGAAAGACCGTACCAGTCGTTCTCCAGCGATCGAAGCCCTTTCTGGAATGCTTCTTTGAATGTTCGGCCGATGGCCATGGTCTCGCCCACGGATTTCATCTGCGTGCCCAGGATCGGTTTTGCCTGGGGAAATTTTTCAAAATTCCAGCGAGGAATTTTGACAACGACGTAATCTATGGTGGGCTCGAAGGAGGCCGGTGTCTTGCCGGTGATGTCGTTGAGGATCTCATCCAGCGTCAGGCCGACGGCAAGTTGTGCAGCAATTTTGGCGATAGGAAATCCCGTGGCCTTGGAAGCCAGGGCCGAACTCCGTGAGACCCGGGGATTCATCTCAATAACCACCATGCGTCCGTTCTTCGGATTTACGGCGAATTGGATATTTGATCCGCCGGTCTCTACACCGATCTCGCGGATGATGGCCTTGGCCGCATCCCGCATGATCTGGTACTCCCGATCCGTCAATGTCTGAATCGGCGCTACGGTGACAGAATCCCCCGTGTGAATGCCCATGGGATCCATATTTTCAATGGAACAAATGACAACCACATTGTCTTTCAGGTCCCGCATCACCTCCAATTCAAATTCTTTCCACCCGATGACAGACTCTTCAACCAAGATTTCGCCGATGGGGCTGTTTCGCAACCCCCACTCTACCTGGTCCCGATACTCGTTCATGCTGTAGGCAATACTTCCTCCAGTACCACCAAGGGTATAGGCCGGCCGAATAATGACCGGATACCCAATTTCTGGAATCCACTCCATTGCCTCGTCCAGACTTTTGGCAAATCCTCCTTTGGGCAGGTCGAGTCCGATCTTCACCATGGCTTTCTTGAAAAGTTCACGATCTTCGGCTTTCTGGATTGCTTCCAACTGAGCCCCAATAAGCTCTATACCGTATTGATCGAGGATGCCCCTCTCTGCCAGTTCAACGGTAATGTTGAGGCTTGTCTGTCCACCCATGGTGGGAAGCAGGGCATCCGGACGTTCTTTATCAATAATCTTGGCAACCGTCTTCCGATTCAGCGGCTCCACGTACGTGCGATCTGCCAATTCCGGATCGGTCATGATCGTTGCAGGATTGGAGTTCACAAGAACCGTCTCATACCCCAAACTCTTCAGGGCCTTCACTGCCTGCGTCCCTGAATAATCAAACTCGCACGCTTGACCGATGACAATGGGTCCAGAACCAACAATTAGAATTTTTTTGATATCGTCTCGCTTTGGCATATAAAAACAGGCGATGGGTTATAGGCAATCGGCTATAGACCCCTCAATCCACCTATAGCCTCTTGCCTTTGGTCTATTGCCTCTCGCCTATTGCCCCTTTCCTTTATCCCAATTCATAAGATCATAGAACTGTCGAAACAGATAAACCGAATCGTGCGGCCCAGGGGATGCTTCCGGATGATACTGCACAGAAAAAATGGGCAGTTCTTTATGTTTCATCCCTTCTACCGTCCCATCGTTCAGATTGCAATGGGTTTGGACAAAGCCGGCCTTATTCAACGTTTTTGAATCCATGGCAAAGTTATGATTCTGGGCCGTTATTTCGATCTCTCCTGTCTTACAATTTTTTACAGGATGATTGCTTCCATGATGGCCAAATTTGAGCTTATAGGTTTTTGATCCGAGGGCCAATCCTAAAATCTGATGCCCAAGACAAATCCCAAAAATGGGACGGTACTCTACCAACTTCCGCACGCTCTCTATGGCATATGTTACCCCTTCCGGATCTCCGGGGCCATTCGAAAGAAAAACCCCGTCCGGGGCCATCTCTTTCACTTTTTCCGCAGGTGTCGAAGCCGGCACGAGTGTAATCTTCATCCCCAACGATGTCATGAGCCGGAGAATGTTCTGTTTGGCCCCAAAATCGTAAGCGACAACGCGAAACGTTCTCTGACCCAACGGTTGAATCGCGTCATAGTACCATCGCGAAGAGATTCCCTCCCCCCATTCCAGCATGCGATTGACCGTTACGTATTGTACCAAATCTCGGCCTTCGATTCGGGGATGACCCGCAAGACGCTTCTTTAATTCCGCTACTTCCAGCCCTTCGGTCGAGAGCACACCAAGCATGGCTCCGTACTCCCGAATATGCTTTGTAAGCGCTCGGGTATCCACTTGATGAAGCCCGACGATTCCAAATCGGGTGAGATAGTCGTCTATACTTTCCTGCGATCGGAAGTTGCTGGGCACACCGCACAATTCGCGCACGATAAGCCCTTCCACCTGAGGTCTCTGAGATTCCACATCGTGTGGGTTTATCCCGTAATTGCCAATATGCGGATAGGTCATGGTGACCATCTGTCCGCAATAGGAAGGGTCGGTGAGTATTTCCTGATAGCCTGTCATTCCCGTATTGAAAACCACCTCACCCACGGCTGTCCCAACAGCGCCGAATCCTTCTCCCCGATAAAGCGTCCCATCTTCGAGTAATAAAACCCCGTCCATGAATCGTCTCCATGCCACCAACGTTGTACAATTTCTCGAATGTCCCGCACCCTCCTTTCTTTTCCCCCCTATGAGGGGGGAAAATTAAAAAGGGGGGCGTTTTCTGTCACCCTGCGGGGAGAATGCTTTTGAACCCGGACACTCGCCGCGTTGGATATTGGCTCAAGCAACATCAAAAACTTAATCGTTTTCCTGATAAGATTCAAGTTCTTTTTTTATTTCTAAAAAACACCTCCTTGTCTCCTCCAGGAGCACACAGGACATGCTGCCGGTCATGGGTATCTATCCTCCCTTTCCTTTGGGGGACTCGATTCCCCAATTCACCAATCGCTTTGCTTTTTCGATCTGTCTCCGAACAAATTCCGGATGCGTTGACCCGACCGTCTTCTTTTTCATGGTCGAGCGCATGGGATCAAAGAGCAAAGTGACATCCTTTTTAAAAAGTGGACTGAACGTCTGAAATTCCTCCAGAGAGACGTCGCTGAGTTGTTTATGATTTCTCTCGGCAAAACGGACGATTTCACCAATCATCCCATGCGCGTCCCGGAAGGCAACTCCCTTCTCGGTCAGGTAATCCACCAGATCCGTCGCAAAAAGGGACGGATTCAATTTCTCGCGCATCTGACCACGCACCGGCCGGATCGCCTTTAAGGCGGTATGAAAAACCTGCAACATTTCGAGAGTCTCTTCAATCCCCCTGCGCAAAGGAATTTTATCCTCCTGCAGATCCTTGTTGTAGGTTGAAGGCAGTCCCTTCATCACGGTGAAAAGCTGACTGACATACCCGAAGAAGCGTCCAACTCCGGCTCGAATCAGTTCAAAAATATCCGGATTTTTCTTCTGGGGCATCAGGCTGCTGGAAGTGCAGATGCTGTCATCCATCTCCAGATATCCAAATTCCTGAGAAGTAAAGAGGACGACGTCTTCCGCAAATCGGCTCAGATCCAGCCAGAGGAGAGCGAGCACAAAGAGCGTCTCCAGGATGAACGAGCGATCGGATACGGTGTCCATGGAATTTTCTGATATGGATTGAAATCCGAGCACCTCTCGCAGAAAGTCCCGGTCCAGGGGAATCGTGCTTCCGGCTAAAGCACCCACTCCCAGCGGAAGCACATCCGTTCTTACGAGGGACTCTCTCAATCTGGACTTTGCCCGCTCCAGTGGCCAGAACAGCGCCATGATATAATGAGAAAACAGGACACACTGGCCCTGCTGGAGATGGGTATATCCGGGCATGACCACATCCGGATTCTCCTCGGCAAGACGGATGATCGTGCGCTGGACTTCTCGGATCTGCTCCAGAATATCAGGCATCTTTCGTTTCAGATACAACCTCTCATCGGTCACTACCTGTTCGTTGCGACTTCGTCCGGTATGAAGTTTTTTGCCCTTGTCTCCGATCTTTTTCATGAGAAGCAGCTCCACGGCCGAGTGGATGTCTTCAAACGGGCACAGATCTTCTCCCGACTCGATATTCTCCTGAACGGTATCGAGTCCTGATTCGATCTTGTCCAGCTCATCCTGTGTGAGAAAGGAAGCCCGATGAAGCGCTCTGGCATAGGCTTTCGATGCATCAACCTCTTCGGTAAAGAGAAAACGATCGTCCAGAATGGATGCGTTGAACGCCTCAAGAAGAGGATTCGCCTCTCGCGACCGGAATCGTTTGTCCCAGACTTTCATTTTTCGTTCCTCATGAATCCGGTGACTTTCTTCCCCTGTTTTGCCATGATGGCGTTGTGCGCCTTCAGACGGATGGCATTGATACGAATGAATCCCCTCGAGTCTTCCTGATTGAATCCGCCTTCAATGTCCATGCTGGAAAGTTCTTGGTCGTAAAGTGAACTGTGCGATTCTCTGCCGAGAACCGAAACATTGCCTTTATACAGGGACAGGTACACAATTCCATCAATCACTTCCTGACTTTTATTGATCGCTGCCATCAAAAAATCCATCTCGGGAGAAAACCAGAATCCATTGTACACAATCTCAGAAAACTTGGGTGTCAGCATGTCCCGCAGTCTCATGACTTCTCTATCCATGGCAATCCCTTCGATATCCATGTGGGCCACCCGGAGAATAGTCATGCCGGGGCTCTCATAGACACCACGGCTCTTGATGCCTACAAAACGGTTTTCCACAATGTCAATCCGGCCGATGCCGTTTTCGGCTCCAAGCGTGTTTAGATACTGAAAGAGATCGAATGGCCGCGTCTTTTCCACTCCGTTGGTCTTATCCACGACCTTGATAGGAACGCCATCCTTAAAATGGATATCAATAAGCGTTTCCTTGTCCGGTGCTGCTTGAGGACTTGTTGTCATTGAAAAAATGTCCTCTCCGGCCCGGCGCTTGGGATCTTCCAATATCCCCGATTCGTGACTTATATGAATCAAATTCGCATCCTCACTGTAGGGTTTGTCCTTGGACGCCTTGACTTCGATGGCGTGTTTCTCCGCATAATGGATCATGTCGGTCCGCCCTTGGAATTCAGAAAGAAAATCAGGGTCTTTCCAGGGGGAGATCACCTTGATCTGCGGATCCAGAGCAAAATAACTGAGTTCAAATCGAACCTGGTCATTTCCCTTCCCTGTTGCGCCGTGTGCCACGTACTCGGCGTGTTCACGATGGGCGATCTCAATCTGGCGTCTGGCGATCAACGGCCGGGCCAGGGACGTTCCTAAGAGATACCTTCCCTCGTAGATCGCGTTGGCTTTGACGGCCGGAAAGATGTAATCCGTAACCAGTTCTTCTTTGAGATCTTCCACATAAACGCCTATCGCCCCTGTGTTCACAGCCTTATCCCGAGCAGCGGCAAGATCCTCATTCTGACCCACATCGGCAATGTACGCAACAACCCGATAATTTCTCTCCACAAGCCATTTCAGGATAACCGAAGTATCCAGTCCCCCAGAGTACGCAAGCACAACCTTTTTCATTTGTCGCTCCTTTCGATCGGTTTAAGATATAAAAATCCCCGCAATGGAATGCGGGGATTTTTTGAAATAAAAGTTTGGATGCACCCAACCACTCCCTGCTCCCCGCCGACTATGGGAAAAATCCATCCCTCCGTCTCGCTCGGCCAACACGATAGACGT
>Ga0172364_10000830_pt1 | contig 22869 bp, 20 predicted proteins | sample LakKivSesite10cm_FD_114545 | JGI IMG/M metagenome (GOLD analysis project Ga0172364, IMG submission 114545) | Sediment microbial communities from Lake Kivu, Rwanda - Sediment site 10cm | ecosystem: Environmental > Aquatic > Freshwater > Lake > Sediment | place: Rwanda: Western Province, Lake... | reverse complement strand
TGCGACTCTTTCTTAATAAAAATTGGAACACTTTATCAAGATTAAAAATAACCGATGTTTATGAGAAATCTTTAAAGAAAATATCTGAGAATTACTTTTCTTATTATAAAAAGGACGAATAACCCGGTATAATTTATCAAGATAATGAAGAAAAAAGGATTTACCGTCATAGAATTATTAGTGGTAATTTCCATTATTGGCCTGCTCTCCAGTATTGTTTTGGTGTCTTTGAAGGGCGGCCGAGAAAGAGCTCGGATTGCCAAAAGCCTCCAGTTTGCTGCCACTGTTCACCACAGCCTGGGCGCTGATGCTGTAGGCATCTGGGATTTTAATGAAAATGCGGACAATACCTGCCAAGGAGCGATTGCTCCTTGGGACGATATTTGCGATAGTTCTGGTTATAATAATCACGGGCAAAGAAATGGCGCCACCTGGGTTTCAGGCAACACCCCCAGCGGAACTGGTTATGCTTTGAGTTTTGACGGCGTGGATGATTATGTAGAGATTCCTTCTTTATCTAGTTGGAGGGGTAGAAATCTAACTGCAATGCTGTGGTTCTTCCCTAACGGATGGGTTGATGATACAGGCGGGTCTTCTCACCATTTTTATCCTTGTGGTGGGGATGGGTTCGGAATTGTCTCAGATTCATCTAATTGGGTTTGGTGGATTAGAACTGCGGCCGGAAGACAATCCAGAAGCGTTTCTCACCAGAACCAACTAAACAAGTGGCATCATCTTGTTTTAACATATAATGAGGCAAGCGGGGATATGCAGTTTTACTTAAACGGAACTTTAAAAAATAATTCTAATTTAGGAGCAGGAACAAGTATAAGTTGGGTTTCGGGGACCCTTAGGATAGGACATGGTGGTAGTTATGCCACTAATGGTCTCATTGACGATGTCCGCATCTACACCGAAGCTCTCAGTTCGGCCCAGATCCAGCAACTTTACGTCGAGGGGGCGGGGGAGCGAGGATTGGTGGTCAGTACCACGGACTAGTCCGTGGTACCAAAAGAAAGGGACATGAAAAAAATTATCTTTTTTATTATAATTTTAGCTGTCTTAGTAGGCATTCTCGGTTATTGGAACTGGCAGAGAAATATTTATTCTAAAGAGGTTTTAAAATTGGAGATTTTAGGTCCGAAAGAAGCCGACCTTTTAGAAGAAATTGAATATCTGGTCAAATATAAAAATAATGGGGCAGTTCGTTTAGAAGAACCACGGCTTATTTTTGAGTATCCAAAGGAAGCGATTTTAACCGAAGGGAAACCCTTGTGGCAGGAAATAACTTTGGACGATATTTATCCTGGCCAGGAAAAAACCATTCCTTTTAAAGCCAGGCTTTTAGGTAAAGAAGGGGAACTCCTGGCAGCCAAAGCCAGTTTAAGTTATCAACCGAAAAATTTGAAAGCTCGCTATGAATCGGTTACTACTTTTACCACCCAAATCAAACAGGCGTCTCTTACTTTTGAATTTGATTTACCCTCAAAAGTTGAATCAGGGAAAAATTTCATCTTTAGAATAAATTATTTTTCCAATCTTGATTATCCTCTGGCCGACCTGAGAGTTTATGTTGAATATCCTTTTGATTTTGAATTTATTTCATCTGTCCCAAAGTCTCTGGAAAAAAATGAATGGCCGATTCCAATTTTAAATAAAGGTCAGGGAGGAAGGATTGAAATTAGCGGCCGGCTTTTAGGTGAAGTTGGAGCGGCAAAGATCTTTAGAGCAAAATTAGGCATTTTTAAAGAAGGAGAATTCATTTTACTAAAAGAGGCGACAAAGGGCTCAGAAATTGTAAAGCCACTAATTTATCTTAGGCAAGAAATCAATGGCAATCCCCAGCACGTGGCTTTGCCCGGCCAGTGGCTTCATTATGAGATTTATTTTAAAAATATTGGCGATGATTTTTTAAACAATTTATTTATGCTCGGTCAGTTAGAAGGAGAAGCATTTGATTTCCAGACCCTGAGATCGGATTCAGGCCAGGCTGAGCCGGGGTCAAATTCCCTAATTTTTGATTGGCGCCGGGTTTCCAAGCTTCAATATTTAGCGCCGATGGAAGAGGGAAAAGTTGAGTTTTGGATAAAATTAAAAGACGATTTGGGCCAGGTTAAAAATCCGATTTTAAGAAACACGGTTTTTATCAGTCAGGTTAAAGAAGAATTTATTACCAGAATCAGCTCAAAATTGGAAATAGTTCAAAAGGGATATTTTCGGGACGATGTTTTTGGCAATTCCGGACCAATTCCTCCTCAGGTTGGCCAAACAACAACTTATACTATTATCTGGCAGGTAAAAAATTATTATTCATTGGTTAGAGATATTAAGGTGAAAACTTTTTTACCCCGGGGCGTTGACTTAATGGCTGGAAAAATTTTTCCCGAAGAAGAAGTCTCAAAATTTGCTTTTGACTCCCGGTCAGGAGAAATTGTCTGGTCAGTCGGCGATTTGGAGAGAGGAAGCGGCGTTTCTACCCCGGCTAAAAGCATCGCTTTTCAAATCAAATTCACTCCAAATGAATTTCAACGAGGTCAGACCCCGGAAATTATTAGTGAAGCAAAAATAATTGGCGAGGATAGCTGGACCGACCGAATCATTGAAGCCACTTCTAAAGCAATAAAGACAACTTTACCCGACGATGAAACAATAACCGAAGAAATGGCCAGGGTTCAGTAGTCAGAAAAACCTTGACTTTTTAAAATTAGTTTATATAATAAATTGTTGGGAAAAACTGATTCTTTGACAACTCAATAATAGAAAGGGAGGTGTCTAATGTTCCTTGGGGTGATATTGGGATTTATCGCTGCTTCAATGCACGTGACAGCTTTCACTATCCATGCTTGGCAAACCTCTAAGGGGGTTTCTACTCCCAATCCAGCAACCTGGGGTCTCTGGACATTTATTTCCGCTCTTAATTGCGCCAGTTTTATTACTATGCGGGAGCATCGGATAGTCGGGTTGTTGCCGATTGTTAGTTCTATTTCCTGCATCGTTGTTTTCCTTATTTATTTGTTCAGGCACAAATTTTCCGGACTGGATTTTTTGGAGAACATTGCTTTGGTTTTAGGAGTTTTGGCTATTTTTGTCTGGTGGCATTATCACTCAGCTACCTATGCCAATTTAGTTTTACAGCCAGCAATTGTTATTTCCTTTGTGCCTACTTTGCGGGGAGTCTGGAAAAAACCAGCCGTCGAGAAGGCATTGCCTTGGTTCATTTGGAGCCCGGCTTATATTTTTCTTATGGCTGGCATTTTTCTAAAATGGGAGGCAAAATCTTTACAGCTTGTTTATCCGATTAACTCTCTTATCTTGCACGCCTTAGTTGGAATTCTGAGTTTAAGAAAACCGAAAGGAGATTTTTGAAATGGCTGAAATAAAAATTACTGAAAGAATTATAGCAAAAGCAGATCTTTCTCCGGAAGAAAGAATGGTGGCTAGGGTTTTTTATGGACTCTCGAGTGCCGGCAAAAGGACGAAAGAGTTAGTAGCTGATTTCTCTCCTTGTGAAAAATCTCGCATTTTGCGTCGGGCAAAGGCAAAGATTAAGAGGTATTTGGCCGGCGATAGGGCTGAAGGATAACAGCCCTTTTTTATTTTTGGAAAATAAGTTAATATAGAATAATGGAAAATTTAATGGAAAAAATCGTTAGCTTGGCTAAAAGGCGAGGGTTTGTTTTCCCTTCGTCGGAGATTTACGGTGGCTTTTCTTCCTGTTATGATTTTGGGCCTTTGGGCGTGGAAATGAAAAATAATATTAAAAGGGCCTGGTGGGACGAGATGCTTAAAAATCATAAAGACTCCGAAGGAATATCTTCGGCATCCTACGGGGTAAATATTGTTGGCTTGGACGCGGCAATTTTAATGAGCCCCAAGGTCTGGCAGGCATCAGGCCATTTGACCGCCGGTTTTAGCGATGAATTGGTTGAATGCAAATCCTGCCATAAGCGATTTCGTCTAGACGAAATTAGACGGGAGCGACCCCCGTCCTTGGCTACCCGATCTTCGGTCTCGTCGCCGGCCGCCTGTCCGGAGTGTAAAGGAGAGTTGAGCAGGCCGCGGAAATTTAATTTGATGATGAAGACATTTGTCGGCCCGGTAGAAGAAGAGGCAGATATCACTTATTTGAGGGCCGAAACCTGCCAGGGAATCTATGTTAATTTCAGAAATGTTTTACAAACAATGCGTTTGAAAATCCCTTTTGGCATAGCGCAAATTGGCAAAGCTTTTAGAAATGAGATTACGCCCGGCAATTTTATTTATAGGACAAGAGAATTTGAACAAATGGAAATGCAGTGGTTTTGCCGGCCAAAAGAAGCTGATAAGTTTTTTAATTATTGGAAAAGAGAGCGCTTAAATTGGTATATAAATTTAGGCATTAAAAAAAATAACTTAAGAGCGGTTGAAGTGTCGGAAAAAGAAAGGGCTCATTATGCTAAAAGGCAGGTAGATATTGAGTATAAATTTCCCTTTGGCTGGCAGGAGATTGAAGGAATTCATAACCGGGCCGACTGGGATTTGTCTAATCATTCAAAATATTCTGGAGAAGATTTGAAGTATTTTGACGAGGAAACCAAAGAGAGATATTTTCCTTACATTATTGAAACCTCGGGTGGGGCAGATAGGTCATTTTTAGCTTTTTTATGTGATGCTTATCAGGAAATACCCGGCGGACGGACAAAAACAACTAAACCAACAAAAGAAGTTGAGGTTCTATTAAAATTAGATAAAAGAATTGCTCCGATTAAAGTGGCAGTTTTGCCTTTGGTAAAAAATAAACCAGAATTAGTCAAAAAAGCCAAAGAGGTTTATCAATTACTAAAACCCAATTTTGTCTGCCAATATGATGAACTTGGTTCAATTGGCCGAAGGTATCGCCGTGGAGACGAGATTGGGATTTTGTATGCGATTACGGTAGATTTTGAGACTTTAAAAAATAATGATGTTACTGTTCGCCGGAGAGATACCATGAAGCAAAAAAGAGTAAAAATCAAAGATTTGCCCCGCACCCTTCGTCGATTATTTGAGAAGAATTGTTAAATAATTTATTGATATCTTTGTGGCAACTGGCAAAAGGTGCGGGGTTTAGCCAAAATTTTAAAAGAAAAATTAAAGATATGAAAATAATTATCCGGCCGAAGGTTACTTGTGGGGCAGTTATTGAAAGAAATAGTAAGATTTTATTAACAGAAAGAAATATCAGGCCCTATAAGAATTTTTGGTGTCTGCCGGGAGGAAACATTGATTGGGGAGAAAAAGTAGAGGAAGCAATAAAAAGAGAAGTCAGGGAAGAAACTGGTTTAGATTTTAAGCCAGAGTTTTTTAGATATTATGATGAGATTATTCCAAAGATAAAATGGCATGCCGTATCTTTATTCTTTATTGGCGGCGTCGACGGCATAATAAAAATAGACAGGAACGAAGTGAAAGAGTTTAGATGGTTTTCAGAGAAAGAAATTAGAAAACTTAAACTCGCCTTTACTCACAAGCAAGTTGTAGAAGATTATTTTATATTGAGGAGATTGACAAGAAAACAAAAACACAATAAATAAGTTAACTTTAAATATACAATATACGTGAAATAAATGCTATGACATTTATTTCGCGTAAGTAGTGATTATGTGGCTTTATGTCTAAATATAAATATTATTTTAAAAAACCGAGATCAGAAATCGTAAGAGATATTTTAAAATGTTTAGTTATTGCCAATGCGATTTTGATAGCAGCCACCTCTCCCTATTTTGGAGTTAATATTTTGAAGGCTCTTAAAAATAGTAAACGGTACAAAAAGAAACGGATTGCCGACGCCTTTTATCGGTTGAGAAAAGAAGGGTTAATCAAGATCAAAAAAGTGAATCAGCAGATTTATATTTCCTTAACAGAAGAAGGAAAGAAAAAAGCAGGCTGGCTCCAAATAGACGCTCTAAAAATAAATAAACCAAAAAAGTGGGATAGGAAATGGAGGTTGGTAATTTTTGATATCGCCCAATCAAGGTTAACCAAAAGAGAAGCGCTTAGGGGAAAACTTAAAGAATTAGGATTTTATCCTCTTCAAAAAAGCGTTTGGATTTATCCTTACTTATGCGAAGATGAAATCCAAGTTTTGAAAGATTTTTTCGGACTAGATATTAAGGAAATACGAGTAATCACTGCCGAGAGAATAGGTGACGATAATTTTTTAAGAAAGATATTTAAATTAGACTAAACTGAGGATAAATTAGTCAAAAATAGATTAAACATTAATAAGCTAATAAGATATTCTTACGCGAAATAACTGCCATGGCAGTTATTTCGCGTATCTATTGGTAGATTTGGTTAGATTGGGCTGGCTTATTTTTTTGGTGAGTTTCTGTAATATCTTTTTGTTTTATTAAATAATTTAATGTATAATTTATAAATAAGATGTTTAAAAAGACTACTCTCAAAAATGGTTTGCGGATTATTACTGTGCCGCAGAAGAATACTCAGGCAGTGACGGTTTTGGTTTTGGTCGGCACTGGCTCGAAATATGAGAGAAAAGAAATCAGCGGCATTTCCCATTTTTTGGAGCATATGTTTTTTAAGGGGACAAAGAAAAGGCCGAACACCGTTGCCATTGCTGAAACTCTGGATAAGGTGGGCGGAATTTATAACGCCTTTACCAGCGAAGAATATACCGGTTATTTTGCCAAAGTTGACGCCAATCATTTTGATTTGGCTCTTGACTGGGTTTCTGATATTTTTTTGAATTCTAAACTGGATTCAGCGGAAATTGAAAAAGAAAAAGGAGTAATAGTTGAAGAGATTAATATGCTTTTTGACCACCCGATGTCTTATGTTCAGATTTTGTGGAAGGAGCTTTTGTATGGCGACCAGCCGGCTGGCTGGAATATCGCCGGAAATAAGGAGACCGTAACGGCAATTTCTCGCCAAAAACTAATAGATTATTTAAAAAATCAATATCTCGCCAAGAATACTATTGTTTGTCTTGCCGGGAAGATAGAAAACTCTCAATCAATAGAAAAAGTGAAAAAGGCGTTTTCAAGAATAGAAAGCAAAATCTCTCTTAGTAAGCCAAGGGTTGTTGAAAAGCAAAATAAGCCAGAGTATCTTTTGCAAGAGAGAAAAACCGATCAAGCCCATATTTGCTTAGGTGCCCGGGCTTATAATCTTTTTCATCCTAAAAGATATGCCCAAGAAATTTTAGGAATAATTTTAGGAGGAATGATGAGTTCAAGATTATTTATTGAAGTAAGAGAGAAACTTGGCCTGGCTTACTATATTTCAACCGAAGTTTCTGCTGATCAAGATACCGGATTTTTGGTAACTCAGGCAGGCATTGACAATAAAAATGTGGAAAAAGCAATTTCAATTATTTTAAGAGAATATAAGAAAATTTCTCAGGAGAAAGTTCCAGCCGCAGAATTAAAAAAAGCCAAAGATTGCATTAAAGGGAAAATGGCTTTGCAGCTGGAAACTTCTGACGCTCAGGCCTCTTTTTACGGCATTCAGGAACTTCTGGAGAATAAAATTTTAACTCCAAAAGAAATCTATGGTAAAATTAATAAAGTAAGCAGCGATGATATTCTGAAAGTCGCCAAAGAAACTTTTAGACCGGAAAAAATAAATTTGGCAATGATAGGACCATTTAAAGATAAAACAAAGTTTCAACGTTTGTTAAAATTCTGAATTTTTTATGAGCAATGAAAAAGTATTAGATATTTCTTGGGGAACAATTTTAAAAATTGGCATTGCTTTTTTCGGTTTTTATATTCTTTATTTAATCAAGGATATTTTAGTTTGGTTTGTTTTCGCTTTAATAATTTCCCTTCTTTTTAATCCGGCGATTGATTTTTTGCAAAAAAGAAGAGTACCTCGGGTCATAGCCACCCTTTCTGTTTTTATTTTTGTTTTTGGCATCTTGGGACTTTTAATTTATTTCACCGCCCCGGTTTTTATTTCTGAAATTCAGCAATTTACTAAACTTTTCCCCCAATATTTTGAAAAATTTGCCCCGCCCCTGAAAGAGTTAGGGTTGGAAGCCTTTGAAAGTTTTGAAATCTTTACCCAGAAATTCCAGGAATGGTTAATTAGCGCCTCAGCCAGCATTTTCGCTGCTTTATCTGCCATTTTTGGTGGAATCTTTGCAACTCTGACCATTTTTATCCTGGCCATTTTCCTTTCTTCCGAAGAAAAAGGAGTAGAAAAGGCAATCAGAACTCTCTCGTCTAAAAAGCAGGAGCAAGAAGTTTTAAGTCTTTGGAAGTCCTGTCAGGCCAAAGTTTCGGGTTGGTTTGCAGCCAGAATTTTAGCCTGTCTTTTTGTGGGCATTCTTTCTTATTTTGCTCTCTGGCTCTTTAAAATAAAGTATCCTTTTGCCTTGGCTCTGTTTGCCGGCCTCACCAATATTATTCCCATTGTAGGGCCTATAATTGCCGGTCTGATAATTGCCCTAATTGCCGCCTTAGATTCCTGGTTAAAGGCTATTTTGATTTTAATTGTTTTTAGCCTTATTCAGCAGATTGAGGGAAACATTTTAACCCCGATTTTAACCCAAAAATTTATTGGCTTGCCGCCAGCCCTGGTTCTAATTTCTTTACTGGTTGGCGGAAAACTCTGGGGAATTTTGGGAGCAATTTTAGCCATTCCTTTGGCCGGCATTGTCTTTGAATTTACTCGGGACTATTTAAAAAAAAGAAAAGAGCAAGACGCTTTATCTTCATCTCAACCACCACCAGCCCGTCCCAAAAAAAGCATCATTTGGTAACAAAAAGGAGCTAAGCTCCTTAAAGCATTTTTTATGGCAGTTTTCTATGTTGTCAGTACCCCAATCGGCAATCTGCACGATATTTCAACAAGAGCAATCGACTCTCTGAAGTCGGTTGATTTAATTTTGGCCGAAGATACCAGGGTGACTAAAAAACTATTAGACCATTACCAGATAAAAACGCCAACTTTAAGTTATCACCAGCATTCAAAACTGCGAAAAGTTGAGTATATTATTAACTGTTTAAAAGAAGGTAAAAACTTAGCTCTGGTTTCTGATGCCGGTACACCGGGAATCTCCGACCCGGGCAATAACTTAATTAACGTAATCATTACGAGACCGGGCCTTGTAGTTAAAATCGTTCCTATTCCCGGCCCTTCGGCACTGACTGCCGCTGCCTCAATTTCCGGATTTCCAATGGATAAATTCGTTTTTATGGGCTTTCCACCCATAAAGAAAAAAAGAAAAAAATTTTTTGAGGAAGTTTTAAATTCAAAACATCCAGTGATATTTTATGAATCTCCCTACCGAATTATTAAAACCCTAAAGGAGCTTAGCTCCTTTATTCGCGAAATTCTTGGTCAAATTGGTGAAAATTCGCGAGAAGTAGTGGTTTGCCGAGAATTAACCAAAAAATTTGAAACAATTTATCGCGGGAAGATTGAAGAGGTGATAAAACAAATAGAAAAAGATATAATAAAAGGAGAATTCGTAGTGATAGTGGAGGGTAAAAAGTAAAATTTAACTAAAGTTGGAATTATGATAAAATAAAAGGGAGGTTAAACCTCCTTTTAAGATTATGCCCGGTAGTGACTCCGCTCTTCTTACTTTGGAAACTGCCAGGCATTTTACAAAAGTTTTTGTAAAGATTATTTAATATTTAATACCCCGTCCTTAATCTAATAAAAAGAAGGGCGGGACTACTACCGGCTATGACAAAGAAGAAGTACTATCTTTCAACTGCGGTCCCTTATGTCAATTCGCCTCCACACGCCGGTTTTGCTTTGGAGATTACTCAAGCTGATGTGATTGCTCGTTATCATCGGATTTTGGGCGAGGATGTTTTCTTTTTAACTGGCACTGATGAAAATAGTTTGAAAAATGTCCGGGCGGCTGAGGAAGAGGGTATAAGCGTAAAGGAGTTAGTCGATAGAAATACTCAAAGATTCAATCAATTAAAAGATGTTTTAAGTTTATCATTTGATGACTTTATTCGGACGACGGAAAAACGACACATTAAGGGAGTTCAGAAATTATGGAAAGCATGTCAAAAGGACATTTATAAGAAAATTTATCGAGGGCTCTATTGCGTTGGTTGCGAAGAATTTTATAAAGAAAATGAATTAGAAAATGGCGTTTGCCCCGAGCACAGAATAAAACCGGAATTAATTGAAGAAGAGAATTATTTTTTTCGCCTTTCAAAATATCAAGATGAGTTAAAAAAAATTATTAGGAAAGATGAGGTTAAAGTTATTCCAAATTCTCGCAAAAATGAAGTTTTAGCCTTTATTAATTCTGGTTTAGAAGATATTTGTATTTCCCGTTCAGCCGAACGGGCTCGAGGATGGGGGATTGATGTACCTGGGGACCCTTCCCAAAAGGCCTGGGTCTGGTTTGATGCTTTAAGTAATTATATTAATGCTTTAGGTTATGCCCAAAATAGTAAAAAATTTCAGGAATGGTGGCAGAAAAATGATAATAAATTACACATCATCGGTAAAGGGATTTTAAGATTTCATGGGATATATTGGATTGCGATACTCCTTTCAGCTAAATTAGAATTACCAGAAATAATTTTTGTTCACGGTTATGTAACTTCTGGCGGTCAAAAAATGTCAAAGAGTTTAGGAAACGTCATAGACCCTTTTGAGTTGGTTAAAAAATACGGAACAGATGCGGTCAGATATTATCTTTTACGGGGAATCCCTCCGACCGAAGATGGCGATTTTACTTATGAGAAATTTGAAAAGAGATATAATAGCGATTTGGCATCGGGAATCGGAAATCTGGTGGCAAGAGTAATAACCTTAGTTGAGAAATTAAAAATTAAAAACAAAAAATTAAAAACAAAGATTAAAAATCAAAAAATAAAAAAAGAGACAGATAAAACTCGGAAAAACTGGAGAAAATTTTTAGATGAATTTAAGTTTAACGAAGCCTTAATTTCAATTTGGGATTTAATTAGTTTCTGTGATAAATACATTGAAAAAGAGCGGCCTTGGGAGCCAAGTAAAAAACAAGAAGGGGTTATTAGTGATTTGTTATTAGTTATTGACGAAATAGCGAACCTTTTGGAACCGTTTTTGCCGGAAACTTCAGAAAAAATCAAAAAAAGAACAATCAAATCATTATTCCCAAGATGTTAATAGACACTCATGCCCATCTCAATTTTAATGCGTTTCGTGAGGACGCGGATGAAGTAATCAAAAGAACGCTTGATAATAAGATTTGGGTGATAAATGTCGGGTCAAATTACAGAACAAGCAAAAAGGCAGTGGAGATTGCCGAGAAATACGAAAAAGGAGTCTTCGCAGCTATCGGGCTTCATCCGATTCATTCGGCTGATGAAGAGATTGATAAACAAAAATATAAAGAGTTGGCAAAATCAGATAAAGTGGTAGCCATTGGCGAAATTGGACTTGATTATTATAAAGATTATGGATTATTTAAAGAAAAACAAAAAGAAGTTTTTTTAGAGCAGTTGGGTTTAGCCAAAGAATTGGGTCTGCCAGTGATTTTTCATTGCCGGAAGGCCCATGAGGATCTCTTAAAGATCCTAAATTTTCAATTTTCAATTTTCAATTTTCAATTAAAAGGAGTGGTTCATTGTTTTACCGGAAGTTGGCAAGAAGCTAAAAAATATCTGGATATGGGTTTTTATTTAGGATTTAATGGAATAATTTATAAATTAGACTTGAAAGAGGTAATTAAAAAAACACCACTTGAAAAAATCTTAATTGAAACCGATTGCCCGTATTTAGTTCCTCCGGAAGCTAGGACAGAGCGCAACGAACCAATTTTCGTCAAACACATTGCCAAAAAAATCGCCAAAATAAAAAACTTAGATTTTCAAAAAGTAGCCAAGGCAACCACCGAAAACGCTAAAAAACTCTTTAATTTGACAAAAGAAAAATTATAAGATATCATTTTAAAAAGGATAGGGTTGGAGAAACCAATTCACAATATGGTTATCCAACACCAGCGTTGGTTCCCACCCCTATCCTCTAAGGCGGGTGGCCAAAAAGAATCCTAGTTAATCCAAGGAATAAATTGGCCAGCTTCCGGCGGCCGGGGACAATCATAACTCTGGTTAAATCCAATAGGAAAACTGTTCCCGGCTTTTTCTTGACAAAAGAAAATGAATTTGCTATGATATAAATTACCTGGAAACCAAATAAAAAAACTGGAAAAACCAAATTAGAAAGAAAGGAGGTAAACATGGAAAACCAGGTATTAGTACCTTCAAAAGGAAAGAGTTTTCTTCTTGTTTCAGAAAGTGGTCGGCAGGAGTTCTGGGGGTCCAAGCATCCTCCCAAATCAGCTCAGGCCCAGGTAGTAGAATACCTTCAGACTCTCCGGGGCCAGGATGTTCGACTTTTGGGAATAATGGGAGGACCTGGCCAGAACATCTTTGTTCGGGCGGCCTCTGACCTGGGTATCTCAGTTTGGCGAATTCCCTGGTACAGATTGGAAGAACTGGCTGGCTTGGAAGCCAAAGCCAGCCCAACCGAACGAGCTTCAGCCATCCGGCAGGCCTGGGAGCAGAACTCCAGCGCTTTCTACCAACTGGAGGCTTTAGAACCTACCATCATGCTCTTACGGGAGCTGACCCGGGTGAGGTTGAGCATTCAGGAGAACTTCCGGAAGCCGGCCAACCTCCAGTACCAATCAGCCTGGCGAGAACTGGAGGTGCTTTTACCAGAGGGCGAAGAGCTTATCTCGCTCCGAACCTTTTTTAGCAATCCGGGATTTATCTCTGGTGCTAAAAAAGACGAAGAGGAGTTGGAAAGGCGGATAGCGCCACTGGTTAAGGAGCATCCCCTTTGGCCCTATCTCCATCCTAACCGGGATTCGGTCTTACCCTCAGTTAAAGGTCTGGGACCTTCTTTAGGAGGCTCTATTATTTCTGAAATTGGCGACATCCGGCGTTTTCCAACCCGGAAAAGCCTGAGGGCTTACGTCAGGTTTCACCTTAATGCTGAAGGAGAGTTCCCAAAGCGAAAAGCCGGCGAGATTTCAGCCTGGAATCGCTATTTAAATCGGGCGGTCCACTGGTGGTCATCAGACCAGATGCCGAGGTATGAGCATCCCTGGCGGCTTCTTTATGACTGGAAGAAGGCCCGGGAAATGCAGGCTCACCCGAAAGTTGTGGCTCGGGAAATGGTCACCAAACGGGGTCAGAAACGCACTGTTTATGACTACAGCCTTAAACACCTGGACCTGCGGGCTAAGCGCTGGGTGGGCTCTCAGTTTTTGAATTATCTCTGGGACCTCTGGCAGCAGATGGTTCAGGCCGGTGATTTAGAGCTTTGGTATTCTAATTCTTCTTGGCCAGCCTACTTTAGCCGGATTGAGCGGGAACTTAAAGATGACTTGCGAGCTTACCTGGAAACCGAGATTGCCAATCGCCGGCGAAGAGAGCCGGAAGAGGAACTTGAAGAAAACGAGAAGACCGGGACGGTCTAACTTTTTCCCAAAGGGTCCAGCTTTGCTGGGCTAAGGCCGGGGACAAAACAGGAGCTGGTAAAATCCAAGGCTGAGTATGTTCCCGGCCCTTTTTTATTTTTAGGAAAAAACTGCTAAAATAGAAAAACAGTATAAAATTGAAAAATCGCGCTTGAAGAAGACGATTTTTTGTGTTTAAATAAAGAATATATGGAGACTTACAATCCTCAAAAAATTGAGAAAAAGTGGCAGAGGATTTGGGAAGAACAGGGTTTTTATCGAGCAGAGGATTTTTCAAAGAAACCGAAAAAATATATTCTTATTGAGTTTCCTTATCCTTCTGGGGAAGGCCTTCACGTGGGCCACGTCAGAAGTTATTCGGCCCTGGATGCGGTTGTCAGAAAAAAGAGAATGGAGGGCTATAATGTTTTATATCCTATTGGCTGGGATGCTTTTGGCCTGCCGACTGAGAATTATGCGATTAGAACCGGTGTTCATCCTCAGGTTGCCACCGCTAAAAACATAGAAACTTTTAGACGTCAGCTAAAAAGTTTAGGTCTTTCTTTTGATTGGTCCAGAGAGATTAACACAACCGACCCCCAATATTACAGATGGACCCAGTGGATTTTTCTGAAGCTTTTTGAGAAAGGATTGGCTTATCAGGCCGAGGTGCCGGTTAATTGGTGTCCTTCTTGTAAGATTGGTTTGGCTAATGAAGAGGTTGTTTCCGGCGCTTGCGAACGTTGTGGCGCAGCAGTTGAAAAAAAGCTTTTAAAACAATGGATGTTGAAAATTACTGCTTATGCCGATAGATTAATAGATGATTTAGAAAAAGTTGATTATTTAGAAAAAATTAAAGCCCAGCAGATAAACTGGATAGGCAAAAGTTATGGCACCAATATAAAATTTTCAATTGCCGATTCTCAATTTTCAATTGATGTGTTTACAACAAGAGCGGATACCTTATTTGGAGTAACGGCAATTGTTTTGGCTCCTGAACACCCTCTGGTTGAAAAATTAATTACCAAAGAAAACAAAGAAAAAGTAGGAAAATACATTGAGGAGACTAAAAAGAAAAGTGATTTTGAAAGAGAAAAATTAGAAAAAGAAAAGACAGGAGTTTTTACCGGTTCCTATTGTCTAAATCCGGCAAATAATGAAAAAATACCGATTTGGGTTGGGGATTACGTGGTAGCGGGGTATGGTGGAGGAGCGGTAATGGTTGTGCCAGCTCATGATTTGCGCGATTACGATTTTGCCAAGAAATACGGGTTAGAAATTAGAGAAGTTGTTTCGGGCGGAGATGTTTCCAGGGAGGCCTTTGTTGATTACGGAATTTTAATAAATTCCGGAGAATTTAATGGTCTCCATTCAAAAAAAGCAATTGAGAAAATTACTAAATGGTTGGAGAAAAAGAACCTGGGAAGAAAAGCCGTTCAGTATAAATTGCGCGACTGGGTTTTTTCCAGACAGCATTATTGGGGAGAGCCAATTCCGATTATTCATTGCAGAAAATGTGGACAGGTGCCGGTGCCTGAAAAAGATTTACCCATAGAATTGCCTTATGTAGAAAGATATCAGCCGACTGGGACAGGCGAGTCGCCCCTGGCAGCAGTTACTAATTGGGTCAACACAAAATGTCCTAAATGTAAAGGTCAAGCCAAACGAGAAACAGATACCATGCCTAATTGGGCAGGTTCCAACTGGTACTACTTGGCATATATCACGAAAAAAAATTCAAAATTCAAAATTCAAAATTCAAAATTATTAAAGTATTGGATGCCGGTGGATTGGTATAATGGCGGCATGGAGCACACTACCTTGCATCTTTTGTATTCTAGATTTATTTATAAATTTTTGTGGGATATTGGAGCTATTCCAAAATTAGTTGGGCCAGAACCCTATAAAAAAAGAACTTCTCACGGAATAGTTTTAGCCGAAGACGGCAGGAAAATGTCAAAATCTTTTGGCAATGTAATTAATCCTGACGACATTATAAAGAGATATGGGGCCGATACCCTGCGAGTTTACGAAATGTTTATGGGACCATTTGAGCAGATGATTCCTTGGGACAGTAAAGGAGTGAAAGGGGCAAAAAGATTTCTGGAGAAAGTATGGAGATTACAAGATAAAATAAGTCAAAAATCCAAAATCCAAAATCCGAAATTAGAAAGTTTGGTTCATAAAACGATTAAAAAAATAAGCGAGGATATTGAAAATTTAAAATTTAATACCGCGGTTTCGGCTTTGATGATTTTGGTTAATGAATTAGGGAAGCAAAAAGAAATATCCTTAACTCATTATTCATTATTCTTAATTCTTTTATCGCCTTTTGCCCCTCATATTGCCGAGGAACTTTGGTCCCGATTGCAAAGCAATCGAGGATCCTCGATGAAATCGGGAGAGCGAGTCGGATTAAAAGGTTTTTGCTGTCAGCAGAAATGGCCAAAATACGACCCGAAATTAATAAAAGAAGAAAAAATTACTTTAGTTATCCAAATTAACGGCAAGGTTCGCGACAAAATAGAGGTTGATGCAGATATTTTAGAGTCCGAAGCCCAAAAAATTGCCTTAACTCAAGAAAGAGTGATAAGATGGCTAAAAGGTAAAAAAATTAAAAAAACAATATTTATTCCAAATAAAATAATTAATTTTGTTTTATGAGGAAAATTTTATTAGGTAACGAAGCAATAGTTCAGGGAGCCTTGGAAGCAGGGGTGAATTTTGTTTCTACTTATCCCGGCACGCCGGCTTCGGACATCGGCAACATTTTTTATAAAATTGCCAAAGAAAATAATATCTATTTTGAATTTTCTACCAATGAGAAAGTGGCTATGGAAGCTGGCATTGGAGCCAGTTTTTCTGGCTTGAAAACCCTGGTGGCAATGAAGAATTTTGGTTTAAATGTTTGCCTTGATTCTTTATTCCCTTTTGTTTATACTGGCTCAAAAGGACCAACCGTTATTGTGGTGGCAGACGACCCTTCCTGTCACAGCTCGGCCCAGTCAGAAGAAAATTCCCGCTTCATAGCTGAGGCAGTTCACATTCCGGTTTTAGAGCCCTCAGACTCTCAGGAATGTAAGGATTTTGTCAGATTGGGTTTTGAAATTTCCGGAAAATATAAAACTCCAGTGATCATTAGGACAACAACCAGGGTTGCCCATCAGCGCGGCCCGGTTTTATTAGGGAAAATTAATAGAAAGAGAGAGGTTCTCGCTGCGTTTAAGAAAGATCCGAGAAGATTTGTTACCCTACCGCCGAGAGTATTAGAAATGAAAAGAGAGCTTTTAAAAAAGATTGAAATAATTAGAGAGTTTTCCGAAAAAAGCCCTACGAATTACGAATTAAACCGAATTACGAATAATGATTTCGGAATTATTACTTCTGGAGTATCGTTTCTTTATTTAATGGAAGCGCTAAAAGAGATTAATTTAAGTTTGCCAGTTTTAAAGCTGGGATTTTTTTATCCCTTGCCAGAGAAAAAAATTAAAAATTTCATTAAAAACCTCAAAAAAGTTTTAGTTATTGAAGAATTAGAACCATATTTAGAAAAAGAAATTGAAAGATTGGCTAAAAGAGTAAATTGTAAATTAGAAGTGGTGGGCAAGGAATTAGTTCCTGAAGTTGGCGAGATAAAACCAGAAATCGTCGCTTCAGCCGTCGCTAAATTCGCAAATTGTAAATTAAAAATTGTAAACTATAAATTAAAAACTCCAAAACGATTTCCCATCCTTTGCCCCGGTTGCCCTTATTGGTTGGTTATCTCGGCCGTAAAAAAAGCGGTTGACCAGAACAAGGTTATTTTTGGGGGAGAAATCGGCTGCTATATGTTATTTGGCAATCCACCGGTTAATTTGCAAGATTATTTGTCTTGCATGGGTTCATCGGTAGGAATCGGCCACGGGATTAAAAAATCTACTAACCAAAAAGTTATTAGTTTTGTTGGCGATTCCTCCTTTTTCCATGCCGGCATTCCGGCTCTAATTAACGCTGTTTTTAACAAATCAAATCCCTTAATAATAATTTTAAATAACGAAACCACGGCCATGACCGGCCACCAGCCTCATCCCGGAGCGCCGGCCACTCCTGACGGAATCAATATTGAAAATCTTGTCAGGGCCTGCGGAGTAAAATACGTAAAAACGCTTGACCCAGTAAATCAAGAGGAATTTATCAATACCATTAAAGAATTTTTAGAAAAAAGTGAGGTAGCGGTAATTATTGCCAAAAAACCGTGTATTCAAATAAAAAAATAAATCAATTTAATATGGTGATTGTCGGTACAGGCGGCCAGGGCCAAATTACTCTTTTACAGATTTTAGCCGAAGCTGCTTTATCTGAAGGATATGACCTAAAAACTTCAGAACTTCACGGTTTATCCCAAAGAGGCGGTTCGGTTGAGGTCCATCTTAGATTTGGCAGAAAAATCCATTCTCCTTTAGTTTCTCAAGGAAAAGCAGATTTAATTTTGGGCCTGGAAATGCAAGAATGCCTAAAAGCCTGTTATTACGCAGGCCAAAAAACCAGCTTTTTAATCAATAAATTTATTGTTCCAATTCCTTTACAAAAACCCCTTCCAGAAAAGAATATTTTAGAAGATTTAAAAAAATGCGCCAAGAAAGTAATTTTAATTCCGGCATCGGAAATTTGCCAGAAAGAACTTGGCACCAATGTTGTTGCCGGAATTTATCTTTTAAGCTACGGAGCGGTAAAAAAAATAATACCCTTAAAACCAAACTCAATTTTAAAAGCAATAAAAAAAATAATTCCAGGAAAATACCTGGAATTGAACATTAGAGCTTTCAATTTAGCAAAAATCTCTTAATCGCTTAATTTTTCAATTTCAGCACCTAATTTTTTCAACTTCTCTTCAATTTTTTCATAACCTCTCTCTATTTGAGTGATGTTTTCAATTGTAGTTTGGTTTTTAGCAATCAGGCCGGCCAAAATCAAAGCTGCGCCTGACCTGATGTCGGCAGAATTGATTTTATTTCCGTTTAATTGAGTTTTGCCGAAAATTAGAGCCCGATGGGGGTCGGTAATTTCAATGTCAGCCCCCATTTTTCTTAATTCATGTAAATGCTGGAAGCGGTTTTCATACAATGGGTCGTGGATTAAAGATTTTCCTTGAGCCTGGGTCAGTAAGACCGATGTTTGGGGCTGGAGGTCAGTTGGAAAACCGGGATAGGGCAGAACCTGAATTTTTGCCGGTTTGAAATCTTTGGAGGGTTTCACTAAAATTTCACCGTCTCTAGCTTCAAAATTGACTCCGATTTCTCTCATTTTCTCCAGAAAAAAAGTCAAATGGTCAGGGTTGGTATTTTTTATTATTCCTTCTCCTCCGGTTATTGCTAGAGCAAGAAAAAAAGTTCCGGCTTCCAGCAGGTCAGGAGACAAGGAAAATTCGGCGCCAGACAATCTTTCTTTACCTTCAATTTCCAGGCTATGAGTGCCAATTCCTTTTATTTTTACCCCCATTTTCCTTAAAAGAAATCCCAAATCTTGAACTTGAGGTTCAGCGGCGGCAATTTCAATTTTGGTAATTCCTGAAGCTTGGCTGGCCAGGGTCATTATAATTTCAGTAGCTGTTACTGAAAATTCCTTTAAGACGATTTTTTTTCCAATTAATTTTTCTGGCGCTCTAAAATAATAAAAACCGTTTTTTTCTTCGGTTTTTATCCCAAAACCTTCCAGGGCCTCTAAGTGGGTAGCAATCGGTCTTAATCCAATTTTATCTCCGCCGGGATGGGGGATTTTGAAATTTTTAAACCTGATAGCCAGAGGACCAATAAACAATACCGAGACCCGCATTTTTTCAAAAAGGTCAACTGGAATTTTCTCCGGGTTAACATTTTTAGGATTTATTTTTATTTTTTTCTGGCCAAACTCTTTAATTTCTGCGCCCATCTGTTTTAAAATTTCAATTTGGTTTAAAACATCGCTTACCTGGGGCAGATTATGAATTATTGATTCTTCTTCGGTTAACAAAACAGCCGCCAAAACCGCGCCGGCTGAATTTTTATAACCTGAAATTTCTACTTCCCCGGAAAGAGGAACGCCGCCTTTAATAATAAATTTGTCGGACATGAAGTTGACTTAAGGTTAATTTTAGCTTACGATAAAAAGCAGAATATGTCAAAGGGGTTTAAGAAAACTTGTCCTGAGCGAAAACAAAAGATTGTTACCATTGGCGGAGGAACGGGGAGTTTTGTTGTCCTTTCCGGGCTGAAGAAATATCCGGTTGAACTCTCGGCAGTGGTGGCTATGACCGATGACGGCGGCTCCAGCGGAATTTTAAGGGATGAATTAGGCATTTTGCCTCCCGGCGACATCAGACAATGCCTGGTTGCTCTTTCCGGAGAAGATTTATTGCTTAGAAAACTTTTTACTTATCGGTTTGACAATGGAACCTTTCGGGGTCATAATTTTGGCAATCTTTTTATGGCAGCCCTGGAGAAGATTACCGGCTCTTTTGATCGGGCAGTGGAAAAAGCTGGCCGGGTTTTAAATATTATGGGAGAGACTATTCCGGTGACATTAGACAGGGTCTGGTTGAGAGCAGAATTAGAAAATAACCAAATATTAAAAGGCGAAGATGAAATTAATAGGTCAAAACTTCTTTCTCAATTCAAAGTTAAAAAGTTATTTGTTACCCCTGAAGCCAAAGTTAATCCGAAAGCAATATCAGCCATTAAGGAAGCTGATTTAATAGTGATAGGCCCTGGTAATCTTTATTGCAGCGTCCTGCCTAATTTTTTAATAAAAGGAATTCCAGAAGCTGTCCGAAAATCCAGAGCAAAGATAATTTACAACTGCAATTTAATGACCAAACTCGGCCACACTGACGGTTTTAAAGTAAAAGATTTTGTTAATACTATTGAGAAATATCTTGGAAAAGGAACAATTGATTATGTTATTTTTAATAAAAAGAGACCGTCCCCGAATTTTCTTAAAAGATATGCCGAAGAAGGAGAAGAATTTGTTGAATTTGATAAAAGTGTTTTAAAGAAAAAAGGGGTTATCGCTGCCAATTTAATTAATCAAAAAATTTACAAAAGAGATTCATCTGAGATATTCTTGAAAAGAACTCTTATCAGGCATCATCCTGAAAAATTAGCCAAAATTATAATACGAATATTGCGAATATGATGCGAATGCCCCGAATTATTCGCATTATACTTTTATGCAGGCACTTATCTTAGCGGCCGGCGAATCATCTCGCTTCTGGCCTTTAAATCAAAAACATAAATCCCTGATTAAAATAATGGGAAGGCCTTTAATTTACTACACCATTAAAGGTTTTAAAAAAGCCGGGATTAAAGAAATTATTATTGTTCAGGGTCCCCAGAAAGATGTCGAAAAGGAGCTGAAGTTCCTTAAGGAGCTTAGCTCCTTAAGGATTAAATATGTCGTTCAAGCAAAGCCAAAAAGTACAGCTGATGCCATCTGGCAGGCAAGAAATTTACTAAAAGAACCTTTCTTACTTTGCTGGGCCCACCGAGTTGACATTAAAGAATATCTGCCTTCATTTCTCAAAAAATTTGCTTTAACTAAAAATAAAATACTTTTTCTCGGAGCAAAAACCGAGAGGCCGGGCGACTATGGCATGGTAAAATTTAAAGAAAAAAAATTTTTAGAAGTTGTTGAAAAACCCGACCGGGGTAAGGAGCCATCGGATATCAGAACAGCCGGCTTGTATATTTTCCCGGTTAATTTTTTTGCCCATTATAAAAGAAATTTGATAGAGACCATCAATCTTTTAATCAAAGAAAAAGGGGCGGAGTTTGTTTTGGCGAAAAAAGAACCGCTCTCTTTAAAATATCCCTGGGATTTATTTTCCGTCCGGGATTACCTTTTTAAAAACAGCAAAACAAAAATTTATATCGGGAAAAATTGCCGACTCAGTAAAAATTGTTATCTCCGGGGTTTTGTTTCCCTCGGAGATAACTGTAAAATTGGCCATAGCGTGGAAATTAAAAACTCAATTATCGGCGACAATAGTCAAATCCTTCATTTAAGTTATCTTGGCGATTCAATTATCGGAGAAAATTGCAATATTGGCGCCGGGACAATTACTGCCAATTTGCGTTTTGACAGAAAACCAATCAAAGCAAAAGTTAAAGGAAAATTAATCGACACGGGTAGAGAAAAATTCGGCTGCGTTTTGGGCAATAATACCCAGACGGGAATAAATGTTTCTCTGATGCCCGGCGTTTTGATTGGCTCAAATTGCCAGATCGGCCCCAACTCAGTTGTTTTTGAAAATATTGAAGATGAGACAAATTTCTATACCCGCCAAAATTTTGAAAAATTTAAGCGGGCAAGCCGGACTTAAAAAATTAAAAATAGAAAATGAAAGAGAAAAATAAAAATTATGTTATCGGGGTTGATGGCGGAGGGACAAAAACAATGGCCGCTTTGGCTGGTTTAAACGGGAAAATTTTGGCCAGAGCTAAAACCGGCCCTTCCAATCCGCGAAATCTGGGATTAAAAACGGCAATAGATAATGCTGCTCTGGCTATTAAAAAAGTTTTAGGAAAAAAGAAAAAAATTTCCGCCACTTTTTTAGGACTACCGGCAATGGAAGAAGAATTCAAATTTAAAAAGAATACTGTTAAAAAAGAACTTTTAAAACACAAAGAAATTTCTCCAATTTTTAAAGGAAAAACGACAATTGGTTCAGATCAGGTTATTGCTTTTAAATCGGTAACTAATAAAAAAGATGGAGTTTTGTTGATTGTCGGTACGGGTTGCGTGGCCCACGGCTGGTGGAAAAGAAGAGAAAGTCACGCTTCAGGCTGGGGTTGGCTGGTCGATGAGGGTTCTGCCTGTTGGGTTGGTCAGAAAGTTTACCGGGCAGCTCTGAAAGCTTTAGATGGCCGTGGTCCTAAAACTTTATTAAAAAAATTAATTTTTCAAAAATACAAATTAAAAGAAACTCCTAATTTGTTAAATAAATTGATTTATTCTCAGCCGCCAACCGAAATTCTTTCTTCATTATCTTTTATTTGCGATGTTGCTTCTAAAAAAGGAGATAAGACTGCTAAAAGCATAATGGTTGAGGCAGGAAAAGAATTAACTTTATCAGCAAACACGGTCATAAGAAAATTAAATTTGCAAAAAACTGAATTTCCTTTAGTTTTAGTCGGCAGCATGTTTAATTCAAGAATTGTTTTAGATGTGGTAAAAAAAGAAGTTAAAAAATTTGCCCCAAAAGTTAAATTTATCAGACCCCAGGTTGAACCGGTAACGGGGGCCGTAAAATTAGCCATAGAGGCAATTAAAACTGCTTAATTTTCTATACCATAGTATAATAAATTAAATAGAATTATAAGCTAAATGGAAAAGATTAATGCGATAGCGAAAGAATTGAAAAAAGGAAAAGTTATTGTTTGCCCCACAGATACTTTGTATGGATTGATAGTTGATGCTACCAACAAAAAAGCAGTTGACAAGGT
>Ga0172364_10000829_pt1 | contig 22888 bp, 15 predicted proteins | sample LakKivSesite10cm_FD_114545 | JGI IMG/M metagenome (GOLD analysis project Ga0172364, IMG submission 114545) | Sediment microbial communities from Lake Kivu, Rwanda - Sediment site 10cm | ecosystem: Environmental > Aquatic > Freshwater > Lake > Sediment | place: Rwanda: Western Province, Lake... | reverse complement strand
TGCTTTTCCCTGCTCGGTTGTTTTTGCCTTTTGAAAAAAGCCACCGGGCTCTTCGGGGATGCGCACCTCAATCATGGCACAGGAGGAAAGAAGTAAAGATATTAGTATTATAAATTTGCGCCAATCTGCGCCGTCTGCGGACAATTTTATTCTACTCATACCTTAATGCCTCGATGGGGTCAAGGAGTGCGGCGCGGCGCGCCGGATAATAACCGAAAAAGATTCCCACGGCGGCGGCGAACGAAAGTGCCAGAAGGACGCTCGGCAGCTGAACAAGGGTTTTGAATTGGGACAGTTTCGCAATCATGCTTGCCCCACCGACACCCAGCAAAATGCCAATGAGACCGCCCAGCCCGCTTAATACAATTGCTTCAATGAGAAACTGGAGCATGATGTCGCGGTTTTTGGCGCCAATTGCCTTGCGGACACCAATCTCGCGCGTGCGCTCTGTCACAGTGACCAGCATGATGTTCATGATTCCGATGCCGCCAACCAGAAGGGAAATGCTGGCTATCCCACCCAAAAGAAAGGTGAATGTTTCTGTAACAGTGGAAGCCGTAGCAAGAATATCCGCCTGGTTTCGGATTCTAAAATCGTCCGGTGCGTCTGCCAGCAGGCGGTGCCTCTGGCGGAGGACACTGGTGATATCCTCCTGCACCTTGGTGAGGTCGGCGTCATCCACCGCCTGGACGTCAATCTCCCGGAGATAGTCCAATCCGAATAACTGTTTCATTGCGGTTGTATATGGGACGAATGCCTCATCGTCGGGATTGAACCACCCCTGGTCGCCCTTCGTCTTTGTCACGCCGACCACCTTGAAATTGATGCCTTTGATTTTGATATTCTGACCGATGGGGTCTTCATCCTGAAAGAGATTTTGCACCGTTGTGGGACCGATGACCGCCACACGCATCGAACCGTCCACCTCGCCTTCTGTAAAGGGGCGCCCATGGTCGACCTCAAAGTTGCGGATGGGGAAATAGGTGGGAGCAGAACCCACCACAGCAGTCCGTGAGTTCAGGTTGTAGTATTTAATCTGGGTACTACCCTGGACAATCGGCGCAATCTGGAAAACCCCTTTGACTTTCAGAAGGGCAGTGGCATCCTCAACTGTCAGGTTCTGTTGAGTACCGCTCATGACGCCACCGGAGCCGCGCTCGCTGGGACGGATGACAAGGAGATTTGTTCCCATTTCAGAAATGCGTTGCATCACCTGATGTTGAGCACCAGCACCCATAGCAAGCATGGAGATTACCGCCCCCACGCCGATAATTATTCCAAGCATGGCAAGAAATGTTCGCAGTTTATTTGCCATCAGACTTTTAAGAGCTACCTTGATAATTGTCCAGAGCAACATGACTTTATATGACTCCTTTTTCCTCATGATAGACGATGTGACCATCGCGGAGATGAATCAGACGACTGCATTGCCTTGCCACATCCGGCTCATGCGTTACAATAATGACCGTTCTGCCTTGCTGGTTCAATTCCCTGAAGAGCGCCAGGATTTCTTCGCCGGTCTTGGTATCAAGGTTGCCGGTCGGTTCGTCTGCAAGGATGATTGTCGGGTCTGTCACAATGGCGCGGGCGATGGCGACGCGCTGGCGCTGACCGCCGGATAGCTGGTTTGGCTCATGGGTCATGCGGTCAGCCAGCCCAACAATTTTTAGCGCCTCTTCCGCCTGAGTCTTGGCATGGTCATTGCCTGCATAAAGGAGCGGCAGTTCTACATTTTCGAGGGCATTCATCCTTGCCAGAAGGTTAAAGGTCTGAAAGACAAACCCGATGCGGTGGTTGCGGATTTCAGCAAGCTGGTTTGGAGAAAGACGCGACACGTCCTCGCCGGCGAGAATATAACGACCGGCATCGGGGCGCTCCAGACAACCCATTATGTGCATCAGCGTGGATTTGCCGCTTCCGGAAGGTCCAGTGATGGCTGGCATCTCGCCTTCTTCAATATCGAAAGAGACGCCATTAAGGGCGCGTATGTCGACTCCGCCCATCTTGAAAGTTTTTTCAATATTTTCCATGTGAATTATCATAGATTTTGTTCACCCACTCTCCCCGTCCCCCATTCTCCCCGTCTCCCATTCTCCGATTCATGATTGATTACCGCCCTCTTGGTGGTCGCGGCATCATCATGCGAATCTGCGCTTGAGAGGACGGTGTTCGGGTGCCCTGTCCCGGCTGATTATTGGCGTGCCAGCGACTGTCCGCCATTCCCTTCCTGACCTCGAGCTCCTCACCCTCCTTCAGTCCTTTCAAGATCTCCGTCTGGACCCCATCGCTGATGCCGACCTCCACCTCCCGCTCTTCGGCAGAACCGGCAGAATTTTTCACAAATGCTATACGTTTGCCCCTTCTGCGTGAAATGGCTGATGAAGGCACAAGCAGGGTATCCTGCCTGTCAGCCACAATTATTTCCACATTGGCGGTCATTTCCGGCTTCAGAAGCAATTTATTTCTACTTGTCACTTCAATTTTTACTTCAAAGGTAACAACATTGGAGACATTGACACCCTTTGTGGCAATCTGCACCACCTTGCCTCTAAATATTCTTTCAGGGTAGGCATCCGCAGTAATCTGGACATCCTGGTTTTCTTCCACCTTTCCTATATCGCTCTCATCCACAGAGGCGATGACGTAGATGTGGGAAAGGTCAGAAATTGTGAGCACGGTTGTCCCGCCACCCACGTTGCTGATGGCAGAAGCGATAATCTGACCCACCTGGACATTGCGTGCGGAGATCACGCCAGAAAGTGGTGCAAAGACCTTGGTGTCTTTAAGGTTCTGTTCGGCGAGGTCTTCGTCAATTTTGTCGGATTCCACCTGATTCTCCGCCAGACGGACGTCCTGGCGTTTCAAGTCAACGGATATTTCCTGGGATTTGAGGTCTTCTTTTGCGGCGCGAACGTTTTCAAGGTCTGATTGCGCCTGCACGGCGGCGGTTTGGGCAGTGTCGTAATCCTCACGGCTTGCCAGTTTTTTCTCAAAGAGCTGCTTCATGCGCTCTGCCTTGGACTTGGCGTCATCGTAAGAAGCCTGGGCAGATTTCAGGTTGGCATCAACTTTTATCCGCTGAGTTGCCAGATTCTGCTCAGCCACCCTTAGATTAAGCTGCGCCTCAATCAGGCGGAATTGAGAGGCGGCAAGTTTCACACCCGCTTGTTTTGCATACCGCGCCATATCCGTAGGGTCAATTTCCATGATGAGCGTTCCTGATGAAACTTCGTCGCTTATATCATAAGGGATATCGACAATCTGCCCGCTTGCCTTGCACTTGATGTCAACGTCAAGGTTGGGGACGACCCTCCCAGTGCTGGACACCGACTGGCGGAGCGGTCCGCGTTCCACCTTCACAATGGTTACGCCTGAATCATTTTTCTTTTGGTCGGCTTCCTTCCGCCTCATTTTCACGATTATGGCAACAACGGCTACCAGAAGCAGAACAACAATAACTGGCATTACTTTTTTAACTTTCATTTTTTATCCTCAAAGTTATATATATAAAAATATTGGATTTTTCAATTTTCAAAAAGGGTCAAGGTAAAAGATTTCATCCATGACAGGGTGGGGATAAAAAAACCACGGGGTGATGACTTTATAACAAAGAGATTCATCCGGTCAGTTTCCCCCAATCATAGAGATTTATTGCATGAAGTAATGTAACAGTTGAAGATTAAAAAATAATTAAATTCCACCTCCGTTCTCAATATGGGTTAACGCTGCGGATTTCCGTGAGCGGGAGATAGGCACTTCGTCCATCCATCAGCCGGATGCGCACCCAGCCGCCCTGAGGGTCGGATATTATGCGCACCTTTGTCCCCGCGGGAAATTTATACAATTCCTCGAATTGCTCGCCGGGACCACTCCGCGCCAGTGTATCCTGCTTCATGACAATGGATGTCCTGACGACCAGCTCCTCATAAACCTTGATGGATAAAAAGACGCCACTGAACAAGAAAATTACTGCAAATGCCATTGTCAGGTTACCCATCAGGCGTCTTCGCCCTTCTCCGTGTGTAAGCATGTAGAGAGCCAGAATCATGCCAGTGAGGAAAAAAAAGAGGGATGTGAGAATTGTCCATTCATTCAGACTGACGCTGTTTTTCAGCCAGGCAAATGGTTTCAGGAGAAAGAAGGTGTTCGGGCGATTGATGGGGGGCTGAATGCGTGCAAGGTTTTCCCATATGTCGCGGTCGCGGGGCAAAAGTCGCATTGCGCGGGTGTAATACAGCACCGCCGACCCGACATCACCCATCCGGGCGCAGGCATTGCCGAGGTTGTAGAGCACCGCAGGGTCATTAACGCCGGTGCGCAAAATTTCCTCATATATCTCCCGCGCCTTTTGAAATTGTCTCTGGTCATAAAGCATTCCCCCACGGTTGAACTGCGCCTTGAGATTTGTCTCGTCAGGGTTCGCTCCGAATGCCATCAGCGCGGCAAAGGCAAGAACGAAGGCACTCAGGATAAAAAGGGGCAAATATGATGTCATGCTTTTTCTTTTCATAGCTTTTTCCTGAATTCCTGGATGATTTGGAATGCCTGTTCATAATGTGCGCGCATATCTTCCGTGGTGTGCCGGGAGGGCGAATAGCAAATGGAATCCGCCTCTTCAAGGAGGGAGCAAACGGGGGAGATGTCACTTTCAGAGATGCCGCGCCCGCGGAGTAACTCTGCAAGACTATCGATTGTCAGACCGTGGGCTTCGCGGTTCAGCATGTCGCCGAAGAAACCGCGGAGTGCGGATGCAAGTTCAGTGTAAAACAAATTACAGTCGTTGCTGGATAGGGCGGCAACGGCGGTCTTCAGACGGCGACCTGCAAGACCGCGGGCGCGCAGTCTGCGGGCAAGCCCCATATTGCCCTCTAATGCCTCCCGTCTCCGTTTGATAAAAAATGCCAGCGCAAGAAGTAAGGGCGGAAGGAGATGGAGCTCAAGAAACCATCCTCTGAGTATGAGGGGATGGATACTCTTCATGATTATGCCTTCACCCCCCTTGATATAATTGATGTCCGCATTTATTTCAATGATTGACCCGCCGCTGGATGACATGCCCGGGGATTGCCCCGCAATGACAAGGGGTGTCTTTGCCGTGCCGGGTGTAATGGTGAGTTTGATTGGTGCGGATTTCAGGGTGGCATATTCCTTTTTTTCGGGATTAAAAAGGGTGTATGAGATTGGGGGAATCTCCATCTCGCCCGTTTTCTGCGGTCTCAGGACGATATCGAAATTCTTCGTCCCGCCGAGCGTGTCTGCGGTGATTTTTTTATCCACGCGGGCTTTCGTCTCATAAACCTCAAAACCCTCGATGGGCGGCAATTTTGGCTCAAGCGCACTCTCCACCGCTCCCTTACCGCTGAGACTCAGGTTCAGGGTCACCAGGTCATCCATTGTGGCGCTGTTCCGGTCCAGTTTTGCAGTGAAGTTATAATCACCGACCGTGCCCGTGAAATCTGCTGGCAGGGGAGAGGGGAGATTCTGAACATCCAGTTCGATAACGGAGGATGGCACGGTAACCTGTTCTGCCCGCTGACCAAACAGGTCAAACATGGAGTCGTTGAAGAATGGGTCTTCGAAAAAGCCGCGCGGACGGCGGTGTCCAGACGACTGCACGTTCAGCCCGACAACCAAATTCAGGTTGTCAACCATTGTTTTGCCGCTCTTTGTCGGGACGAGGATAATTTTTTTGACCAGTGCCGCCTGATAGGTCTCCGAACCGAGTTTTACATCGCGGAAGGTGAGGCGTTCTGTATTATAAAGTTCCTTTTTCAGAAATGCCTTGTATTGCGGCAGAGGCTCACTCAAGCCCCATGAAACGAGGGGCAGTCCCTTTTTTGCATAAAGGGTGTAAGAGACGACTACGGGTTGTCCCACGTATGGGGTTTTGTTATCCACCTCGGCGCGCAAGAATAGTTTGCCCTCCAGTGCGTTGCGAAGCTGTTCGTTGGAAGTGCCCGGACGGGGGATGTTCTCATTTTTCATGGGCGCGGGGATGTTAGTTGATGGGGTCTGCGACACGGTGACCGTCACTGCCTCACTTTTGACTTCCTGACCGTTAACCATGATAGTGGCTGGCGGAATGGTGAATGTCCCCGCACTCGCGGCGCGGAGACTATAACTGTAAATGAGCTCGCCTGACATCCTGCCGTTGATGAACTGGAAGGATTGGGACTTATTGGGTCCTGAGAGGATGGCGAAATTATCGAGAGGAGGAAGCGTGGGTTCGGGGAGATTCCCGGGCGATTCTGATTGAACCCTGACGGTGTAGGAAAATTCTTCACCGGGCGCAACGCTGGAGGGCTCGGCGCTGGCAGTGATGGTAATGTCAGCCGCCATGACTCTCCCGAGGAGAGCCATGAATAGCAGGATTATCCATGTAATTTTGTTCGTGTTCATTTTGCCACTCGCATTCACCGACCAATTCATTTTTATGGCAATCCAGTATTAATCAGGAAGACGCTGGATTACCAGTCCTTTTCCGGTGCAGTTCTGGCTTGATACTGGTGTTTGAGCGCCTCCTTGAGAGATTCCCTGTTTTCCTGAGGTAGGGTGCTGAGGAGACGGAGTGCGTCATCCTTGCTCATCTCGCCGACCTTGGTTTCCTGCTGTTGAGCTTGTTGTTGAGCCTGCTGTTCTTGCTTTGACTCATTTTCCTTTTTTCCCTGTTCCTCTTTTTTTTCCTCCTTTTTTTGCTCCTGAACCTTCTGTTGTTCTTCCTTTTTCTGTTCATTTTTCTGGTTCTGCTTGTCCTTCTGTTCACCCTCCTTTTTCTCCCCCTTATTTTTTTGTTGTTCCTGTTGTTTTTGTTCCTGGTTTTTCTGCTGTTCCTTCATCTTATCGAGGATTTCCTTCCAGAGGCGTTTTGCCTGTTCATAATTAAATTTTGGGTCAGTGTCGCCGGCGTTGTGTTTCATTGCCTGCTGGTTGGAAGCCATGCAATCTTCAAGTTTTTTTGCCGCCTCTGGCAGATTTTGCGCCGCGACGAGTTGCTCAGCCATGCGGTATTGGGCGACACCGATGTTGTATTGAGCATCAGCCATGCGCGATGGCTCTTTGAAGAGCGCCGATGCCTGCTCAAACTCCTTTATCGCCTCATCATATTTTTTGTTTTTCAAAAGGACGTTGCCGATATTGAAATGGAGCTCCGGGGATTCCGGCGATTCCACCTGCGCATTTTTGTAGCTTTCAAGCGCCTTGTCCAGCTTCCCTTCCTCAAAGGCATTGTTTCCCTGTCGAGTAAGTCTTGAGAGGGAATCCGTGAGTGTGAAACCGAAGATGAGCGGGAGGAGAAGCATCAGGGCAATTTTCCCCACCGCAACTCTCTTCCGGTCACCTGTCAGCATTTCAATGATAAGAAGTAATATGACCGGCAGGAGGAAATACTGAAAGCGTTCCTCATAGATGGTATATGTCTGTGAGCGGAGGGTCTTTTTCTGAATCAGACCGATATCTGCGTAAAGGACGTCCAGTTCGAGACTTCCTTTGGGATTTGCCTTGATGGTCTTGCCGCCGGTCGCCTGGGCGATTTTCTGCAAAAGGACAAGGTCGAGGCGGCTGTTGACAACGTGTCCTTCGTTATCCTTTTTGAAGGAGCCATCGGGGAGGCGGATGGGTTCGCCCTTTTCAGAGCCGATGCCGATGGAATAAATCTTCACCCCCGCCTTTGCCGCCTCCTGTGCCGCCCCGAGCGGGTCAGTTTCGTGGTCCTCTCCGTCAGTGAGAAGCACCAGCACCTTTTCACCCTTTGCGGAGCGTTCAAAGGCACTTGTTGCCGTGCGAATTGCCGTTCCGATGGCAGTCCCGGGAATGGGCACAGAGTCCGCATCAATCGTATCAAGGATGTTCTCCGCAAGGGCATAATCAAGCGTCAGGGGGCACTGGACAAAGGCAGTGCCGGCAAAGGTGATGATGCCGACGCGGTCGCCACGGAGGCGGTGAATGAGTCCATTCAACTGCTCATTGGCGCGCGCAAGACGGCTGGGCTGGATATCCTGCGCCAGCATGCTGAGGGATGTGTCAATGGCGATGAAGATGTCCACACCTTTACGCGTGATGGGGCGTTCAATGCTTCCATACTGTGGACGCGAAAGAGAAAAGACAAGGAGGGCAATCGCAAGGATGAGCAACCCCGCCTTCAATATCTGCCGCCGGCGGCTGACAGCGGGAAGGAGTCTTCTGATTAATTCCCACGTGCCGAGGCGCAGGAGGAGTGTCTTCTTCCGCCGGAAAACATAGAGATAAAAAATGACGACCAGCGGCAGGGCGAATAATCCGTATAAAATTGTCTGGTTTCCGAAATTCATAAGAAGCACTCATTCAAGATTATTTTCACCACAGAGTCACGGAGGACACAGAGATTAATTTTTATTTCCATGTCCGGCAACGGACATGGAAAGAATAATTCTCCGTGCTCTCTGTGTCTCTGTGGTGAATGTTTATTATTCATTTTCATCCTCAGGGCAGTTTCAAAAAATAAGTGCCGGAAAGGAGCATCTCAAACAGGAGCAAAACCAGCGCCGGCAAGGCAAAATATCCCATCAGCTCATCAAAATTCTGATGCTCCACGAACTCAATCTTCGTTTTCTCCAGTTTGTTAATCTCGTCATAAATTGCCTTCAGTTTTTTATTATCCGTGGCGCGGTAATAGCGCCCGCCCGTCATGTCTGCAATCTCCCTCAAAGACTTTTCGTCAATCCTGACCTCCATGGGGACACTGATGGTGCCGAACACGCCGCGGTCAACGGGGACCATGGCGGTCCCGATGGTGCCAACGCCGATTGTGTAAACGCGGATACCAAGGGCTTTTGCCGCCTCCGCCGCCGTCAGCGGTGCAATGTCCCAGACGTTATTCTCGCCATCCGTAAGAAGAATCACGACCTTGCTTTTTGCCTTGGAATCCTTCAGCTTGGCGACACAGGCGGCAAGTCCGAGCCCGATAGCTGTGCGGTTGCCATCCACGATGCCAAACTCCACATTTTGCAGAAATCCTTTAATCACCCCATAATCAAGTGTGAGCGGGCAGAGGGTGAAGGCAGTTGAGGCAAAGAGGACACAGCCGATGCGGTCAGAGGTGCGTCCGTCCACAAATTCACTGATTACCGACTTAGCCGCCTCCATCCTGTTTGGGTCAAAGTCCATCGCCTTCATTGAATATGAGACGTCGAGCGCAAGCATGATATCAATCCCTTCCGTTGTGACGTTTCTCTCCGTCCAGCCGCTCTGAGGGCGCGCCATGGCGATGATGAGAAGCGCCAGCACGGCAAGGCGCAGGATGTGCAGAGCCCCTCTCAGCATTATGCGAAGAGGGCGTGAAATATTTCTCATGTTGTGTATGTCGGAATACCTGATGGCGGCGGCACGTCTCCGGCGGTAGTAGAAAATGAGCACCATTAACACCGGCAGGAGGAGCAGAAGTAGTAGATAACCGGGCGAGGCGAAACGGAATTCCCTGACAAAGGGGAGCCAGTTTTTCGGGTTCAAAAGACTCATGCCTTTGCACCTCCTTCCTGCAGAGCTGGAGGCGTGAACGGTTCAGGTTGGGGAGGCGCAGGTGCAGGGGTTGTCCGCTGGATGAGCAATCGTGCCTCTTCAAGTGTTGAGGCATGTTCCGGCTCCTTCGGGAGATGTTTGGCGAACTTGACCATGTCGCACCGCTCAAGCAGGCGTTCCAGAACCTCGCGATTGGATGGCTCCAGCGTCGTGTCCTCAAGGGAGCAAAGGAGTTCCCAGGAGGTCATCTCCATGGCGTTGATGCGGTAAAGACGTCCGAGGTAAACGCGGATGATGTCCGCCGCGCGTGTGTAATATTCCTTGAATTTTCCCTGTGCGATGAGAGGCGAACCCTCCAAGGCGCTGAGCTCCTCGAGCGCCAGTTCCCAGGGGGGACGTGATGGGAGAATCTCCTCAGGTTTTCTCATCCTTCGCATTTTGATATAGTGATGAATGACGAAGTATGCGAGGGCGATGAGGAGGAGCGCCGCGCCAACCATGAGCAGGAAATTTCTCAGGTATGGTTTGGGAGGAATGTCAATGGGACGTTTGGGGTCACGGATATCATTTTTATCCGCCGCAGTGTGCGGGATGGGCTTGACACGAATCTTGATGGCTTGTGAAAGCGCCTTTTTCTTCTCGCCGTTGGGGAGTTGATAAATAATGGTGAACGGCGGGATTTCAAACTCGCCGGTGTCATAGGTGGAGAGGATGTAGGAATAAGTCCTTGACTTCCGCCCGCCGGATGACGCCTTCTCTGTTGCGGATTTTACTTCCAGTATCTCGAACTTGCCAAGCTCGAGCGGCGGTTCTACCTGCAGGACGTTGTAACCCTTGTCCCATTCCACGGTCAAATCGTAGGTGATGTGGTCACCAATGAACATCTCGCTGGCACTTGCCCTGCCGGATATGATGACCGGCTCCTTCGATTCCTGCGCCGCCATCATGGCAGAGAGTGCAAGAAACAGGAGACACAGGAAATATGTGGCATGTCTTGTCATCGAGTGCCCCGTGGGTTTATGAAATTATTTTCCGAATTCACCATCATAAATAACCACCTTTTGAGTCTTCATGAGTTCTTCGAGCAATTGGGATTCCTTCTCCTGCATCTTTTGCGTTTTGAGAAGCGTTGCGATGCGTGGGGCGGATTTTTCAAAAAGCTCAGCGTCCGGGAGGGCGGATGTTTTCGTCTCCGATGTCTTATTATCTTTAGCGAGTGCCTTTGCAAGGTCTGTCTTATGGGCATCAAAATATTGCCGCACCTCATCAGGCGTGACATTGACCGCATCCGCCACGCGCTCCTTGTAAATCCGGCTTACAATCAGCATTTTTTCAAAATTTTCCACCTGCTCAAGCAGTTTTGGGTCCTTCTGATAGCCGGCGCGTTTTGCCATGTTGTAGAGAAGTTCATTATTCACAAACTGGCGCAGGAACTCGAGTTTTGCCTCGGGGTTATCGCGATATTTCTTCTGCTCTTCGGGCGGGAGTTTTTGAATCTCATTATCCAGGTCCCCTATCGTGATGGAACGCCCTTCAATCTGTGCAACGGTTTTTCCCGGTTCATGCCGCGTTTCCTCGCCCGCAAGATAGGTAGCATTTGAGAGGACATTCTGGGCGTCAAGTGAGCGTCCAATGCGCTCGAGACATGATACGGTGCGCTCGGTAATCTGTTGCATGACCGGGCTTTGAGGGTCATAGTATTTTGCGCGGATATACCATCCCAACGCCTTTTCATAATTTTTCATTTTTTCAAAATAGAGGTTAGCAAGGAGGTAGGATATGTTTGCCTTCTTTTTATTGGAGACGCCGGGGGAATCGAATGCGGCGCGATATTCCTCCGATGCCTCTTCATAGATTCCCTTGTCCATCATCTGTGCGGCAAGGGAGATGCGTCCGGTTACCTCCTCATCAGTGGTGGCTGTATTTTTACTACAACCGGTCATGATAACTGGCATGATTGGGAAAATCGTCATCAGGCAGAAATAAATTAGTTTTCTCATGGTGTCCCCCTCGTCTCAGAAACGTCTTGCACGCTCCCTGAAAAACCTCATGAGCGGTATTGCGTATTCCCTGCTTGTGGAAAGTGCTATATGGTCGATGTTCAGCGAGCGTAAAAGTTCCATCAGTTCCTGCCGGTCATGCGAGGCGCTTTCCTCGAATGATGAGCGAGTCCCGAATGACGATGTATCCAGGACGACCAATTCCCCCGTTTCGGCGTCCTCGAATTCAATGATGCCTGCGGGCGGGAGTTGTTCCTCGCGGGGGTCGGTGATGGTCACGGCAATGAGGTCGTGGTGCTTATTGGTGATGGCGAGTGCGGAGCGAATATCTCCCGCCAGAAAGTCTGAAATGAGAAAGACCACGCTTTTGCGTGTCAGGATGTTGTTGATGTAATCTAAGGCGACGGTGAGGTTGGTGCGGCGATGTGTGGGGCGGAATGCGATGAGTTCACGGATGACACGGAGGACGTGGCGTCTCCCTTTCTTCGGCGGGATGAATTTCTCAATCTGGTCGGTGAAGATGAGCAGACCGACGCGGTCATTGTTCTCAATGGCGGAAAATGCGAGCACGGCGCACAGCTCAGTTGCCAGCTCCTCTTTCTGCCACCGTGTGGTGCCGAAATTTCCGGATGAACTGGCGTCCACCATCAGCATGACGGTCAGTTCCCGCTCCTCCCTATAATGCTTCACGTGAGGAACGCCCGTGCGGGCGGTGACGTTCCAGTCAATCGTGCGGATATCGTCGCCCTGATGATATTCGCGCACCTCCTCGAATTCCATGCCGCGTCCCTTAAAGACGCTGTGATATTCCCCCGCCATGATGTCATTCACAAATCTTCGCGTAACGATTTCCATCCGGCGGACCTTTTTCAGGACCTCGGCGGTGTCTATGGTGGCTGTGGTGTTCTGTTGCATGGTCTTATTCACAATTCTCAGTGTGAAGGATTATGGAACCTCTATCTCATCGAATATTTTTCTGACGATGTCTTCGCTTGTCATCTCCTCCGCCTCCGCCTCATAGGTGATGATAACGCGGTGGCGCAGGACGTCCATCCCGATTACCTTAACGTCATCCGGCGTTACGTGTCCCCTGTGGCGCAGGAAGGCGTAAGCGCGCGCCGCCTGTGCCAGATAGATTGAGGCGCGGGGCGATGCGCCGTATGCAATGTATTTACCGATTTTAATGTTGTAGGTCTCAGGGTTGCGGGTGGCAAAAACGATGTCGATTATGTAGTTTTTGATTTTCTCATCCATGTAAATCTTATTGACCACCTCGCGGGCGGCGAGGATTTCTTTCGGATGAACAACTACATCGGGGTCTTTTGGCTGGGAGCCCGCCATTCGCTCAAGGATTTCCCGCTCCTCTTTTTTGTTGGGATAGGTCACGTTGAGTTTCAGCATGAAGCGGTCAATCTGCGCCTCAGGCAGGGGATATGTCCCTTCTTGCTCAATCGGGTTCTGCGTGGCAAGGACGAGGAACGGCTCATCAAGTAAAAATGTGGTGTCGCTGATGGTGACCTGATGTTCCTGCATTGCCTCAAGGAGTGCGCTTTGCACCTTCGCCGGTGCGCGGTTGATTTCATCCGCCAGAATCAGATTGGCAAAAATGGGTCCCTTCTTAGGGTAAAAAGTGCCGTCCTTCTGATTATAAATCATAGTTCCGATAAGGTCTGCCGGCAGAAGGTCGGGCGTGAACTGAATCCGCTGGAAGCGGGCGTCAATCGCCCCTGCAAGGGTTTTTACCGCAAGCGTTTTTGCCAGCCCCGGCACCCCTTCAATCAGGATATGCCCGTTGGTGAGCAGGGCAATCATGAGGCGCTCAATCATGTAGCGCTGACCCACAATTACCTTGCCGATTTCCATCACCAGCTGGTCAATGAACCGGCTTTCCTCCTTCACTCGTTCATTAATCGCTGCAATTTCGGGGTCCATGTCTTCCTCCTACCTGAGTGTATTGACAGATAACGCACGCAAGGTGCGGCGTCAGAGATTTTTCATAATGAGCCCGCAGGACTTTTGTGATGGAGAGAAATATCGTAAATCTCTGCGATTCAAAGCCCTCGGGCTAATGGGGGGCGCGCAGAAGCGTTTCAAAGTCCTTCAGCACCTGATTATTTTCATCCGCACTGGGGACATGTCCGGCAAACCTCACACGGTCGCATATCTCAAGGATGGAGAACACGCGGTCTCTGTTCTCAGGGTTGTAATTCCGTTCCTGCAGAGAGCTGAGAAGTTCATCCGTTGTCATTTTCAGAACATCATTCCCCTCCGTGATGGCAACAAAGCCCCTGACAAGCTTGGCAAGCTTGGAATAAAAATCCAGCGTTTCACCCTCCACAAGGAAGAGACGCATGGATGACAACTCCCCCTGAATCCGCTCGTATGGTGTGGTGGCTTCCTCCTGGGCAGGCGGGGCGATAGGAGGTCTTTTAAGGAAACGGATAACTGCTATTACCACCCCTGCCACAATGACGATACCCACGCATATCCCCAGAACATAAAGGATGTTCTTCACCAAGTTGTGCTGTGGGGCAAGGATGTCAAACCGCTGTTCCTTCAATCGGAAGGAACTGCTCCCGGAGCCATCCTTGAGTCGGTATCTGGCATCAATTATGCCGATGTATGCCTTTCCTTTTTCCAACCCTTTCAGGTAATAGGCAAATTCGGCAATGGCGCGATTGGTCTCAGGACTTACCTTGTTGGATGGAACCACCTTCACCAGCCGAAGATTGGTGAGGAGCGGTGGTTCTGGTTCATCTACCTCAATGTCCCCAAGCTTGCCCTCCCAGCTCACCTGCACGATATATTTGATAGTATTGCCTGCATGGATATTTTCTGAGGGAATCAGGAATGATTCACCCTTGATGGCAAAGGATTCGAGACTTGGATGACTTACCTTGACTTGTGCCTCCGTGTGTGCCGGGGAGTTGGTTTTTCCCTCCGGCTCAACTTTAATCTTCCTGGGTTCTTTTTCCACATTCAGGACTTTTGGCTTGCTTGTTGGTTTTGGGTCCTTTGTCGGCTTGGCGGATGTGGCGGTGAGGAAGATACACAGGAGAAAGAACACTCCCGCCGGTCTTGATAATTTTCTCTGCGCACCCCTTCTTGAAACGATGAACTTCTTCATCTCCTCACCGCCATCTGTAGATTTTAATGCCCTATCAGGGCACACCGTTTTTATTTTTCAGTGGTTGAGAAAAAGATTTCATTTCCGCGTGAGAACATCAAGAGATAACTCTTTTCATCCTTCACACCTTTCAAGGCGGCGCGGAAATCGTCAAGAGAGTTCACCTTCTCTCTGTTGAGTTCGAGGAGGATGTCGCCGGACTGTAATCCAGCCTTATCTGCGAGACTGCCCTCTTTCACATCATCGACGGTAAGACCTGGCGAGGTATCATTGGTATCTTTGTCTTTGAACTTTATGCCGAGGACCTCGTAACCCTTCTCCTTTTCCTGTTCTTTTATCTCTGCCGGTTTTTCCTCCAGTTTTTCTTCTGTAGGGCGTTCGCCCAGTGTAACCTTGATAGTCATATTTTTTGCCTTCCTGTCCGTGGGTCTGTAAAGCTCAATCTGAGCTTCTGTCCCAACTTCCTTCGTGGCGATTTGCTGAAGGAGCTCAAGTCGGTTTTTAATCTTTTTCCCATCCACTGAGGTGATGATGTCATATGTCTGGATACCCGCCTTGTCTGCCGGGCTATCTTTAATAACCTTAGCCACCACGATTCCCTGCACGTTTTTCAAGTCATAATATTTCTCTACGTTCGGTGTCAACTCCGACATGTAAATGCCCAGCCATCCGCGCTTTGCCTTGCCGGTGGAAATTATGGAGTCCGTAACATTTTTCACCGTGTTTGATGGGATGGCAAAGCCAACGCCCTGCCACAGACCCGTGTTTGTGGCGATGGCTGTGTTGATGCCTACGATTTTGCCTTCAAGGTCAACGAGGGGTCCGCCCGAATTGCCCGGATTGATTGATGCTGTGGTCTGGAAGAGGTCTTCAAGGACCGCCTTTCCAATGACCCTGTGTTTGGCGCTGATGATGCCCTGTGAGATACTCCCCTTTAACTCCAGCGGATTTCCAAGCGCCACAACCCACTGCCCGATTTCAGCGTTGTCTGAGTCTGCAAATTCTAAATAGGGGAGCTTTTTATCCGTCTTCAATTTCAGAATGGCAATGTCTGTAAACGTATCCTTGCCGACAATCTCAACATTGTCTCCATCAAAGACGGAATTATCATTGAGTTTTACGCTGATAGTGCCCTTTTTTGCATCTGCAATGACGTGATAGTTTGTCAAGACATATCCTTCCGGGCGGATGATGACACCTGAGCCAGCGGCGGGAACCTCAATCTCTCCTCCCTCAAAGAATGGGAAGAAGTGGAAGGGGAAAATGTCCTCAGGAAACCCCTGCTGTTCAAGAAACTTACGGAGCTCATCCTCGTTTTTGAACCGCCCTTTGGGAATAGTTATCTGCCCGCCGAGCGTCTTTTTGACATCAATGCTCACCACGGCGGGAAGCGCCTTTTGCGAGATGTCAATGAATGTTCTCTCAGTGAGGGGCTTATCCGCATCCTTTCCCGGTGACGCAACGACGTTTGCAACAAAGAGGATGGCGAATAATAACATCGCCACACCAAAGATTCGCAGGATTTTGAGATTCTTCATAACTAATTACCTCCCTTTCAAGAGACATGGTTAATTGGTAAAGGAATATTAAACAAGAAGCATACCAGAAGGGGAATACAAATGCAAGGGCAATAATTACAAGACTTTGCACTTGTTCAGAATGATGAAAAAGGTCATTTCAGGTGCGCCATTTTGTCACGGGTCTATCTGGTGAAATTTCAGGAAGATTTCGCTATTTATCAAATATTTGAAGATTATTCTGTGATAAAAACAGATATGCTCATTTCACCGGTTTATTCTGTGATTGAATCTGCTTTCTTAATTCGGGATTATCCGCCTTGGAAGCGGGAAAATACAATTCAAGGCTTGCGACTTTCATATCTTTCTTATACATATATTTCTTCATGCCCTCTGTATTATAATAAGGGCAATGAATCGTGAATTCGCGCCGTTCCTTTTCATAGAGATACGGTTTGCCCTCATAGGGCTCGCGTGGCAAACTTTCCAGATACTGTGGGGTAAGAGATTCAAGTTTTTCAGGGTAAACTCCGTGGTCTTTGTGATATTGTTCCAGCGCCACGGCAAGGACGAGTTGGTCGAACTGCACCCATGCGGAATAGAAGTTGATATATGCCCGCTTCATGCCTGGTGTTATGAATTCAAAGTAGGGAGCAACTTGCCAGAGACCGGGTTCATTTCGCTTAACAGTTTCCACATCGAAGGAGGAATGAAACCTCGGCGACATTCGTTTCAGACTATCCGCAAGGAGATTCAGGGATTCCGGGTCATTCCGGTATCTCAGATAGTAATTGTATGCTACGTCGACGGCAATTTTGCGCGTGGCTAATCCCACCATGTATTGAACAAGGAACCCGTCTGTGCCCAGAACCCACCCAAAGTTTGCGATTGTTTCTATATCCTTTAATGATTCCTTCGGCTGGTTATTGTGCATGGCAATCATTGCCCGCAGGGCGATGGCGCGGGATGTCAGGCGAATATTGGCGAAATGAGGTATGGCGGGGGTATTCGGGTCATTGTAGACGCAATAATCTGCTCCGCTCGCTTTTTCATACGCTTTAATGTAAGGTTCCATAGTTTTGAAACCCTCATCAAGCGATTTCTGGTCTATCTTTTTCATGGCATCTTCGAAGAGTTCAGGGGGTGTGGATTGGCTAATCATGAGGGTATAATCAGGGGAAAGCGACGAGAGGGATGATTTTATTTCCGGGGAGCGTTTTTTAACAAAGAGGACTTTCAAATAATCATAGGTGTTAACAAGCGCCGGACTTCGATGAATGGTAACGGGCTGTAATGAACCAAAAATACGGAACATCCGTCGTTCGTATGAACCAAAGAGCACAAAAAAGGCAGTCAGGATAAAGATTACAAGAAGATTAGTATGAGCTAATAGTGCAACAGCGAAGGAGGGGCGAGAAGTTTCTCTCTGTGGTTGAGATGGTTGTAACGGAAAGCCAAAAAGTCTTTCCAGAGCTTGCCTTTGCAGGGGCAAACGTATCATCATCTCACAGAATACAAAGGTTATAAACAATTCGCCAGCCGGTATCTTCCAGTAAAATAGATACATAAGGATCAAAGCTGACACAATAACGCCTGCCGCAAATTTAACATGATGAAAAGATCTTCTCACAAAGTAAATTCCACATAGCAACGGTATCACCCAATGAAGCAATTCTCTAATTAGAATGCTCACAACAGTAGGAACAAGAAATCCCGGTTGGATAAATCCTGGGACTGTATCCATTTTAATGTCATACAAATCCGGATAGACTTTTTTATAAAAGTAGAAACCACACAATGCAAGAAACCACAAATCCGATAGGAGTAAAAACCACCCTTTACTTCGAATCACTCTGCTCAGAATCAAAAATCCAATCAGGAAGAAAATGATGAATGCAAATGCTGCAGAACAACTAATATCAAATTCATCAAATAAGTGTCTTTTCTCAAATGATATCAAAGAAGGCATAAACCCCAATATGAATAAAATGATGGCAATTATCAGTAATTCCAGTATGTGGCTGAGAATTAACCTGAACCTCGATGATGATAGGATATTTGTCATAATCATCATGCCTCACAATCATCGTTAAATATTATATCATAAAAAGATAGATAAGATTGCGATGAAGAATTTTGTTTGTCAATTAAAGTTTTTGATTTCCATTAGATCTTAAAATTTATTACCCTGTTTCATTTTGTTGTTGCCTGAAGATGCCTTCTGACAATATCTGAATTGCTGATAAAGCATTACTTTTTATTAAGGATGGATAATCTATGCTTTCGCTCGCTGATTGGCTCATTATTGCCGGATATCTCGTTCTCTCGCTGGTTCTGGGTATAATATGTATGAGACGCGGAAGGAAGTCCGCGGAGGAATATTTTAAATCCGGCGGCGGGACGACATGGTGGCTCCTTGGGACGTCCATTGTGGCGACCACCTTTGCCGCCGATACGCCGCTCGCCCTCTCCGGCATGGTGGTAACTTCCGGCATTTCCCAAAACTGGTATTGGTGGAGCGCTGTTCCGCAGACGATTCTTGTCGTGTTTTTCTTTGCGGCGCTCTGGAAGAGGGCAAATCCGCTTACCGACATGGAATTCGTCAACATGCGATATTCAGGGAAATCGGCGTCATTTCTGCGCGGTTTCAAGGCACTTTATTTTGCATTTCCATTCAACTGTCTGATAATGGGCTGGGTTAACCTTGCAATGGCAAACGTGATTAATCTCACCTTTCCCCGGTTCCCACGATTGCCTTTCCTCGATAAAATTATTCTTTATATTTTTATGATTACTCCGCTTTCAACCAATGTTAATCATAATGTCAGGGAGGCATATTTCAGGGGCAAAATCGAGCCGCTTGCCATTGCAGACCATTACAATCTGAATTCGTATGATAATATTTGGACATTTGCTGAATACCGTTCAAATGTATTCGAAAAAAATCCGCAGGCGATGCTTAAAAGACTTGGTCTGGCAGATAATCTTACCACCGGTTCACTGAAAGGTTTTTATGGCATCAGTGATAACCTTTATAAAGGCGGGCAGTCACCAGAAGCGACGGGGACAGTTAATGTCGGACCTGTCGGACAAGTCGGACATGTCGGACAAGTCAGACGCGTCGGACCTGTCGGACTTGTCAGACCTGTCACACTTTCTGATGGCTCGCTTATTGAATACTCAAAGCTGGAGGGTCTTTCCGACAGGGCGCTTGATGTTGGCAAAAAGGTTCTTGCTGAAGAAAATCGAAGTGCAAAAATTGAAAGACCCCTGCTCACTGGCATAACAACCCCACAGCTTCTCAGTGACATCTATTCAATCTCTGCAGGCGTTAATCAATACAAGGTTTTAATCCTGTTATTTATAATAACAGTCTGCTACACTGCCATAAGCGGACTCTGGGGAGTTTTATTAACGGATTTTTTCCAGTTCTGGCTGGCAATGTTCGGTTGCATTATGCTTGCAATATTTGCAGTTCGGAGTTGTGGCGGGATTGAAAATCTTTTTTCAAGGATGGTGGGAATCTACGGACTTGAGAAATCGAGGGCGATGGTCAGCATTGTCCCGACCGCAAAGGCACATGGGCTTGGCTTGATGTCAATCGGCGAATTTTTGATTTATATTCTCATTGCCTGGTGGGCGGTTGGATTTACGGATGGCGGTCTTTATGCGGCGCAACGGATGCTCTCCGCAAAGGATGAACGCCACGCCGCACTTGGCTATTTGTGGTATGCAATTGCCAATTACGCTATCAGGATGTGGCCCTGGTTGATAGTCGGTTTTGCCGCCGCTGTTCTATTCCCCTATACGGCTTACCCAAATGGAGACCTGCCCGGGACTGCCATTGCGGAAATGGGTTATATAAGGGTCATGCTGAAACTTCTGGGGACGGGCTGGCTTGGACTGCTTATCGCCACCTTCCTTGCCGCTTACATGTCCACAATTAGCACGCAGATAAATCTTGGCGCATCCTACCTGATGAACGATTTTTATCGTCCATTCATAAAAAAAGGCGCTCCTGAAAAACATTACGTCCGTATAGGAACTTACGCCTCCATAGTTATGGCTTTCTGCGGAATTGTAGTTTGTCTCTTTTTAAACAACATCAAGGATGCGTGGTTTTTGCTCAGCTCCATAATCTCCGGCATTGGATTGATAAATATCCTCCGCTGGTATTGGCACCGGATAAACGCCTGGTCGGAAATAAGCTGTTTCGTGATGATTATTTTCGATACGGTGGCTTTGAGATGGTTCGAACTGAAATATAACATCTCAATTCCATTTCCATACAATCTATTAATAATAGCCCCGACATCCGTGATGTTTGCTCTGATAGTAACAATGTTCACGAAACCGGTGGATAAGGGAAAGTTGATTGCTTTCTGCAAAAAAGTCCAGCCGGGCGGTCCCGGGTGGCATGACATAGAAGAGGAAATCCGCAAAGAGAATCCTGAATTCAAATCCAAAACTCTTCTCACCCGTAAGAATTTCATAAATTGGGTTGTGGCGACAATAAGCGTTTATTGCTGGCTGGTCGGCATAGGCAAATTGATAGTAGGCAATACACTTTACCCGAATGCAATCATCAGCAACCGCATGATGGGCGTAATAGACATAATAATAGGCATCATCACCGCATGGATAGTCGTGCAATCCTTCAGTCCGAAGAAATGGTTGGAGAAATAACCCGAAACAACTGCAAATCCTTCCTGAATTTTTTTTAATTAGCTTCATTTTTTCTTGCATTTCCCATAGCAATCTGTTTAATTATTTTCAATTTTTGAAAGGTTATTGAAATATCGGATTGACTTTGGCGAGAAATGAAAATGAGAAAATATTTTACGGACGGAAAAATACCTGTTTGTTTTGTTTTTGTCATATTGGTCATCTTCGGAATGGTGTTGGGGATATATGGAGATAATAACACCTTTTACAAAATGGTTAATCTAACAAGCCCGTGGAACTTTATGGATGCCGGCTGGCAGGGGTATTCTGTAAAAGCCAAATCTCCGGAGGAGGATCCTGGTGATACACTTTATCCTTATCCATATTGGGATTATGAGAAGCAGTATCTGCTGGCTGAGATACGTCAACTGCGAAAGCAGGGTGTCAATTCTATCAGGATTCTTGCCTCGAGACCCTGGCAACTATGCGAAAATGCAGTTATCAAATTGACAGACGTGAATATCAGAAATAATTGGTGGTCCCCCAATAATGGTGATATGCAGTTTCCTTTTAATACAGATAGTTTTCGTGATACTGAATATATGAATAATCACTGGTCAACCAATCAGAGCGATGTTGAAAGATTAGAAAATATAGAAAACTGCTGGGACAGATTGTTTGAATTACTTCTGGCAATCCGGGATAATTTTAGTGAGCCGGTCGTTAAAGTTGACATCTCCTTTACTCTGGGATGGTCTCTGAAAGGCAAATTACCCATAACAAAACATTATGGAGATAGCAATGGTGGATGGTATCAGACTTTCAGTAATTATTATTCCGGCACAAATTGGCTCTATTTCAAAACCTTTTATGATGCCTGCAAGAGATGTATTGATAAAATCCCGAATAATCCCCCTTCCAGTGTGGACGAATTGCTGAATTACCTTAATGTTGATTTCGTTGAGGTCGGTAATGAACTGGATAGCTCCATCATGCGATGGGATGTCAATCCCCGGTTTCTTTACCGCAAGCCCTGGGATGAAGATGCAATTCCGGAATATTATTATGCAACAAACGAATCTCTGCCAGACCCGGACCCGAACGACGAAGCAATTACGAAAGAAAGCACCTCAAAACGCTCTGCGGAGAAATTAAGGCAACTCATAGACTTTGCTAATACAATTGCCAAGGGTACAACCCACCCATATCTCCGTATAAATTCGGCGAAAGTTACTTACGGTTTTGCCAACCCGGAGACCATGCGCCTACTCACGCTGAATAAAGGTGCCACTCCTCAAGGCGATTACTATATTTATAAGACCCTTTCCTGGCATATGTATGGGAGTCTTTTTTCGATTGGACTGGGACCCACGGTTGACTGGGTGCGCAGTTCTATGAATGATTTTTCACAGAAAAATTATCAGATTCTCATCGGTGAAATGGGACATATATTTGATTATCAATTTGATGATCCAGATAGTCAGACAATAAACCCGGCAGTATATGATGCGTATAATTACTATTCCGAAATGGGTTATTATTATATGCAGCTATGGCTGAAGGAGGCAAAGCATTTTAAACAGTCCGCTTATGAGAATATCTGGAAGCCGACGGGGACTATATGTCCACTTAAAGGCGTGGGACTCTGGGCAAGTTCCGATATACACCTGATAACAGATTATGGCAGTTCGGTATGGCGCTGTGGTCTTTTAGAGACCTTAGATACCCCTTACCGGAAACGAAAACGGAAACATGAAGAACTTATTAGCAATTATGGCTATCCTGCCCGCGCCAGGAAGTTCATCATAGCCCCGATAGGACGCTATGTCCTGAAAGCTGTTACTGAATGCTGGCAACAATCACCCGGTGATCCCTTTCCTTTGACATGGCATTCCGGCGACCTCGTTCAGCACCCATTTTATATCAGCTGTAAAATACCTGGTCAATTAGATGGAGAAGTAAACATGTCAGGATATACGCCAAGTTATCTGGAGAATTACGAGGATACCCCCAATATGCCCCCTTTATGCGATTCCATACAGACGGAAGGCGGAGCGGATGTCTGGTTTTACACAAAATACTATGCC
>Ga0172364_10000827_pt1 | contig 22916 bp, 24 predicted proteins | sample LakKivSesite10cm_FD_114545 | JGI IMG/M metagenome (GOLD analysis project Ga0172364, IMG submission 114545) | Sediment microbial communities from Lake Kivu, Rwanda - Sediment site 10cm | ecosystem: Environmental > Aquatic > Freshwater > Lake > Sediment | place: Rwanda: Western Province, Lake... | reverse complement strand
GGAAGATACCAGATAGTAGTTACCGAGCTGCCTTATCAGACTAATAAAGCGACACTGGTGGAGAGAATAGCCGAGCTGGCCAAGAACAAAAGGATCGACGGCATCTCTGAGGTACGCGACGAGTCCGACAGAGAGGGAATGCGCATCGTCATCGAACTGAGGCGGGAAGGTCATGCGCAGCAGATTCTCAACAACCTTTACAAGCATACTGCGATGCAGTCCTCCTTCTTCGCCAATATGCTGGCCCTGGTCGATGGGCAGCCCAAAGTAATCACCCTCAAAGGTGCTCTCCTAAACTACATTGAGTTTCGCCGCCAGATTATCACCCGCAGGTCCCGCTTCGACCTGGAGAGGGCAAAAGAGCGAGCTCATATCCTGGAAGGATTCAAGATAGCCCTTGACAACCTGGATGCAGTAATCGCTACCATACGCCGTTCCCAGACCGTAGAGTCAGCGCGTGAAAACCTGATGAAACAATTCAACCTCTCGCAGATTCAGGCGCAGGCTATCCTTGACATGCAACTGCGTCGTCTGGCAGCCCTGGAGCGTAAAAAGATTATCGATGAATATACAGAGGTACTGAAAACCATAGCCTACCTTGAGGACCTTCTAGCCAATCCCAAGAAGATAGATTTCCTGATTAAGGATGAGGTCAGTGAACTGAAGTCCAAATACGGTGATGACCGGCGCACCGAGATCAGCGATGAGGAGATAAAAGATTTCAGCGACGAAGACCTCATACCCAAACAGCCGATGGTGGTCACCTTGAGCAATAGAGGGTACATAAAGAGGGTAGCTACAGACACATACCGGCAGCAGCACCGTGGCGGCAGGGGAATCATAGGCATGGAGACCAAGGAGACGGACACTGTCCGCCAACTGCTGGTCGCCAGTACCCACCATAACCTGCTGTTCTTCACCGACCGGGGGCGGGTATTCCAGCTAAAATGCTACGACATACCCAGGGAAAGCTCCCGGACAGCTAGAGGCATGCCTATTGTCAACCTGCTTTCCATAGAAGCCAAGGAGCGGGTTACTGCTGTTGTCGCTATCACTTCCTTCTCGGAGGCCAAATTCCTAGTCATCGCCACCATCAAAGGCGAGGTCAAGAAAACAAGCCTCGCTGAGTTTTCTTCGGTGCGCTCCAGCGGGCTTATCGCCATGAACTTAGAGCAGGGCGATGAGCTGATTGCGGCCAGGCTCGCAGCGGCAGATGACCAGGTCATCCTGGTAACAGAGAGCGGACAATCAATCAAGTTCGCTGTTTCCGAATTGCGGTCTGCTTCCCGGACCAGCGGCGGAGTGCGCGGCATTCGCCTCGCCGATGACGACCGTGTAGTCTCTATGGATGTCGTTGATCCCGAGGCGCATATCTTCGTAATCAGCGCCTATGGCTTCGGCAAACGCACCCCCCTCAATTCTTACCCCATTCAAGCACGGGGCGGCAGCGGAGTGAGGACTTTCAAAGTAGTGGAGAAGACAGGCAAAGTCATAGCAGCATCCATGGTTTATCCTCATCAGGGTCTTATGCTCATATCCGCCAAAGGCATAGTAATACGAACCACCATCGATGACATCCCATCCCTGGGCAGAGACACTCAGGGCGTGAGCGTGATGAAGGTGGAGCCGGGCGATAAAGTAGCCTCTTTTAGTTGTCTGCTTAGAGAGTAGCCTTTCAAACTTCTTGTCCGTCAGATAAACGACGGTTTGTCCTATTTCAAAGCCAGATTGAGCAGCCCTTCGTTTCCGGCCTTCCGACATTAAACCCCGAGATGCTATATAATGTTTCGGAAGAAGGATATCAGAACATGTCAGAGGAAGACCCTACACTCAATACCATTAGTGACAATGGAAAAGGGGTAGAGGCAGGCGCTGAACAGCAAGCTAAAGCCGCAAAACGGCCTTTCCTGTCGCATGAGCTCTATCTACGCATCTTAGTCCTTATACTGGTTCTGGCTATTACTGCTGCTATTTTCGTCTACCGCGACAGGGTAGCGAACCTTGCCGGCTATGGTTACCTGGGTGCCTTCCTCATAAGTCTTCTCAGCAGTGCAACCATAATATTGCCCATACCAGGAATAGCCGTAATCTTTGCCCTCGGTGCTACTTACGACCCATATCTGGTAGGATTGGCAGCGGGAGCGGGGTCTGCCCTGGGTGAGCTCAGCGGCTACATGGCAGGTTACAGCGGCCAGGGGGTTTTCAAGAAGAGCAAGACATATCTGCGCATGGAACATTGGATGAGGCGCAGAGGTTCGCTGGTTATTTTCGTGCTCGCCTTCGTCCCCAATCCTATTTTTGACCTGGCAGGAGCTGCCGCAGGCATATTAAGATACCCGCCCTGGAAATTCCTGCTTTTTTGCTTCCTGGGGAAAACGCCCAGGAGCATACTTGTCGCTTTCGCAGGGGCTTGGGCGCTCGAGGGAGTACTCAAATTTATTGAGAAATACTTCTAGCGAGTCTTGGCAAAGTGTTGCAGTGCTAGCTTTATCTTGTCTTCAAGGGAAAAGTCAGGAGAATCGGGGATAGTGGCAACGGCAGAGTTTGCCTCTGCTGCAGAATAACCCAGACTCATCAATGCTGCTCTAACATCATCATGAGAGCTTAAGGCAGCGACTCCTAACTGCTCAAATTTGCCTTTAAGTTCAAGGACAAGGCGCGCTGCTGTCTTCTTACCCACCCCCGACACTGAGCTTAGTACCTCAACATCGCCTCGAACTATAGCAGCCTCAAATCGTTCGGGGCTAAGGGCTGAAAGCAGCGCAAGCGCAATCTTAGGTCCAATCCCCGACACACTGATAAGAAGTTCGAACACCCTCAACTCTTCAGGGGAGGCAAAGCCATAAAGAGCCAAGTTGTCCTCCCTCACATGGAGATGAGTGTGTAGCTTCACCCGATCACCCGGCATTCCTAATACGCTTAAAGTGGACGTTGGCAACTGAATGCGAAAGCTCACCCCGCCCACCTCAACGATAACCCAGTCCTCCCCCCGCGATTTCAGGACTCCTTCTATTCCAGCGATCATCGTCGGTTCATCACTTCTACAAATTTTTTGCCAGCAGGCGTGAGAGACGCGCCTCACTCAAATGACACAGAGCAACCGCCAGGGCATCGGCAGCGTCATCCGGCTCCGGGATACAATCCAGCCCGAGCTGCATCCTTATCATCTCCTGAACCTGTCTCTTCTCGCCACGTCCATAGCCTGAGACCCTTTGTTTGACCTGCAGAGGTGTATATTCATAAACAGGGAGCTCCTTATTAGCCGCAGCCAAGAGAGCAACTCCCCTGGCCTGTCCCACCATCAGCGCCGTTCTCAGATTGCGGGCCACAAAGATTTCTACCGCAACCACTGTGGGCTTGTGTTGTTCTATGACGGTAAGAACGCCTTCATAGATAGAGCGCAGTCTTTGAGAAGTAGCCTGTTTGGCTGATGTGGACAATCCACCGTATTCTATCGCGGTGAGATTGCCATCGTTGTCCTCAATGACGCCATACCCCATAATCGCAATGCCGGGGTCGAGTCCTAAGACACGGATTGGCATCGAGGCATCTTCATCCCGAATACTTACTCAATACTTCATCGGGGAAATCGGCATTCGTATAGACACGCTGGACTTCATCAAGCTCCTCCAGCTTGTCAAGGAGCTTGAGTGCCTGAAGCGCAGACTTTTCATCCAGCTTGACCATCGTCTTGGGAACCATAGACAAGTCTGAGGAGGAGATAGGCACCTTTCTCTGCTCCAGCGCTTTTCTCACCGCTTCGAGGTCTTGAGGTTTGGTCGTTACTTCCAGGGAAGTGCCATCGATTTTTACATCTTCTGCACCAGCGTCGATGGCAAACAGTGCTACTTCCTCTGCATTTTCTTTAGTACTGTCGATGATGATCACGCCTCTGGACTCAAACAGCCAGGTCACAGAGCCACTATCACCCAGGTTGCCACCGCCTCGACTCAAAATGTTGCGCACCTCAGAGATCGTCCGATTCTTATTATCGGTAAGAACCTGCACCATGATAGCACTGCCACCGGGTCCATATCCCTCATAGGTAACCTCAGATAGCGATGCTCCATCGGTTCCGCCGCTGGCACGCTTAATGGCGCGATCAATGTTTTCCAGGGGCATATTGTTGTCTCGCGCCTTTTGTACTATCAGTCTCAGCTTGAAGTTGGCCTGCGGGTCAGCGCCACCCTGACGGACAGCAACAGATATTTCGCGACCTAACTTGGTGAAGAGTTGCCCGCGTGAGGCATCAGCAGCGCCCTTCGACCGTTTAATCTTCGACCATTTGGAATGACCCGACATATACTTGTTACTCCCCTAGACCGCTAACCCGCTTACCCTAGCTCGCCTTCTTCTCTCCCACAGCCTTCCTGATGAAATCAGCAATATCCTTGGTAGAAGTACCCGGGCCAAAGATACCCTTGATTCCTATCTTGTTCAACGCCGGATGATCTTCCTCCGGGATAATACCACCCGCAATCACCAACACACGATCCATCTTCCTCTTTTTGAGCTGTTCAACTATCAGGGGGAAAAGCTCAAGATGTGCCCCTGAAAGGATACTCAGCCCAACGACATCCACATCCTCCTGCAACGCACTCTGCGCAATCATCTCCGGAGTCTGCCGGATGCCGGTATAGATTACCTCCATACCGTAATCGCGCAGGGCTCGAGCTACAACCTTAGCACCTCGGTCATGTCCATCGAGACCGGGCTTCGCCACGAGAACACGAATCTTTTTTTCATCAGCCATGGTAAACTTCCCTCTACTATGTGAATTACCTTTAGCTGTTTAAACCTTTTGTGCCAGTTCTATGAGTACCCCTTTAGCAGACTTGGGATGCAGGAAGCCAATCTTACCTGCCAGACCTGGCCTGCCCTTCTTATCTATAGTCTCAACGCCTTTGGCTGGCATCGCCTGCAGCTCCTTATCGACATCGTCGACCTCGAAGCTGATATGATGCACACCTTCACCTCTGGTCTCCAGGAACTTTGCCACGCCGGTTCCCGGGTCGGTAGGCTGAATCAGTTCGATCTCGACATCGCCCACATGAATCAGTGCGGCCTTTATCTTCTGGTCAGGGACTTCCTTCACCTGGGCGGCTTTGTGACCGAGCAGATTCTCGAAAGTCTTCAGTCCTTCGTCGAGGTTCTTCACTGCAATCGCAATATGGTCAATCCTCTTTATCATTTTCCCTCCATCTATGATTATGGCTGGTTTCTAATCACAACGGCATATTAAAATACCAGAAACTCCTGTTGTTCCCCAAACACTCTGCGGAGCACATCGCAAATCTCACCTAGAGTAGCATAAGACTCAACGCACTCGATAACCACAGGCATAGTGTTGCCTTTGCCGCTTGCCACTTCCTTCAGATTATTCAGTGCTTGATTGACCTTTTTGTTATCCCTCTTGGCTTTGAGCGCTATCACACGCTGCTTCTGTTTTTCAGCCTCAACCGGATTGACTTTCAGCAGACCCGTTATCGGCGGATACGGGGAGACAAACTTGTTAACCCCTACCACTGTTCTCTTCCCGCTCTCTATATCCTTCTGAGCGCGGTAAGAGCTTTCCTGAATTTCCCTCTGCTGGAAGCCACGTTCAATGGCAGCCAAGGCGCCTCCGAGCTGGTCAATCTTTTCGATATATTTCTCGGCCTCTGCCTGTACGACATCGGTGAGATGCTCAACGTAGTAGGAACCGCCCAGGGGATCGACGCAGTCACCAACGCTGTTCTCGTAGGCCAGGAGCTGCTGGGTGCGCAGGGCAATAGTAACCGCTTCTGCACTGGGAGTAGCGTAGGCCTCATCGCGTGAGTTAGTATGTAGCGACTGAGTCCCTCCCAACACGGCAGCCAACGCCTGCATCGCTGTCCTTATTATGTTGTTATCCGGCTGCTGCGCCGTTAATGTATGCCCGCAGGTCTGGGTATGGAAACGCAGCATCATCGAACGTGGGTCCTTGGCCTTGAACCTCTCTTTCATAATTTTAGCCCAGAGCCTCCGCGCCGCCCTGAACTTGGCCGCCTCTTCAAAGAGATTGTTATGGGCGGCAAAGAAGAAGGAGAGCCGACCGGCGAATTTATCTACATCCAGTCCAATGTCTATTGCAGCCTGGACATAAGCTATGCCATTAGCCAGGGTAAAAGCCACTTCCTGGGGCGCGGTAGAACCAGCTTCCCGAATATGGTAACCGCTGATGCTGATAGTGTTCCATCTGGGAAGCTTCTCGGTGCAGTAGCTGAAAATGTCTGTGATCAACCTCATCGAGGGCCTGGGTGGAAAGATATAAGTGCCTCGGGCGATGTATTCCTTGAGCAGGTCATTCTGAATGGTCCCATCGAGCTTCGCCGGGTCGACTCCCTGCTTTTTGCCCACAGCGATATACATCGCCAGCAGGATAGGAGCGGTGGAGTTGATGGTCATCGAGGTACTCACCTTATCAAAGGGAATTCCCTTAAACAGGGTTTCCATATCCTCGATACTGGATACTGGCACTCCCACCTTGCCCACCTCGCCCTGTGCCTTGGGATGGTCTGAGTCATAACCAATCTGGGTGGGCAGGTCGAAAGCTACGCTGAGCCCGGTCTGGCCCTGCTGCAGTAAATAATGATAGCGTTTGTTGGACTCCTCAGCCGAGGCAAAGCCTGCATACTGGCGCATGGTCCAGACTCTTCCCCGGTACATGGTTGGCTGCACTCCGCGGGTAAAAGGATACTCTCCAGAAAAACCCAGCTTCTGGACGTAATCAAACCCTTGAAGGTCATCAGAAGTATACAAGTCATCGATCTCAAGCCCAGAATTGGTAAGGAAACGTTCTTCGCGCTCCGGGGCACGTTTCAGCGATGGTTTCAGGGTTTTCTCCTGCCACTCTTGCTTACTTTTGCTGGTGTCCATTCATGCTCCTTTTAGTTTCCAAAATTCAGGCCTACAAAAGTGTATATCATCTAATCAGGGGTGTCAATTACATAAAAGGATCCATTAGCAGAGCTAATGGATGGAGATATTCTTCAACATTAACCTCGGCAAGAAAATTGTAATCTGATATAATAGCCAAAGATATGATAAAGAGGCATGATGGAGCGGATAATATCGGCTAAGCCCCGGGCAGAAGATATCGTTCTTGACAAAGGCCTTCGCCCCAAACACCTCGTTGACTTTGTGGGGCAAGACAAGGTCAAAGAAAACCTCAAGATAGCTATGGCCGCTGCTCAGGGCAGGGGAGAGACTTTAGACCATATCCTACTCTATGGCCCGCCGGGTCTGGGTAAAACGACTCTGGCTTATATCATCGCTGCTGAGATGGGAGTGAATATCAAGATCACCTCCGGCCCCGCTATAGAACGACCCGGCGATATCGCAGCTATCATCACCAACCTCAATAAAGGAGACATCCTATTTATTGACGAGATACACCGCCTGGGCCGTCTGGTTGAGGAGGTGCTGTACCCTGTGATGGAGGAATTTGCCCTCGATATTGTCATGGGCAAGGGTGCAGGAGCCAGAAGCCTCAGGCTGAATCTGCCTCGCTTCACCCTCGTCGGAGCGACGACACGGTTCGCACTGCTCAGCCCACCGCTTCGCGATAGATTCGGGGCAGTATATCGACTCGACTTTTACGACCAGAGTGCCATCGAAGTCATACTCGCAAGGTCAGCCCGTCTCCTCGGCATTGAGGCCGAGAAGAGAGGACTAGAGGAAATCGCCAAGCGCGCCCGCGGCACTCCTAGAGTGGCTAATAGATTGCTCAAGCGCGTCAGAGACTATGCTCAGGTAAAGGGTAAAGGGGCCATCACAGAAAAAATCGCTTTGGAAGCGCTGAGCAGGTTGGAGATCGATACTATCGGGCTCGATGAGATAGATCACAAGATACTCCGTATCATTATCGAAAAGTTCAACGGTGGCCCTGTCGGGCTGGACACCATCGCCGCTGCCATCAGCGAAGAGGCGGACACTATCATGGATGTCTACGAACCCTATCTTTTGCAATTGAGTTTTATGGAACGCACTCCGCGAGGCCGGGTAGCTACCCGTTTTGCCTACGAACACCTGGAATTGCCTTATCCCAAGGGGAAACCGGACCAACCCAGCCTTTTGTAATTTAGAAGCCCAGTTGTTGGTGTAGAAAAGATGCCTTCCATTCTTCTCCATGTCTGCTGCGGTCCCTGCTCTACTTATGTGGTGAAGTCCTTGCAGGACAGGGGATTTAAAGTCACGGCTTTCTGGTATAACCCCAATATTCACCCCTTTCGGGAGCACCGGCTCCGGCTGGAGGCTATGCAAACCTTCGCCCAAACGACTGGCTTGCCACTGATAATCTCCGAAGGCTACGACATGCTGAAGTACTTTCAGGCTGTTGTAGGACACGAGAGCAACCGCTGTCCCGATTGCTACAGGTTGCGGTTGGCAAAAACCGCCGAGGTTGCCCAAGAAAAAGGGTTTGAAGCTTTTACTACCACGCTGCTTATCAGCCCTTATCAGAAGCACGACCTGCTGCGGGAACTGGGAGAGCAGCTCGGGAACGGAAAAGGGGTGGGATTCTACTACGAGGATTTCCGACCGGGCTTCAGGGAGAGCCACAGCCTCTCCAAAGAACTGGGGCTCTACCACCAGGGATACTGCGGCTGCGTCTACAGCGAATGGGAACGCTACGGCAAGGTGAAAATCTAACCTGGTAACAATTATTAAGCCCCTAATCCGCTTCCAACACATGGTATATCCACATAATATCGCTCACTGTCTCTAGCCTTAAACCTACCCTAGTACTCGACAGTACCATTTTCTTAATAATAAACACCTGAATGGACTATTTATCCCTAAAATCGAGTGTGTTAATCTTCGAACATGCATATCTCGTACGAAACGAAAGCCGGTGAAACGAGGTAACTATGAACTTCCTGGCTTTAACCTTTTTGCTGACTTCGTGGATTTGTTTCTTCCTCGGAAGCTGGGTTTTCTTCCAGGATACTAAAAGCACGCTGCACCGTCTTTTCATATTGCTGAGCATAATAGCATCTTATCTGGCATTCATGGAGTTCGGAAATCTACAGGCAAAAAACACAAGTATAGCACTTCTGGCTTTAAAATTGACGGGGCTCTGGCCTATCGGAATAGCTCTTCTTTTTCATTTTATCCTAGTTGTCACAGAGAACTCGAAGCTGTTAAAGAACAAATTGGCTTACCTTCTACTGTATGGCCCCGCATTGGCTTTTTCTGTTTTGCAGCTAACTACGGGGCTTTTGACTGGGGAACCAGTAAAGCAGCATTGGGGCTGGATATACGGTATGCCTGACAATCTAGTGATGCCCGCTTTGGTCAATGCTTGGGCCATCGGATTGGCAATCGTATCTTTATTTATGTGCATTCTACACGATTTGAAGACGACAGAGCAGAGAAAGAAGCAACAGACCAGATATGTATTAATCGGTATATGTGCACCTACGACCGTAAGTGTCCTGGCATATGCGCTGTCTACACCGCTTCAGATCGAAATTCCCGGATTATCTACGGCTGCATTTGTTTTCGGCATTACTTTCGTCGGCTATGCAATTTGGAGATACAAGCTATTTATTCTGACTCCAGCGGCGGCTGCGCAAAGTATTATATCTACCATGTCAGATGCCTTACTATTGATAAGCCCGGGAGGCAAAATATTGACCGCCAACCAGGCTGCGCTTAGTCCCCTGAGATACAAGGAGAATGAATTAGTTGGCAAATCCGCGGAAATACTCTTCTCTAAAGAGGAGAAAAGGAACGCTTTGCCCCAAAACACATTGTTCGAGCAAATGATGAAGACAGAATCAATGAGAGAAATCGAGACAACCTTTGTGACCAAGGATACCAAAAAGCTGTCTATATCCCTCTCCACCTCTGCGCTGCAGAGCAGAGATAATATGCCGCACGGTATTGTCTGCATTGCCAGAGACATCACCGAACGCAAGAGGGCTGAGGAGGAAAAACAGAGAATCGAAGAGCAGCTTAACTTAGCCGGCAGGCTGGCCGCCATTGGTGAACTGGCAGCAGGCGTAGCCCACGAGTTGAACAATCCCATTGCCGCAATCCAGGGGTTCGCCCAGCTCCTGGCATCCCAGAACGGACTGCCTGAAAACACGAAAAAAGATTTGGACACTATCTATAAAGAGGCGCAACGTGCCGGCAGAATTACCCAGAACCTTCTTTCATTTGCCCGCAGACACAAACCGGAGAAAAGCCTTGTTCAAATAAACGAGGCCCTCATAAAAAGTCTGGATTTGCACTCTTATCGGATGAGGGTCGAGAACATAGAGCTATCACTGAAGTTAGACCCTGACCTTCCCAAGACTATGGCTGACTTCTATCAGATGCAGCAGGTCTTTGTGAACATCATCAACAATGCAGAGCAGGCAATGACGGAGGCTCACGCGAAGGGCAAGCTCTGTATACAGACGAAAAAAGTAGGCGATATGATACAAATCAGCTTTGCCGATAATGGACCTGGAATACCGGAAGCTAACCTGATAAGGATATTTGACCCCTTCTTCACAACCAAAGCAGTGGGAAAGGGGACCGGGCTGGGGTTGAGCATATGCTATGGCATTATCAAGGAGCACAACGGCCACATTTATGCCAAGAACAATAATGGGGAAGGAGCAACTTTTGTGGTCGAGATACCGATTATCAATAACGGCCAGCCCGTTCTTGAGACATCCAGCTTAGTTGAGGCTCGGAGGTTGTAAATGAAAGAAGACAAGTTGACCATATTAATAGTCGATGATGAAGAGTCGATAAGAAACATCCTCTCTCGGAAATTGGAGCTCGACGGCTACGATTGCGAAGTTGCAGCCGATGGCAAAGAAGCCTTGCGTAAAGCCTCTACGAAGAGCTTCGCTCTGGTGCTCCTTGACATAAAATTACCGGGGCTATCGGGAATGGAAGTATTGCGCAGACTTACTGCTGACTATCCTGATACATGCGTCGTCATGATAACTGCGACTGCAGATACCACAACACACATAGAAGCCCTGAGACTGGGAGCTTACGACTACGTGACCAAACCCTTTGACCTTGATGACGTCAGCGCAAGAGTGAAGAGGGCTCTTGACATAAGAAGGTTGATATTGAAAAAAGGAGGCCGTCAATTATCACCACAGCAAAATGAAGCCATCTGGTCATTGATGTATGGACGGATTCCTCCCGAAGAATTGAAAACTATACATTGGCCACAGGATGGAGAATCTCCACCCGGCACAGAGCTCGCCATACTGACTTTCGGTTCTACAACCCATCCCAGAGAACTGGCGAGGTATATGCAAATGGCGCTGAAGCTGCTGTTGCTGGGTGAGGCGTTCCGCGACTCGATTGGCGGCGATGGAGAATGGGCAGGCCTGCCAGGTGAGGAAATTGCAGACCAGCCTGGTGGTTACGACGACCTGATTGAAATGCTAAATGGGCTGAATATTGCTACCATACCGGATGTAAGCGGCAAGATTCACATACTGGACTACGGCCTCATTGAATCAACATCATTGACACTGGCGGAGTACAGCGGGTTAAGAGTACGGCATATATCTACTGACACGTTGGCACCCCAACTGGAGCACCTGAGGGATACTGTGTTCATTGCCGGGGCTCCCGACAAACGGCAAAGAGAAAATGGGTATCACAGTAATTCCGCCTGCTATACTTCACAGTTCCAACATAGTAATAAGGAAATATTTGAGGCAGTTATGAAGTCATCCCGGGAACAACGTGATTCCTGTGCCGTAGACTATTTATCGCAGATACTCGAGCGGCAAGCGATGAAGTTTCAATTCCCGACCCTTGCCGGAACATAGTGCAGTTGTATATCAACGTGCTGCCCCAAATCAGAAGATGATTTTCTCCTCCACGAGATGCTCAAAGTCTCCCTGTGACAAGCCCAGCAACTCTTTGAAGACATATTCATTGTCCTGACCCAGCAAAGGCCCGCTGCTACGAACCTCGCCCGGCGTATCGCTTAGCTTCCACGGGATGCCGTAAAATACCTCACGTCCGCTCTTCGGATGATTGACCTCTACAAAGATTCCTCGCTCTTTGAAATGAGGGTCTTCGTATTGTTCTCTGGAAATCATAAAGGGGGCTGCCGCCACTCCGGCCTTCTGTAGAATCTCCGTCACCTCGGTCGGAGTGTAATTGACAGTCCACTGGCTTACCAGCTTGTCCAGCGCATCCTGGTTGAGCAGCCTGCTGTACCTATCGGCAAATCTTTCATCATCGGCCAGGGTCGGATTCCCTATGGCCTGGCAGAAGTCCTTCCACTCCTCCTCCGTCTTAACCGCAATCGAGACCCACTGACCATCTCCCTTGCATGGATAATAACCGTGAGGTGCCATAATGAGGTCACGATTGCCTTTAGGCTTTTGAATTCCACCGTTCATAATATATTCCATGAGCGGCTCGCCCAGCAGAGATGTTGTTGCCTCCCACTCGGAGATATCTATGTACTGGCCCTCTCCTGTCCTGTTACGGTGAATCAGGGCAATTAGTATCGCCAGAGCACCGTGCATAGCCGCCACATGGTCACCATAGGCGAATCTCGGCCCGCAGGGAACTGATTCATCCGGATAGCCCACGACGCTGTCCAGTCCGGCGAGGGCTGTGATAATAGGAGCATACCCCCTGGTTCCCTTAAGGGGGCCGGTATGACCAGCAAAGCAGAGAGAGACCACAATTATCTCGGGTTTTACCTCTGCGAGCGACTTATAACCCAACCCGTATCTATCCAACACGCCGGGAGTGAAGTTGTCGGTAACCACATCGCTTCTCTTGACCAACTCCTTAATCAGCTCAGCCCCCCTGGGTTTGGTGAAATCAACGGTGATGCCCATCTTGCCGCGGTTCAACAAATGGAACACCGGGTTCAACTCCAATCGCTCCGGCGCAGCAGCTACTAACGCCTCCGGTGTCTTGAGCAATAAATCCTTGGCGCTGGCAGCTCCACCCAGCCTGCCATAGTCTATCCTGCTGCGGGACTCTACTTTGATTACCTCGGCGCCCATGTCTGCCACAATATGTGTCATCTGGGGACCGGCCCAGGCAGAACCGAAATCAATCACTCTATAACCCTGTAAAGGATGCCATGCCATGTGCAAGCCTCCTGTCGCTTTCTGATACTAGATTACGCCTGCTCTCCGCAGAGCCACCAGGTCCTCCTTCGTATAACCCAGACGTCCGCAATAAATCTCCTCGTTGTGCTCTCCGAGCAAAGGAGCAGGCCGAACCAGCGCCCACGGCGTCTGCGAAAGCTTGTAAGGCGCTCCCGCATACTTCAAATCTCCGGTTTCGTCCCTGTCGATTGTGGCGAAGAACCTGCGCTCCTTGAGATGAGCATCATTGACCTCATCCGCCATGTTATACAGCGGCGCGAAGGGAATCGCATTCTTTTCAAAGAGCTCGAAAAGCTCTTTTTTGGTGCGCTCGAGAAACCACGGTGCCAGCAGGGCATCTATCTCTTCGGGATAATCGTCCTCCATCGCATGGCGGTCCCGGTATCTCGGGTTTTGAGTCCACTCCGGGTTGCCCATCAGCTCCAGAAATTTGAGCCACTGCTTGAGTTGGGGGGCGCAGAGCGCCATGTAACCATCCTTGCAGGGAATAACCCTTCGTGCAGGGTAGGTCCAACCGCCGCCGATGTATCCCTTCCTCAAATTATCTTTTACCCCGAAGGCGTAAATTGTTATCCCGAATCCTACATGGTAAGTTGCCCAAACGTCGGTCTCTGCTATATCTACATGCTGTCCCTGGCCAGTGATGTCCCTGGCCAGAATAGCCACCATCGTGGCCAGAGCACCAGTGACGCCGGCCTGATAATGACCGTGCGACAGCGGCATCGTCAGCGGTTCGCGCCAGTAATGACCTATACTCTGGCTTACGCCCCCGACAGCGCAGCAGTTAATGGGATAGGCTTTGTAGTCCCTGTACGGACTAGTCTGCCCGAAAGGAGTGAGCGAAGTTACGATCAGCCTGGGGTTCAGTTCCTTAAGCTTGACATAATCCAGGCCTATCTCATTCATGACCTTGGGAGGATTGTTCTCCACAAAAATATCGGCCTCCCACAGCAATTCTTTAAGTATTTCCAGCCCGGTTGTAGTCCTTGCATTAAGTGTGATGCCCAGCTTGTTCGTGTTCAGGTAGAGGTAAAGCCCGCTTCGCTCGGGGTGGGGGATATTGTCGGGAAACGGCCCGTAGTCTCGGGATTCATCCCCCTTTTTCGGCTCTTCGATCTTGATGACCTCAGCGCCAAGATCGGACATCAGCTTGGTACAGTAGGCCGCAGAGATAAAGCTTCCGTACTCCACTACCTTGAGTCCTGAAAGAGCCTGTTTAGCCATTCGTTCGTCCTCCGATTATTCAAAACGACAACGGCAATATTATGCCTGAATTCCATCGTGAGAGCAATCCCCTGAAGAGGCAGTTCGGGGGGAAAAAGACAAAAAAAGAGGGCGGGCCTTGAAACCCGCTCCCCTAAATGCTAAATTGACCTCTTATTTTTTCCTAAGCCGTCTCAGGAGTTGTTATTCGAATCGTCACCCGGTTCGACGTCCGACATCTCATTATCTTGCGGCAGATTAGGCATCTTCCCTTCCCACGACGGGTAAGGCATATAATTCCTGAACTCGCTAGTTGCCCCACAGTACTTACATACGCCCTTGCTTACAGGCCCTCGAGGGCTCTCGATAACCCAATAGTGAACGCATTCGGTTTTAGATGTAGGCTTCTTTTTTTGTTGTACAGCTTTAGGTTTGCGACTCATTTCCTACCCCCGTACCCACAATCTATTATATATTAAGTAATGAATTGGCCGATGTATGTGACTTCTGTCTCATAACGAACCAAATATCAGTGAATATATGTGTTAGGGGGTTTTGGCAGGCATGTGAGAATCAAGAAGGTGAAATGTTTCTTGTCTAACGGCTTTCGATGGCTATTTCGAAGGGACAATTTATGGCACCCGTGGGGCATACAGCTTCACACCATGTACACCAACCGCAGTCTCCCGTCTCGACGAATGTAACAACATTCCCTGATAGCACCAATGATTTGCACAGACACACATTGATGCACAGGCCGCATCCATTGCATTTTTCGGGGTCAATTACAGGAGTATTTGACATACACTAAACTCCCTCCATAATTATGTTAAAAGCGAGACGCTTACCTGTATGTGACCTTTGTCTCATTCAACCACCCCTGCCCATTTCTTCAAGGCCTCCTTATCAGTAACTACTATGCGATGATGCTCCAACCTGATTACCCCTTCATCCTCCAGCTCTTTAAGAGACCTGCCGATCATCTCGCGGGCAGTCCCGGCCATAGCTGCCATCTCCTGTTGTGTCAGGCGCGGCTTGGTGGGACCCACCCCATCGCCGGCGTACTCTAGAAGTATCTTAGCCAGCCGGGCGGTAACGTGCTTGAAAGACAGGTCTTCCACCAGAGATACTAAATGTCGTATCCTTTGTGCTAAAACACGGATTACATTCAGAACCACCTGCGGATGAGTACGAAGAATAGTCCCTATGTCGCTATTTTTTATCCCGTAAAGGACAACCGGCCCCATGGCCTGTGCGCTGGCTGCATTCGGGCCGCCATCGAAGATAGGGGTATCGTTAAAAGATTCACCTGGACGCACTATCTGGAGAATCTGCTCTCTTCCGTCAGCAGACGTCTTGAACACCTTCACCACGCCCGAAACAACAAAATACAGCGCATCAGCAGATTCACTTTCAAGCAATATGAATTTCCCTCTCTCAGCCGTAGTCTCAAAGATAAGCCCCTTGAGAGAATCGAGCTCAGCAGGGCTCAGGCCTGAGAAATAGGGAATAGATTTTATGAACTCCGCCTCTATAGCCATATCTTCAGCATCGCTCCACAGCTAGTCATCTTCATGATATTTTTTCAAACTCGCTCTTAGCCGCCCCACAGACAGGGCATGTCCAATCATCCGGCAGTTTCTCGAACGGAGTGCCGGGCGGCGTGTTGCTTTCGGGATCGCCTTTTTCCGGGTCATAGATATATCCGCAAACAGAACATTTATATTTCGCCATTTTTACACCTCCCTCTTTCTTCTCCTCAACATAATGGGGGGCTGTCTTGGGAGTAGTGCCGCGCTTGACCTCATGATAATAGGCGTAGGTCATCGGCTCGCCTTCCTTAATAACACCCGCATCCACAAGCTCCCCCACAAATATAGTATGTGTTGGCGTGTCCAGCGAACTCACCATATTAGCTTCCAAATAGGATAAGGCGTTATCCGTTACTATAGGCGCTTTTGTCTTTCCTATTTTGTAGTTGACGCCCTCAAACTTGTTTGCATCACGTCCCGATTTGAAGCCAAAACGGCCAATGAAGCTCAAAGGAGTCTCTTTGGACAGCACCGAAACAGTAAAGACTTTGCTCTCCCGAATGTACTCATGCGTAAGATTGCCTTTATTGATGCACACGGAGATGGTCGGTGGCTCCGAGCAGACCTGAATGACTGTGTTGGCAATCTGGCCGTTGATCTTGTCTCCCTTTCGGGAACACACTATATACATGCCATAGCTTATGGGATATAAAGCTTTTAGGTCCATCTCATGTCCTTCCTTTTTGAGATTCTTCTAGAGAAGCTCCTTTTCGCTGGTCTCGACCGCCTGTTGCAGTTGAGCGGCAAGTTCCGGCGGCAGGCCTTCGATATCAACATGCAGGAAGCCTCTCACTATAGTCGCCGTAGCCTCATCGCGCGTCAGGCCGCGTGCCATGAGGTACTCAACCTCCTCCTCGGCTATCTTACCTACCGCTGCTTCGTGAGAAAGGTCCACACCAGCAATCTCCCCCTTGAGTTCCGGGATGGCATGAATGATGCCTTTCTCCGACAAAATCAAACCCCGACACTCCAGATGCCCCTTAACATCGAGAGCGCTCCCTGCTATATGGCCTCTGGCTATGATGGTGCCCCCCGTACTGATAGTTCGTGCTATGACCTCAGCCCGAGAACCTTTTGCCTCAAGCAGCACCCTAGAGCCAGTGTCCAGTGTCGAGCCCGGGGGAGCAACCAGAATAGTGTTGAACCTGACGATAGCATTTTCGCCCACGCACCGGGCTACAGGGTACATCTGTAGCGTATGTACCTGCTTCATGCTGACATAATTACTGAGAAAGACGCCGCCTTCCTCGACTATGGCGCCGCTGCGGGGGCGAACGGCTATCTCCGGGGCCCAGTTATGAATCATGGTGAAAGTCAGCTTCGCCCCGCGTTTGATGTAGAACTCAGACACGCCGATGTGCAACCCTGAGGCTACCATAGGGCTGGTAGCGCAGCCGGTAATAATATGCAACTCCGAGTTTTCCTCGGCGATGATGATATTATGTACTCTTTGCGCCAGATTCTTGTGCGCAAGGTAAAGACATGCCTGAACAGGGTGGACGGCCTTCGCACCGGGGAGAGCCCTTATGAAATAGCCGTTATCCAGGTAGAGTTCTGCGTTAGCAGTGAATTTGTCGGCATCCACACTTACTGCGCGCCACCAGTAGTCATTGAGCCAGTCATAGGTCTCCAGCGCCTTCTTGATGTCCATAACCTCCAGCCCCTCCTGGCTCGATGAGCTATGGATCACAGACCGGTCCATCTGGACAAAGGTTCCTCCCCTCTGGCTCGATTCGTCCAGGGCAACCCCCACTTCCATCATGCGCTTCTTGTCCTCGGCTGAAAGCCGTGAAGGCTTCTCCTCATAAGGATGTTCTTTGGCGCTAGAGGAATAAGAAGCTATGTCGATGTCCTCGCCTATAGCCGCCTTTTTATCCAGCGCCTTTTCGGCCAACTCTTTAGTTTTCTTGGATCTTACAGCTCTTTCTGACACAGACACTTGACACATCCCTCGTATCCATTTTGTTTTATTGAATCCAGAACCTCGAGTGCATCTCGCACACATGGAATCATTCCGTTTAAAAGGACATATCCTTTGCTGGCATGAACATAGTCCAGGATATGACCGGTGTGTGTGATAATAAGGCCGGAACGTGTTCGCTGGCGCTGCGGGTGCTGCCTCGGGTCTTTCTGTAAAAGCTCGTTTATCATCTGCCCTATCAGGGCCATATTCACCAGGTCGACTCCGGACTCCGGCTCGTCCAGAAGCACCAGGTCAGGGCCCTGAGCGATGAGCTGCAGGAGTTCCGACCGCTTTATCTCACCACCGGAAAACCCGTAATTTATATCGCGATCCATTAACTCAACCATATTCAATCTCTCTGCCATCTTACCGACAATCTCTCCATCTCCCCGTGAACCCAGGCAGGCGGTGACCATATCACGCGTCTTGACCCCACGCACTACAGGTGGCCGCTGAAATGACATGCCAATGCCCATGCGCGCCCGTTCATCCAGAGATAGCCTGGTTATATCCTGGTCTTTGAATATAATCTGCCCCTTCGTCACCCGATAGCGGGGGAAACCCATTATCGCCATCAACAGAGTAGTCTTGCCTCCGCCGTTGGGGCCGAAAAGTGCATGAGTTTCACCGGCTCCCATTGACAGATTAACGTCGTGCAGAATCTGTTTTCCTTCTACTTCAACGCTTAAATCTTTAATTTGCAGCATATCTTCCCCCTGTGCAATGTCAGCTCTGCACTATGAATGTTCTATTTCTAACTTGTACCTTCCAGGTCTCGCAATTGCTCACGATTACCGATGACAATCAACTGGTCTCCAAGCTCCAGCAGCATCTCATCGGATAAACTGGTAAACAGCCGGCCATCCTTTTTCCTCACCGCCAGGATAACAGCTCCGTTACCACAGCGTTGCCCTTCCTTGCAGGTCTTTCCTATCACGGGCGACCCGGGACCGACTCCTATATTCTCAAGGACCAATTCTTTGCCTCGGCTCTCCAACGCCGTGTCAACGAAATCCACAACTAGAGGACGCAGAGCAAGCATGGCCAGCCTCCGCCCTCCCAGGACATGCGGATATATTGTCCTGTCAGCTCCGGCCCGCCTCAGCTTGAACTCCGACTCCTGGGCATTGGCACGGGCAGTTATGAAAATGTCGGGACGCAATCCCCTCGCCGAAAGGGTTACGAAGACGTTGTCAGCATCGCTGCCTGCGGCGGCCACCAGTCCGCGTGCATTAAGGATCCCGGCCTCTTTTAGCACTTCGTCGCTGCTGGCATTCCCTTCTACATATAAATAGCCGCTGGCAGCGGCTTCAGCGATGGAATCTTTGGAATTGTCGACCACTACAAAATCAATACCCTCATCGTGAAAAACACGCGACACCTCTTTTCCTACACGGCCAAAGCCGCAAACGATAATGTGGCCTTTGAGCTTGGAAATCTTATCTTTCATTCGACGTCTTCCCAGTATAATTTCGAGGTTACCCTCAATAACGTACTGCACGACCGAAGTCACGCCATAAAACAAGACACCAACGCCGGTAATAATGAGAACAATGGTAAAGATTTGGCCAGCCCGTGATAGCTCATGTACCTCCCTGTACCCCACGGTGCTTATGGTGGTAATAGTCATAAATAAGGAATCGAGCAGTGACCACCCTTCTATCAGTCTATAGCCGACTACACCTATGGCGATAACTATAATCAGGGCTAATACTATCTGCAGGAACCGTCGTGAAGGATTTGGCATATACGCTTCTATTTTTATAGAATAATAGCCTTATTACAATCTAATAGCAACCTCCTGCGTTGGCAATGATTATGAATCTCCGGCGGTGACTTTACCTGAGCCGTGCCTCCGCTGCACCCCAGTTTATGTTATTGAAAAAGGACTCGATATAGTCCGCCTTTTTCAGCCCGTAGTCTATCATAAAGGCATGCTCGAAAACATCCAGCACCAGGATGGGTGTGCACCCTGCGGGATGACCGGTATCATGCTCATTTATCCACTGGTTGAGCAGTTTACCAGTTAAGTTATCCTGGTAAAGGATAGTCCAGCCGATGCCCCGCATAGCACCGGTGCCCTTGAAATCTTTCTCCCAGTTCTCGTAGCTGCCGAACTCCTCAACCAGCTTCTTGCCCAGCTTGCCTGTCTTGTTAAGGGGTGCCTTGCCGCCGAGATTCTCAAAATACAGCTCATGAAGCCGCATGCCGTTGAATTCCCAGCCTAACCTGCGCTTCAATTCGCCGTATTCAGGCGTGGCGACCTTCCCATCCTTCAGCATGGCAGCCAGTGCATCCATCACCTTATTGGTGTTGGCCACATAGCCCTGATAGAGTGTGAAGTGATTGTTGAGCAAGGTATCGCTGAAGCCCTTTATCCCGAGTAAACCTTTGTAGTCCTTAGCAGTGTACGCCATATCTACCTCCTCATAATTTTTTGTTGCTTTTATTATTTCACGTTACTTCAAACAGCGACTCGCGGCTTCATTTCTTGAGCAGTTCCATGTCCTGCCCGCAACAGACCAGAGTCCCGCCGCCAGCTTTCGTCACCGTCACTTCGTTGCCGCAGATGTTGCACCTGTACTTCTCGCCTACCTTCTTGACTGCCATCTCTCTCACCTCCTTCTATTCCAGTAATTGCCGTATATTGGATTTCAATTAGCCTATCCCAGACCTTTTTTGATGCCCGTAAGCTGTCTCAGATGGGATTTCTCTTCCTCAATTATTTTCTTCACTACCTTACGCTCGGCAGGGCGAACAAGCTCCTTCACCTCCATATAAAACAGTATCGAGTCCTTCTCTGCTCCCACGCCGACCTGAATTGCCTCGGCATCGCTTTTTACCTTTTTTGCCGTCTCCAGAGTAACCTTATCATCTGTGAACACGAGTGAGTCTATCAGCGCCTTTAGATACCGCTGATAATCTTCGGTATATGTCTCCGGAGGCTTGTATTCACTCACCAGACTAAGCATCTTCTGGAAGACAGCAGCATGTTCCTTTTCCTGGTCAGCCAGGTATTTATAGGTACTTTTGGCCTCCTGATTTTTAGTGGAACCGGCCAGTGAATCATAGAATGTGGCCCCGTTTTTCTCGATCCCAATAGCGATTTCGATAAGCTCCCTGCCTGAAAAGAATACGCCCATCGTGATAACCTCCTTATGATAGCCTCTGCAAGTAGCGGTGAGCCTGCAGCGCAGCCTTGGCACCGTCACCGGCAGCTATAATAATCTGCTTCTCGGGTGCGTCCGTCACATCACCGGCAGCGAAGAGGCCGGGTATTCCGGTCTCACAGGAACAATTCACCTCAATTTCACCGAACTTGTTGATCTTGGCGATACCTCTGACCAGTTCCGAGTTCGGCGTACGCCCGATCTCCACAAATATGCCTCCCAGTTCGAGCCTGGTCTCCTTTTTCGTTTTCGTGTCCCTGATAACGACTCCCTGCACACGGCTTGACCCATCTATTTGAACAACCTCATGCTCCAAGAAAAATGTCACGTTGGAGGCGTCCCTCAGCTTCTGAATAAGGACCTCATCCCCGCTGAGCGGCATAAGGGATACCAGATATACGTGTTCCGCAATCCCAACCATGTCATTCGCAGCCTCAAGAGCAGCATTGCCGCCGCCCACTATCGCCACCTTCTGCCCGGCAAAGATGGGGCCATCGCAGATAGCACAATACGTCACTCCTCTGCCTCTCAACAATTCCTCACCTGGCACATAGAGAGAACGCGGACGTTTCCCTGTAGCAATTATTACTGACTTCGTTTGAAAGCTCTCACCGCCGTCTGCATCGACCCGAAATCCTGTATCCAGGCGGGACAGACCCTTTGCTCCCTGTCCGATTTTTTGCTCCACGGGGAATTTCTTCACCTGCTCCTCGAATTTCTGCATTAGCTCGGGGCCTTCAATATATTGATAGCCCATATAGTTTTCCACCCCGCTTGTCCACAATGGTTGGCCTCCCAGGTCTTTGCTCAAAAGCAGGGTGTTTATCCTCTTCCTGGCAGCGTAAACAGTCGCTGTCATTCCCGCCGGTCCGGCACCGATGATAATCAAGTCGTACATAGAGTCTTCTCGATAGTTTTCAGTTAAGCCCCGGCTTCTCTTTTAATTTCACCTGGCCGAAACCGATAATCATATCGCCATCAATATCAATGATAGGCACTACCATTCGCCCCGATTTATCATATCAAGTCAGATATGGAGAAATCATAAAATGAATGGGGAAAAAGTTAAAAAGTTATCACATTTATCCACATGAGCGAACCTGTTTTAACAGACAGTCGGCACAGGAAGATACCAGGCCAAAATTTCAATTATGAGAATCACTTGACAAAATATGGTTAATCCTGTAAGAAGTACACAAATTCGTCTCTATTCGGGACCGGTTAATTCTACTGCGAGTTGCGCAAAATACGAAAGCTATCGGAAGCCACGCCATGAGAAAAAAGGACGCTATATTGACTAAAGGCGAACGAGACGCCCTTGTCCTGGTTGCACAGGGTATGACTAACGAGGAGATTGCGCAACGACTTTATATATCCACCACTAAAGTCAAGACACTCATGCATCAGTCGTGCATCAAGCTTGAAGCACATAACCGGGTCGAAGCTGTTTTTAAAGCTATCAGGCAGAAGACCATCACTGTTGATGAAATCTTCTCCCTGGATGAAATGGCTGATTTGCTCTCATCCCTGAGCCCGGAGACTATAGAGGCAATCGCCAAACTGCTAAGATATAATCCCTCCGGCAATACAATCAGCATAGCAAATGAAGGCGACCCGCAACCAAGCAGGAAGCAGAGCACGGTTCTGACCCAGAGGGAACGGGATGTCCTTGCCCTCGTTGCCCGCGGGTTGAGCAATCAGGAGATCGCCGCACAGCTTTATACATCCATCAGCACTGTGCGGTCATTCCTCTATCAGGTGTGTGCCAAATTGGAAGCGCCCAATAGAGAACAGGCTTTTATAATAGCGGTTAAGAAAAAAGCTATTACAGTCAATGAGGTTTTCTCCCTCGGCGAGATGGTAG
>Ga0172364_10000826_pt1 | contig 22920 bp, 17 predicted proteins | sample LakKivSesite10cm_FD_114545 | JGI IMG/M metagenome (GOLD analysis project Ga0172364, IMG submission 114545) | Sediment microbial communities from Lake Kivu, Rwanda - Sediment site 10cm | ecosystem: Environmental > Aquatic > Freshwater > Lake > Sediment | place: Rwanda: Western Province, Lake... | reverse complement strand
GATATCTGTTCCATGAACTTGCGGAAAACCTCCTCGTTTGCGGCCTGAAAGGGAATACTGACTACAGAATCGACAACAGCGGCGACGATTCCCGTGAAGATGCCCACGATGGCGCCGTCTCCCGCGGACAGGGAGGCCGGAGAATTCCGGGCCAGAAGATAGGCTGCCAGCATGGCGCCGCCGATGATCCAGAGGCAGCAGAGGCAGCCCAGGAAGGGGACGGCGGTAAGCACTCCAGCCGCGATCCCGCCGACAAGGGCCGGCATCAACATTCCAGAACGCTGGTTGTTCATGCGACCTCCTTTGTCATCGGCTTTTTCCTATTCTATGTGGAACAGAATTCGGTTTTCAAGCGATATTTTCTGGCCGTAAGCATCTCCTTTTTCATGATCATGAGATGAATCCGTCGGGATCTGAGCATCTCATCGCTCCACTCAGGTTTTTCACGCCGTTTCGAAGGCGCTTTTCTCGGCGCTGCGGAACTCGCAAGGCTCGGGTTAGGAGTTCGTCAGCCCGCGGATTTGCCCCGGCGAGTCAAATCCGCTACGACTCATCCTTCGCTCTTTTCTCCTGCGGAGAAAACCCGTGCCCGCTCAGTCTTCGACGTGCTTCCGATCCTCCAAACCCTTGCCTATTTTATTAACGCGAAGCTCAGACAGTCCTCGCGACCGCCAGGCCGGCTTCCCTCGAAAAACGCCCTCGAAAGGCTAAACCTTCGAAGTCGCTCCTCCAGGCTCAAATCCCGACTGCGATGATCACGGATTTGGAGATTGTTCTTTTCTGGCCGATTGCGACAGGAGGAGGTCGACGAGGCCGGTGATGAAATAAAATGGAAGGATGACGCCCCAGAGGAGGCCGGTCGCGAACCGGGCAAGGTTGACCGTGTTCCAGAGTCCGGCAAAATTGCCGACCGTGTCGATGACGATAGGGAAAGAAAGGCTGATAAAAACGTCTGTCCGGGGGAGTTGAATTCTGCCGAATCCTCTGAGAAGAGGATAGAGCCCAATTCCGGCCAGACAGCCGATATAAATGCCCAGGCACCGGCTGCAAACAGCCAGTGGCTGGCCGAAGAGGAAGAAGGACCTCGACTCGATCTGATGGCAGACGGGTGAAAAAACGGCGTAGACAAACCCCTGCCAGGGTGATGAATGGCTGCGAAGATAAGGAGCCCAAATGATCGCCCCAAGCCATAGAATGATAGCCCCGGTTGTTGAAAAATAAACATTTAGGATGATCCTTTTGTTCGGGGGAGAGGGGTTCTCTTGCTTTGATGAGGGCGCGCGTCTGCCTGGCTTAAGCATGACCTTTGAGCCTGAGGAAGGAGACATACCCGGCCAAGATGATAAAATTTATCGTAATAATAGACCAGCTCATAAAAGAAGCGTAGATTTCTCTGCCCATGAGATCATAAAGGGAAAGGGCAATGACCGCGAAATTCACAGAGAGAAGAGCCCGCCAGAAAGGACGATACTTATCAAGATGGTAGAGGACAAGCATGACGGCTGGCGCTGAAGATAGAAAGGTATAGTCCCAGCCGAGGGGGGAGATGAGGGGGATTAAGGCCAGGAGCAGAAAACAGTCGAGGAGGACAGGCCGGGGGACAGCTTTTCCTTTGGCAAAAAGAAAGAGAGAGAGCAGGCCAAGACCGGCCAGGATGAAGAGATAGAAAAAAAGAGAGAGCGCCTGGTGGCCGGTCCATTTCACGAAAAAACCCAGGAGCGAGACATTATCCTGGCTGGAGAAAAAAGACGGTGTCGAAGCAGCCAGGGAAGCCTGCCACTCCTTGAGGACGCTAAGGTTCCCTCTGACGCCATAAAAGAGTGAAGGAGCAAAAAGCCCCAAGCCCAGGACGGCCAGGGACACTGCGAGGCAGAGCCACTTTTTCCGGATGATGAAATAAGGAAAAAATATAAGGGCATAGGGTTTAAGGGCTGTAGCCAATCCTCCGAACAGACCTGCGCCAACCTGACGAGCGGTCTCCCCTCCACCTTGACTGTGGAAAGAGCCTGGCTGAGCCAGAAGCTTCGAGATCATTGCCAGAAGAAGCAGGGCAATTAGAGCATTGATCTGGCCAAGCTGGATCTCCCGCAAAAAATACTTGGCTAGGATAAGAGGAGGGAAGACAGCGACCCAGAGGAGTTTTTCCTTCTCCGGGTTGATGAGTCTCAAAGAAAGGAAAAAAACGAGAAAGGAACAACAGATGACCACTCCATACCAGGTTGCTTTGGCCAGAATAAGAGGGAGGAAAGAAACAGGTAGGTAGAGGAAAGCCGAGAAGGGCAGGTATTTAAACTGGTAATGGCCGTCAGCGCTGCGGTACAGGGTTTCCCCCAGACGGAGCCTTTTGGCGGCCGTATAATTCACCTCAAAATCGACCATTTCATCCTTAACTCGAAAAAGAAAAGCGAGGATGAGCAGGCAAAAGAGAAACAGAAGCAGGCAGGCGGTCAGCTTACGGCTGAACATGGCTCTTCCAGGCTATCCGAGCTATCGGGGTTTTGTCAATATCACGAAGGCTCTGTGATGGATAGTGGCGTAAAGAGAAAGATAGGCCGGAAGTTTTCGATGAGAAGGAAGTTTAGGCGGAGAAGAGGCTGTTGAAATAGTGCGCGGCGAAGCTGCCAACCCTGCAAAATAGTACGCCAATTCTTCTCGCATGGCCCAAGGCTTCTTGACAAGAGAAAGCCGCCAGGATGCTTAAAGTGTTCGAGCTCATTCAAACTTTCCCTTGGTCTGCTCATTTCCGGCCGACACAGGCAATTAGATAACCGTGCCGCCTCAAAGACGGGAATTTATGGAAAAGAAAGGCGAAAGGCCGGATGAAAGGCCGTATCAAGAAACTGGCCTTTGGCCATCTAATATAGATATATAAATCGAGCATCCTCAGCCAACCGGGAATGAATAAAAGGCCGCTCATGGCGACGACCTGGAATCCGGCTTCCTCCATCATCCTCTCCAAAGCCTTCGGGCTGAACGACTTTTCCGGTCCATAGAAATAAAGGTTGAGTAGGTTGAGAAAGGAAACGAGAAGAGGCCTCAGAAATAGGTCCTGCTTGTTCGGAACTCCGATGATGGCCAGGCCGTCTTTTTTGAGCACTCGGTAGCATTCTCGGATCGCCTGCCTGTATTCCGGAAAATGCTCGACCGTTCCCATGCTATAAACGAGATCGAAGGAGTTGTCGGTGAAGGCCAGCATACGCAGGTCGGAGATGACAAAAAGAGCCCTGGCGCCTTCTTTTTTCGCCCAACCCCAGAGCGCCCGCGCCTCGGCAGTGATCGCCGGAGAGATGTCAATGCCAGTGACATCGGCTCCCTGTTCGGCAGCCCAAAAAAGAATCTGGCTATTCTTGGCCTCATCCCAGAGGTCTGTTTTGAGAAGTCTCTTGCGTTTCAAGGTGGGAAAATATCTGTTGAGGAGCAGCTGCTCACATTCGAAGTAATAGCGGGTCGAGGGGGCGTCAATAAATGGAGGAAGCGATTGGCCAATCCGGTCCCAGTCGGATTTAAGGCGGGAAGTTGAGAGCTCAGCCATAGAGCGTCTGGATCCGGGTATAGAATTCTCGATTTCCAAAGCCGTGCTCGAACGTCCCCAGCCCTGAAGCTTTCCAGCCGCCAAAGGGAGCGTCGGGCCTCACTCCGAGCGTCGTCTGGTTGAGTTTGAGCACTCCGCACTCCGCTTTTTCCAGGAACAGGCGCTGGCAAATCGGATCCTGCGAATAGAGACTTGCGACAAGTCCCTGGGGGACGCCGTTGAGCAATTCAATTGCCTGATTAATATCCCTGGCCACCTGGAATGCCGCGACGGGACCGAAGCTTTCTTCCTGAACCACCGCCAGATTAGAAGCCGAGGACAGGATTACTGTCGGTTCGAACCAGCATCCATCTTTCCAGCGCTCCGGAATTGTGCCGCCGCAAAAAATTTATGCTCCTCCTGCCAAGCTTCTTTTAACGAGATCCCTCATCTTGTGCTGCTTTTGCCGCGAAATAAGTGGGCCGACCTTGGTTTCAGGATCAGATGGCAGTCCCATCCGAAGAGAAAGGACGGCAGCGGTCAGAGCGTCTTTGAAGACATTCTGCGCCGCCCGGTGAACGATGAACCGGCGAGGAGCGGTGCATCTCTGGCCCGAAAAGCTGAAGGCGGAGGCAGCCAGCTCGCCTGCCGCTTTCTCGATGTCGCAGTCAGGCATGACTAGGGCGGCATTATTCCCTCCCAGCTCCAGTTGCACGGATTTTGGCTGGCGCGCCGCGAGCCCAGCCACGGTGAGGCCTGCCTTGCAGGATCCGCTGAAGGAGATAGCCTTGATTTCAGGGCTCAAAACCAAGTGCCTGGCGGCTTCCCGTTCTCCAGAAATCATGTTGACCAGCCCATCGGGACAACCGGCTGCGTGAAGCGTCTGCAGAATGATGGTTGCTATGCGCGGTGCCAGGACAGCCGGTTTCCAAACCATTGTGTTGCCGTAGCCGATCGCCGGAGCCAGTTTTCCGAGCGGGATAGCCAACGGATTATTCCACGGAGTGATCAATCCGATGACTCCGACCGGTCCGCGACTCACGGCGAATGCGCCCCGTTGTGGAAAATTCAAACAGGATTCTATTTCCAGTGAGCTGGCGATTTCCTGTAATAACTGGAGGGAAAACATCACCTCTTCTTCCCCAAGCGATACGGGCTTTCCAATTTCTAAGGCCATGGCAGCGACCAATTCAGCCCTCCTGCTGAGAAGCCGCGACGCCCAATCCAGGAGCAGCTTCTTTCTTGTTTTCGCCGATGTCTTCGCCCACTGCCGCTGAGCCGTGTCCGCCGCTCTTGCCGCCGCCGCGATTTCTGCTTTAGATGCGAGGGGCACACGGCCGATTCTTTCGTTCCATTTGGATGGATTCCTGAGCACGCGCACAGGATGGATTCCGGCCGGCCGCCATGTTCCTTGGATAAAAGCGACAGCAAAAAGAGACCCGGGCGGGGAGGTCTTTACCAGGCTACCTGTTTTCATGCTTTTTCCGAGCCAAAGATACTTCTAGGGATTGAATGATTCGCTGGCCCATCTCCTGCGTGCTAACAGGTCGTGTTCCTGGGCCAGCCATGTCTGTGGTTCTCCACCCGGCGAAAAGCGTTTTTTCAACGGCTGCAAGAAGGCGAGAGGCCACCCCCGTCAGCCCGAAGCTGACTTGAAGGAGCATGATGAGAGAGAGAATTTGCCCGACCGGGTTGGCCAGGCCACGGCCTATAATGTCGTGGGCACAGCCGTGGCCGGTCTGATAGACGGCCTTTCTGGCCGCCCCGAAATTGCCAGAGAAGCACAACCCCCGCGAGCCCAAATGGACTCCGGCGCAGTCGGCCAGGATATCACCAAAAAGGTTTGATGTCACGATCACGTCGAACTTCCAAGCCGACTGAATGAGCTGATAGGCAGCGTTGTCCACCTGGAGAACCTCTAGCCTCACCCCAGAACCTCTCACTAGCCTTTCGGCCGTTTCGAGCCAGAGCTGGCTAATCGAGGGGAGGCCTTCGCTTTTCAAGACCACAGTCAGATGGCGACTTCTGCGGCGAGCTAGCTCAAGCGCTACCCGGACTATCCTTTCCACCTCTTTTTCTCTGTATTCGAATTGGTGGCAGGCGATGAGTCCGTTCCCGACCCTCCTCGCCTCCCAGCGACCGAAATAGGCCCCGCTTGTGTTTTCCCTGATAATCAGGATATCCGTTCCCTCTTTATTTTCCGGTTTGACCGCGCCCACATGAAAAAGCGAAGCCAGCGGGCGGATGGGCACGATTTTGCAGAAGAGATCAAAATGGGCCCGGAGTTCATAGACAAAACGGCCACCCCCGGGTCCGCACAATATACTGCCTCCTTGATCAAAGACAGACTGACAGAATTCGATCACTTTAGCGGGCAGGGCTGCGCCAGTTTGCCGCCAGGCCTCTGTACCGATCTTGCCGCCGACCCGGATGCTCAAGGGGATGTCCAAGGTTCTGGCGGTGGCTTCGAGTACCTGAAGGGTCACGGCGACTATTTCCGGGCCGATTCCCTCGCCGGGCAAGACGCCGACCAGATACTGCATTCTTGGCTGAGGGACAGCAACCCACCCGGGGATGATTTGTTCCAAATTCAGGTTCCAAGTTATTTTTGCCATATCGTTCATTAGAGAGAATTCGCCTCCCTCGGTCCAAAGTCCTCTCGCGAGCTTGATTGCCAGTTACCCACGGCCACCAAGGGCATGACTTTTCCCGAGCTGGTCGGGATCGGCGGCCGGCGTTCAACATGGATGAGGCGAGCGTCCCGCCACAGGAGTCCCATTAATCTCTCCACCCCATTTTTAGAGCTGATTTCCTCGAGCAGGGTAGCCACGGCCGAACTGGGATCGATCGGCCCCACGTCCGGATGAATGAGCAGCCGCAGGCGCGGCCGGCCCAGGATGTCATCTTCCTCCAGGAGTTGATAGTGGGTGGGGCTTCCTCCGAGGCGTTGCGGCAGGACCTCGTCCAGAATCCGGGAGACATCGCTTCTTAGAAACGTCATCCCCTCGCCTGTCAGTTTCTCAGAGCTCGTAATAGAGTTGATTCGCCTCATCCAGCCGAACTGTTCTAGCAGGCAGCCGCATTTCCCCTCGGCTATCGTGGCTTTGTCTCCGAGGGACACGTTGAGAAGGAAAAAGGGTGCATCCGGGTCCAGTGTGGTGACAAAGAGGGTGCCGTCCACTTTTTCTCCTCCACGAACGCCGCTTTTTCCTTGGATCAGCGCCAGCCTGTCGGTGAGCACATGGACCTCGTCGGGAAAGCGGGGTAGGAGGCAACCGTATCCAATCGTCCCGGATTCTGCTGCTCCATACCGAGGCAAAACCCGGGCGCCGCACCTTTGAATGGAGTCCAGCCGGAGTTTCGTCACTGGCTCTCCGGTGATGGTGATCTGGGCGCCTGAAAGGGAGACGCCGGCGCGCTGCGCCGCCAATGAGAGACGGATACCGGAGCTTGTGTAGGTAAGAATATGAGGAGTCTCGCCTCGGCCAAGGCAACCTTTCATCCAACTGATGATCGGTTGCGGATCGTCCAGTTGAACGTGGATTAGCTTAGGCAGAGGAAGCCCGGTGACAAGGCTAGCCGCCCGGACAGCGCGCGCGCTCCACCGATAGCGAGGATGAAGCCTGGGCGTTGCCGGATGAACCTGGGAAAACCATTTAACTGGTCTTTTCCCGAATCCCGCCAATTCCAGCAAATAGACTAGGGCCGAGCTTCCCGGGACCGCCCACAGTCCATGAGTCCAGCGCAGTCCGCCGCAAGCCCTGAGGTTGAGATAGGCATTGACAGAACGGTTCCGGATGTAACTTAGATTAATCGCAACCCGAGTCTGCGGCCCCCGGCTTCCGCTTGTTTTCAGCATTAGATGCGAAGAGCAGGCCTTGTTTCGAACCAGCTCGGGATGAACCGACAGGCGCAGTGAGCCCCGAACAACGGGGCATCGACCCTTGAATTCTTCGACCGTGAGATAAACGCCGTTTTTATATAGGCTGGCTAAGGCTCCTTCGAGGCCCTCCTGTTCGACGAGCCGCTCGAGATCTTGAGCCTCGCAACGGGCTTCCCGCAGAAGCCTCCGGTAGGGATGGAGGACAGGCCCCCTAAAAATTCCGCCCATTAAATAGAGGAATGTGTCTGCTCTTGTATCCAAACGGCGACGAAGGATGGGAAACGCCTGTCCGACTGGAATCGGATTCCTAAGAAAAAAAGGAATTCCGGCGATGAAGCTCAGACTTTCCCTTCTCTCTCTCGCTGCCCTTAGAACCATGACTATCTGGAAACTGGATAAATGAATATGCTGATTCTTACCAAAGAAAGGAGTGGCTGTCAAATAGGGGCTTTTTCTAAAATGAATTTACGTCTTAGCTGAGCAGGCCGAGTGAGCATCCTTTCGTCAGCTATTCCATCCATCCGTCGTGGGGGAGTAGATTTATGGCTCGAAGAGATGCCTGGGCAGTCAGGACAGCTCCTTTTGCAGCAATTTTCTTGTTCTTGACAGCGGTCCGCAGCGGAATTAAAATTTTAGCATGAAGGGCGGTCTCGATTCCGAGCTTAAACGGAGAGAAGATCGGGCCGCCTAAAAAGAGCAAGCTTTATCCAAAGCTACGAGGGCTATGCGATTTGCTGTCAAGGACGGGTGGGCGCTCCTGGACGACTTCGTCATAGGGCTTCGGCTTCTCCGCCGCTTCCCTGCCTTCCTCCGCAATCCTCTCACGATCGCTGAATGCCGAACGATCCTCCGTCGACGACTCGAACAACGCGAAGACGACTTCCTCGATCTGGTGCAGCGAGCAGTCTTCGTGAACCGCGCGAGTCCATACCGTCCGCTCTTTCAGCAAGCCGGGTGCGAGTACGGCGACATAGAGCGCCTGGTTCGGCGCGACGGCTTGGAGGGTGGACTCCGATCTCTTTTCCATTCCGGCGTGTACCTTACGACAGATGAGTTCAAAGGCCGCCGCCCGACGGTTCGCGGAAACATGACTATGGCAGTCGATCCCACTCGACTAAGGAACCCGCTCATGACCCCGTATTTCTGGGCCGCGACCAGCGGCAGTCGCGGGCCGGCGACGCGCATCCCACTTGATCTTGCCTGCATCAGGGATCGTGCTGTGAACATGTACTTAGCGCTCGATGCCCGCGGCGGAGCGCGCTGGCGGAACGCCGTGTGGGGGATCCCGGGCATCGGCCCGCTTCTCTGGTATTCGGTGTGCGGCGGGCCTGCCTCACGATGGTTCTTGCCGCTCAACCTGGGAGCGTCCGGCTTACATCCCCACTACCAGTGGAGTGTTCGCCTGATCACTTGGACGAGTCGGCTCGCTGGCGTACCCATGCCGTCTCCCGAGTACGTTCCCTTGGGCGCCCCGCTCCCGATCATCCGGTGGATGGCCCAGACGCTCCGGACCGGCGAAGTCCCTCATCTCTGGGCTTTTCCGAGCTCGGCAGTGCGCTTGTGCCGGACGGCTGAGGAAGAGGGCATAAACCTCGCTGGTGCTCGGTTCACAATCACTGGTGAACCGGTCACAAACGCCTGCCTCGCTGCCGTCGGTCGCATTTTCGCCGACGCCGTTCCCGACTACGGGAGCGCAGACTCTGGGGGGTCTGTCAGCCACGGCTGCCTGTCTCCTGAAGCACCGGATGATGTTCATGTCTTCAGCGATCTCAACGCTCTGATCCAGGCTGACGCACCTCCGTTCCCCGAAGGCGCGCTGCTCCTATCGTCAATCAGGCCGACGGTCCCATTTGTCTTCATTAACGTCTCTATGGGCGACTGCGCTACGGTTGTTGATCGCAGGTGTGGCTGCCCAATGGAAACGCTGGGCTGGCGCACCCATCTTCATACGATCAGGAGCTACGAGAAATTGACAGCCGGCGGCGCGACGTTCCTGGATGTGGACATCGTCCGTATCTTGGAAGAAATTCTTCCCGGCCGTTTCGGAGGGGGGCCATCGGACTACCAGCTCGTCGAGGAGTCGGCGGACGACGGACTGCCACGGCTTAGCCTGCTGGTGCACCCGTCCGTCGCCACGGTCGACCCTGATGCGCTGTCCAAGGTTTTCCTGGATGCGCTCGGGGCTGGATCGGGAACGCGGCAGGTCATGGCTCTCCAATTGAGGAAGGCGGGCTTCCTGCGCGTGGAGCGCCGGGCCCCCCTCGCCACTTCGACAGGGAAAGTCCTGCACTTATGGGCCGGGTCGACTATTTCTAAGGGAGGTTCCGAATGACAAAAGAAACCGTTCGCCAGCTCGACGCCGAGGCCCTCGAGCTTTTCGCCCGGAAGGGCACTGAGGGCGGACCCGATGTCCCTCAAGCAGGTCCAATGAATGGAGTTAAGGTCCGTCGAATCATGCAGCTCACCGGGGACCTCATGCCGCGACCGTTGGCCAAGCTGCGGATTCTCGACCTGGGCTGCGGCGAGGGAGTATACGCCATAGAGGCGGGCCTGCGGGGATCTGAGGTCGTTGCCTTGGATGCGCGCACCCAGCGAATGGCCAAAGGCGCGGCCTGTGCTGAGCGCCATGGTCTCTGCAATGTGAGATTTGTCCAGGAGGACGCACGCCGCGTCACGCGGGAGGCCGTTGGTTCGTTCGATGTTGTGTATTTCCTGGGTCTCCTTTACCATTTTGACGTGCCCGACGTGTTTACTGTCTTAGAAAACGTTCATGGCCTCTGCACCCGTCTTCTTGTAGTAGACACCCTGATCAGCTTGACGGCAGAGAGCCAGGTTGAGTGGCGGCGCCAGGTATACTACGGCCGACGGTGCCGCGAGCACGATGATCAAGATACGGACGAAGTTCGCAGAAGCCGGGTGCTCAAGTCCATCGACAACACGTTCAGCTTCCGTTTCACCAGGGAGTCGCTCCTAAGGGCGCTTCACGATGTCGGGTTCACCTCGGTCTATGAGTGTCACGTTCCTTTTGAGCCAGGCAAGGCAGCGGACCGAATCACGCTGGCCGCACTCAACGGTGTGCCGGTGTTGCTCTCGACGTATCCGTGGGTGAACCGTAAATCCGAGGCAGAGATCGAGCGAACACTCCTGCCCGGCGGCGAGGCAAAGCTTTGAGCTCTGTCCGCAACCATGGGTTTCTCCGTCGGAGACGGTGCACCGGGGCGTTCTTCTGTATGCCGGAGGAGGGGCATTTCCAGCGACTGCTCCCCCTGATCTCTGGCCTGGTCTGCTCCGGGATGGAGGCGCACGTATTCACACACCGCAAGTTCGGACCACAGGTCGAGCGTGCCGGCGGCATCTTTTTCGATCTCTTTTCGAAATATCCCTTAGAGCGGGCGGACGACGAATCGCTCCCCATTCCGTGCCGGTTTGTGACGTTTGCGGGAAGATACGCTGACGAGATCGGGCGCGACGTGAAGAAAACAGGGCCGTCGCTTTTGATCCACGATACCTTTGCCGTCATCGGACGCGTGATCGCAACACTCCTTGGAATCCCTCGCGTCAATGTTTGCTCCGGCCACAATGTGGCTCCGGCGCGTTACCTGGCTGCCCTGCGCCAGGATCCGCGGGTGAGGATCTCGCTCCAATGCCTAAGGGCCGTAGAGGTGCTGCGAGAGTCATACGGCCTGACTGACGCCTCTCCGTTTTCCTACGTTTCCTCGCTCAGCCCTCATCTTAATATCTACTGCGAACCGCCGGAATTCCTGGAAGAGGAGAAGAGGCCGCCGTTCGAACCCATCGCGTTCTATGGGTCTCTCCCTTCTCTTGTGGAAGAGAAATGCGACAAGCGGAAAGGACGCGCTCACTTTGGGCCGGGCGGTGCCCGCAAATTCAAGGTGTTTGTCTCCTTCGGCACAATCGTGTGGAGGTACTATGCCGCAGATGCCTTCCGGGCGTTGGCCACGCTGGCGGCAGCATTCGCTGCTATCGACAACGTGCGCGCGGTCATCAGTCTAGGCGGCGCCAAGATCGGAAGCAAGGCTTCAGCGGCGCTAACCCGGTCGAATGTAACGGTCGAGAGCAGAGTCGATCAGTGGAAAATATTGCAGGAGGCGGATGCCTTTTTGACTCACCACGGGATGAATTCGACTCACGAGGCGATCTTCCATCGCATCCCCATGGTTTCCTATCCGTTCTTTTGGGACCAGCCCGAGTTGGCGGAGATATGCCAGAAGCTCGGGATGGCAATCCCTCTGACCGAGTCCCCGCGGGGGGAGTTCGGCAAGGACGAAGTGCGTGTCGTCCTGACAAGATTGGCCGACGAGCGGGAATCAATGCGGGCCGCGCTTTCTCGGGCCCGTAAATGGGAGCAGGCGGTGATCGCCAACCGCCCTGCTGTCCACCAACGAATTATAGACCTCATTGAATAGTGCAAAAATTGGATTTTGAAAGATTCTCAGAAAGGAGGCGGCTGAGATGCCAAGGGAGTATAAGTTGTATATTAATGGGGATTTGAGTGAAGCGCTCGACGGTGAGGCATACAACGATTACAATCCTTTTACCGGCGGGGTGTTCGCCCGAGTTGCGGCCGGAAAACGCGCTGATGCCAAGCGGGCTATTGACGCGGCAGCGGCAGCTTTTTCCACGTGGTCGCATGCGCTCCCAGTCGAACGTCGGGCTTTATTCTTGAAGGCGGCCGAAATTCTCGAGAAAAAACAGAAAGAGATCGTTATGATTCTCGCCGAGGAGACCGGCTGTACCTTTGGCTTTGCGATGTTTCAGTCGATGTTTGCCGCTGGCTTGCTGCGCGAGGCGGCGTCCCAGGTGCACCAGACAAGCGGAGAAATCATTCCCGCCGATCTGCCTGGAGCATTATATATGGCAATCCGTCAGCCTATAGGCGTCGTGGCAGGCATAGCACCGTGGAATGCGCCGCTGATCCTGTCGCTTCGCTCCATCTGCCTGCCTGTTGCTTACGGAAACACCGCGGTTCTTAAGCCCTCGACGGAATCCGCAGTCTCAGGAGGTGCATTGATTGCGGAGGTCTTTCACGAAGCAGGATTTCCGAAAGGTGTTTTGAATCTTGTCACGAATGGACCGGGGCACAGCGGTGAGATTGGAGACGAATTCATCGAAAACCGGAAGGTGCGTCGGATTAGCTTGACTGGTTCGACCGCTGCGGGCCGTCAGCTTGCGGAAAAAGCGGGTCGGCATCTTAAGCGCGTCGCCCTGGAACTGGGCGGGCAGAATCCTCTGATCATCCTCCGTGATGCTGATATTGATTATGCCGTGAACGCTGCCGCCTTCGGCGCGTTCCTCCATCAGGGACAGATCTGTATGTCCACTCGTCGGATCATCGTTGAATACCCAATAGCCAAAGAGTTTACCGAAAAACTCGTCAAGAAGGTTTCGACCTATAAGGTCGGCAACCCGAAAGAACCAGACACGATCATCGGCCCGCTGATCAACAAGCAGCAATTGGATCTAATCAAGAAGAGTGTGGGAGCTGCTATCAGAGACGGCGCTAAGATTTTATGCGGGGGGAAATCTGAGGGACTCTGCTACTACCCGACAGTGTTGACCGATGTAAAGCCCGGCACACCATTTTCTTTCGAAGAGACCTTCGGTCCGGTGGTCTCAATCATTGAGGTCAAAAACGAGGAGGAGGCTGTGGCCGTAGCCAACGAGACAGTATACGGGCTTTCGGCGGCTGTCTTCACCCGCGATATCGCCAAAGGCTTGAGGATTGCCGAGCGGATCGAATCAGGAATGGTCCACATCAACGATCAGACCGTCCATGATGAGCCTCAAGTACCCTTTGGAGGGGTAAAAGACAGCGGATGGGGTCGGTTTGGCGGCCGCAGCGCACTGGAGGAATTTACCGAATTGCGGTGGATCAGCCTGCAGCTCACGCCACGCCAGTATGCCTTCTAATGAGTTTCTATTATCAATTCACTCTTGTGGTTCACCCATTAACCCAGCGATCAACACTGAAAAGCCAGAAAAATCCCGTCGACACCCCCTTTCCATCTCCGAGGCAAGTTCCCTCGTTCTAAAAAAGGAAAAAAGCATTAATTAAGGCGCGAAGAGACATCAATAAGATTCCGAGGAGTCCTGGATGAAAAAAGGCACAAAGAGATGAAGATATGACAGGAAAGATTTGACAGAATAATTGCCAACGTGTAAATTTGTTTTAGAATGGCCCAAAAGGAGGAACGAGAATGACTTTGAAAACCAAGGCTTTTGGTTTGCTTGTCCTCTTCGCGGCAGGGACATATATTTTCTCCCAGACGCCAGAGGCGACGAGCCTATATGAACAGAACAAAGAAGGCGTGCTTGCTCTTTATGTCTATGGAGCGGATAAAGAACTTATGGCTAAAGGCATGGGATTCGGCTTGAGCGAGGGTGTCATCGTCACCAGCTATCACTTAGTCAGCCAGGGTAGGGGAGTGGAAGGGGTCAGCGTTAAAGGGAAAAAAACGAAGGTTGAGGGAATCATTTCTGTCGATCGCAACCTGGACATCGCCATCCTCAAAATCAAGGGGAAAATTCAGGACATCGCCCTCGGCAATTCCGCTGATCTCAAGCCCGGGGCAAGAATTTTCGCCCTTGGAGCGAACGAAGCCGGCGACATCATCATCTCGGAGGGGACCCTCAGAAACCTTCATCAACTGGATGAAACCCAGCCAATAATCGAACCGTCGCTCGCCATCCCCGAGGGGTTCAACGGCGGGCCTGTCCTGGACCTTGAGGGAAAGGCCATCGGGCTTGTCTTGATTCTGGAGAAAACAGGCCGGGTTGTTATCCCGGTGAATTCCTGGAAGAACCTGCCCAGGTCGGGCAAGGTGACAGCTTTCAAGGATTGGGCCCTGGATGATTATTTCAACAGGTTTGAGGGCGCCTATCTTGCCGGCCGAATTTTTGCCTTAATTGATGATCTTGGAAATGGGCAGCGATACTTGGAAAGAGTGATTAAGCTCAACCCCGCCACCATAGAAGCTCATGCCCTTCTCGCCTCTATCTATGCCAACCAGAGGAACTATTCCGCGGCCGTGACCGCCTACAGCAAGGTTATTGAGCTCGATCCTAACAGGGCCGATGCTCATTTTGGATTAGGCCATATCTACTTCCGGATGCAGCGCTGGAACGAGGCCATCGCCTCTTTGGAGAAAGCCATCTCTCTTAACATTGCCAGCAAGGAAGCCTATTTCACGATCGGGAATGCCTTCGAAGAGCTGCGGGATTATGCTAAAGCGGCCGAGGCTTATGAAAAATACTTGAACGAGAAGCCCGAAACCACCTGGATCGGATACCTACGTCTGGGACTCTGCCGCAAGGAGCTCGGCCAGTTTGACCTGGCCGTAGCCGCTCTTGAGGCGGCCTTGAAAGGGCAGCCCCAGGATATCAAGCTTAACTACAGCCTGGCCGAGTCTTATCAAAAAGCTGGCCAGCTGGAAAAGGCTGAAGCCGCCTACGCTAACCTGGCCACGCTCAACCCGCAAGATGCCATGACCTACTACAGCGCGGTCGTAAGGATGTACGATGAAGCTAACCGGTTTGAGAACGCCATCAGCGCCGCTAAAAAGGTCATCGAGCTCAACCCCAAGAGCGAAATCGCCGTTTATAACTTGGGGATCATGTATTTTAAGCTGGAAAGAAATGAGGAGGCCATTCAAACATTCAAGCAGGCCCTGGCCATCAAGCCGGACTATGATGCTGCTCATTACAATATCGGCCTTTGCTACTCCAAGCTGAAAAAACACAAGGAATCCATCGAAGCTTTCAAGAATTATGTGGCCCTTGTGCCAGACAGCGCTGATGCCTGGCTCAATATCGGCGTCAGCTACATGCAGCTGAAAAATTTCGAGGGCGCTCTCGAGCCGTTAAAGAAGTCTGTTGAGCTTCGTCCGGATTACGGCGTGGCCCTGTTCAACCTGGCTATCACCTACTTGAACCTTAAGGACAACTACAGCGCTCGTGACGTCTACAAGACTCTTGTCACGGTCGATCCTGATCTCGCCGAGCGCCTCAAGAAATTCCTCCGTTAGCACGGTGAGCCGGTTTGACATGAGCCGGGGAGTATGGCAAAATAAGCTCTATTCCAGCACCTGAAGTTCTCCTTTCCCTCTTCAACGAGCCGGCTTGCAAACCCAAGGGCAGGTGGCGGAATAGGCAGACGCGCTAGGCTTAGGACCTAGTTCCTGATGAAGGAGTGCGGGTTCGACTCCCGCTCTGCCCACTTGAAATACGAAGCAGCGCTAAATCCAAGCCTGGTTTTTCGGAACCCAGAGGCCGGGTGGTTTTGGATTTTAGCTCGAGGATGAAAAGCCATGCAGGCCAAAGCTGAAAAAATAAGCGCTAAGGTCACTTCGCTCAGCCCCAGCAAGCGAGAGATGGAGATCGAGGTTGCACCGGATGAAGTCGCCAGAGAATGGGAGAAAGTCCTGACGAGCTATGTCTCACGGGCCAGGCTGGATGGATTCCGCCGGGGAAAAGCGCCCCGGGACTTGGTCGGCCGTCTGTTCTACAAGGATATCAGGAACGACGTCATCGAATCCCTTGTCCCCAGGGCCCTGGGTGAGACTTTGACGACAGAGAAAATCGACCCTGTATTGACGCCGGTCGTCAGCGAGGTTTCATTCCGTGACGGCGAGCCGTTCCGTTTCAAAGCCAGGGTTGAGGTTCTGCCTGAATTCAAGCTCCCCCCGTACAAAAATATCAGAGTAAAAAAAAGAGAAGTTAAGGTTGGGGACGCCGAAGTTGACCAGGCTCTCGAGGAGCTGCACCAGAAGTCGGCTGAATATCTGCCCGTGGAGGGGAGGGAAGTCATCGTGGGCGATTATGTCCTCCTGGAGTGGAAAGGAAAAGACGTCAAGACAAAAAGGGTCCTGCCAACAGAAAAAGTCTTGGTTCTGGCTGGCCACCCCGATAATGACAAGGCTTTGAACGAAAATCTGCTCGGTCTTAAACCGCAGGAAACGCGCCATTTTGTCATCTCCTACCCTCAAGATCATCCCCAGAGGAAGCTCGCCGGCCGCACTCTTGAGTATGACATCAAGCTGATATCCATCAAGGAAAAAAAGGTGCCGGAAATAAACGATGAGTGGGCCAAGGATCTCGGAGAGTTCGAAAACCTCAGCAGCCTGCGGGAGAGAATCCGAAAAGACTTGGAAAGAGCCAAGGTAAACGCCGCCCGCCGAGAAATGGGCGATGAGATTGTCGCGACGATTGCTCAGGGGCTGGCTTTGGAGCTTCCGGAAAGTCTGGTTGAGCGGGAGGCCGGGGCGATCGCGAAGAGCTGGACTTCGGCCGAGTCGGATACGGTGACCCTGGAAAAGTTTGAAGGCCTGAGACAAAAAGCCAGAGTCCAGGCTCAAAAGAACATCACGAACAGTCTTGTGCTCCGAAAAATCGCGGCTGAAGAGGGGCTGGAAGTCACGGCTGAAGAAATCGAGGAAGAAATCAAAGTCATGGCCCGGAGGAATAATGTGCCCTTGGCCCAGCTCGTAGGCAGCATCGACCAGGAGGGAAAAAGGGAAGATTTGAAGGTTAGCCTCCTCCTCAGGAAAGCCATTGACTTTTTATTGGAAAAGGCGTTATTATATTAATACTCCTTATGACCCTAATCCCCTTTGTCGTTGAGCAAGACGGCCGAAGCGAGCGTGCCTATGACATTTATTCCCGGCTGCTTAAGGATAACATCATTTTTATCGGCTCTGAGATCACCGATGACGTGGCCAACTCGGTCATCGCCCAGCTTCTTTATCTAGAAGCTGAAAACTCGGAGAAGGATGTATCCTTGTACATTAATTCACCGGGAGGCAGCATTACTGCAGGCATAGCGATTTACGACACGATGCAGTTTATCAAGTCTGATGTGGCCACGATGTGCGTTGGGCAGGCGGCCAGCATGGCGGCTGTGTTGCTCGCTGCTGGAACGGCGGGCAAACGCTATTCTCTGCCCAATTCTCGCATCGTCCTGCACCAGCCTTGGGGAGGCTACCAGGGGCAGGCTTCGGATATCGCCATCCAGGCGAAAGAAGTTCTGCGCATTCGGGAAAACTTGAATGAGATTTTGGCCAGGCACACGCGTCAGGCGAAAGAAAAGATCCAAGCTGACATCGAGAGAGATTTCATCATGACGGCCGCAGAAGCGAAGGACTATGGTCTCGTCGATTATATCATCGCCTCTCGGGACCAGAAGAAATAAGCTTTTTCTTGGCCCTTAATCTCAGCCCGGGATGTCTTGTAAGGACAATGGACGAAAACATTAGAGAAAAGGCGGACAACGTCATCAAGTGCAATTTCTGCAGTCGGACCCAGGCGCAGGCAAAAAAGCTGATCGCTGGGCCAAAGGGTGTCTATATTTGTGATAGTTGTATAGAAATCGCTCATTCCATTATAAATACAGACAAATTGAAAGATGAAGCGGCGAAGCGCAAGAGAACTGATTTCCTGACTCCGCAGCAGATCAAAAGTGCCCTTGACGAATACATCATCGGCCAGGAAAAAGCCAAAAAGAAAATATCGGTGGCCGTCTATAACCACTACAAAAGGATCAAGCTGAGGAAGAATTTTTCCGACGTCGAGGTCGCTAAGAGCAACATCCTTCTCATCGGACCAACCGGCACGGGCAAAACCCTGATGGCTCAGACTCTGGCTAAAATCCTCTCAGTGCCTTTCGCCATCGCCGATGCCACGACCTTGACCGAAGCCGGCTACGTCGGGGAGGACGTGGAAAATGTCGTTCTCAAGCTCTTCCAGGCATCCCAGGGCGATATCGAGAAGACTCAGCGGGGCATCGTTTACATCGACGAGATCGACAAGATTAGCCGGAAGAACGACAGCCCCTCTATTACCCGCGATGTTTCTGGCGAAGGTGTCCAGCAGGCTCTTCTCAAAATCATCGAAGGAACCGTAGCCAGCATCCCTCCCCAAGGGGGCCGCAAGCATCCCTACCAGGAATTCATCCCCATCGACACGACCGACATCCTGTTCATTTGCGGTGGCGCTTTTGTCGGGCTGGACAAGATCATCGCTCAGAGAGTCGGGAAAACGGCCGTCGGTTTCAAGGCCGAGCTCAAGACAAAAAGAGGAGAAGGATCGGGAGAAATCTTCAATGAGCTCATCCCTCAGGACCTCATCAAGTACGGCCTGATTCCCGAGCTCGTCGGTCGGATTCCCGTCGTCGCCGTGTTTAACGAATTGAATATTAATGACTTGGTGGCGATCCTGTCCAAGCCCAAGAACGCCATCGTCAAGCAGTTCCAGAAGCTTTTCGAAATGGAAGGCGTCGAGCTCGAGTTTGCCGATGACGCCCTGCTGGCCATCGCCCAAAAATCTCTCCAGAAAAAGCTGGGGGCGCGGGGCCTGAGGACAATCATCGAGGATCTGATGCTTGATATTATGTATGACCTGCCGTCATCCAAGAAAGCGACCAAGATCGAGATCACCAGAAAGATGGTGGAAGAGGACGGGCAGAGCTTTGAACGACTAAAAAGAGCAGTCGGAGAATAAGATGACCCATGAAACAAACAGCAGCACAGAGATGATCCGCAACATCCCGCTTATCCCCTTGCGAGACCTGGTCATTTTCCCTTCAACTCTGGTCCCGTTCATCATCGGGAGGCCGTCCTCCATCCAGGCGCTGGATAAGGCCGTGGAAAAAGACAAGCTGATTTTCCTCTCCGCCCAAATGGATGCCTCATTGGACAACCCTTCTCCCAAAGACATCTATTCCCTGGGAGTCACGGCCAAGATTATCCGGACGGTCAAATCCGACGAGAAAAATGTTAAGGTCATTGTCGAGGCGAAGAAAAGGGCGCGGGTCATCGAATACCTAAGCACTTATCCGTATTACCAAGTGCTGGCCAAAGTCATCCGGGAAATCGAGGACAACAGCCCGGAAATAAAAGAACTCCTGAAAAGGGTCCTGGCCTTGTTTGAGGATTACCTGAAACTCAACCAGAATGCCAACATCGAGTCCATCATCCCGGCCTTGAAGGACACGACTCCGGAAAGAATCAGCGATATCATTTCCTCCCATCTCTATCTGCCTCTCGAGGAAAAGCAGAACCTGCTGGAGACGATCAGTCCTCTCGAGAGAATCCGTCGTTTGAACTACTTGCTTGAGAATGAAATCCTTAAAATCCATTCGAAACTCCGGCGCGACGGTTTCAAGCACGAGCGCCAGAAAATCTCGGGCAAGGACAGCCGCCAGAATATTTTTCCTGCCGGACCCGGGCTGCGCAAAGAAGACCAACCGAACGAAATCGGGGAACTCAAGCAAAAAGTCAAACAGGCCAATATGCCTCCTGATGCCGAAGAAAAGGCCCTGAAGGAAATCGAAAGGCTGGAGACGATGCCGCCGATGTCGGCAGAGGCGACCGTCTGCCGGAACTACCTGGATTGGCTGATTTCCCTGCCCTGGACTAAGAAGAGTCGCGAAAAAAGAGACCTCGGGGAAGCCGAGAGGATTCTGGAAGAAGACCACCATGGCCTGAAAAAAGTCAAGGAAAGGATGATCGAATATCTCTCCGTCCGGCAGCTGGTCAAGAACCCCAAAGGCGTCATCCTGGGGCTCATCGGTCCTCCCGGGGTAGGGAAGAGCTCACTCGGCCGTTCGATTGCCCGGGCCACCGGCAGAAAATTCGTCCGGTTGTCGCTTGGCGGCGTTCGCGACGAGGCCGAGATTCGGGGACACCGCCGGACCTACATCGGCGCTTACCCGGGCCGAATCATCCAGATGGTCAAGCGGGCCGGCACCAAGAACCCGGTTTTCCTGCTCGATGAAGTCGACAAAATGAGCATGGATTTCAGGGGTGACCCGGCGTCAGCCTTGATGGAAGTCCTCGACCCGGAGCAGAACGGTACCTTTCTCGACCACTACATCGACACCGATTTTGACCTTTCTCAGGTTATGTTCATCGTCACGGCCAATATGGTTGAGCCGATTCCCCGGCCTCTTGTCGACCGCATGGAAATCATTCGCTTGCCCGGCTACACCGAGGACGAAAAGCTCCAGATCGCCAAAAAATTCTTGATTTCGAAACAGATGAAGGCGCACGGCTTAAGACCTGCCAACCTGAAGATTGGCGATCAGGCGCTCCAGAAGATCATCCGCGAGTACACCCGGGAGGCCGGAGTCAGAAACCTGGAAAGAGAGATCACCTCGATCTGCCGTAAGCTCGTCAAGAAGGTTGTCCAGAAAGGCAAAGACCACCGCGAAAGAGTCACGGCGAAGAACCTCGAAGGTTACTTGGGGATCCCCAAGTACAGGCGTTCAGAGATCGACAAAAAGGACGAAATTGGAGCTGCCATCGGCATGGCCTGGACCGAGTTCGGCGGTGAGCTTTTGACCTTCGAATCAACCAAGGTTCACGGCAAAGGGAATTTCACCCTGACCGGGCAGCTGGGCGAGATCATGCAGGAATCGGCCCAGACGGCGTTCAGCTATGTCCGGGGAAAAATCTATGAGCTCAATATCGCCAAGGACCTTCATAAGAATTTTGATATCCATATTCATGTCCCCGAAGGTGCCACGCCCAAGGAAGGACCTTCGGCGGGAATCACCATCGCCACATCGATCATCTCCCTGTTGACCGAAATCCCAGTGAACAGAAGGGTGGCCATGAGCGGGGAGATCACGCTCAAGGGAAGAGTCCTCCCCGTCGGCGGGATTAAAGAAAAATTGCTGGCGGCTCACCGAGAGGGTATCCGTGAGGCGGTCATTCCTCTGGATAACAAGCCGGACCTCAAGGATATCCCCAACGTGATAAAACAGGATTTGCGCATCCATCTTGTCGAAACCATGGACGAAGTCCTGAAAATAGCCCTAACCAGAGATCTTCCCCAGAAACTCCCGAAGGAGAAAATAGTCGTAGCCCCGGAGCTTTCTCCAGGAGAAGGGGAGGAGGGTAAAGGCGCGGCCGAACCTCCCTTCACGCATTGATGAAAAACCGAGCCCGAAGATGTCTTTTCGTTTCGGGACGACGTGCTAAACGACATCAGCTTGAATGACATAATAATAACTGAAGTAGAGGTTATCAGGATAAGAGAAAACCAGGATGCCCTGTGATGTCAGTGTCATAGGGAGAGGACGAAAAAATGACCTAAGGAGAAGAATAAGATGAAAGAGTACAGTCTGGTCGAACTCGAGGAAAGGGAGAAGAAGGAGCTTCAGAAAATCGCCGGCCAGGCCGGTGTGGAGGATGAGGAAATCGATGACGCCAGCAAGCACAACCTGATTTTCAAGATTCTTGAAGCCCAGGCCAAGAAGAATGGGCTGCTGTTTTCCGAGGGTGTATTGGAGTGTCTGGAAGACGGCTTCGGCTTCCTCCGGGCGCCTGAGTTCAGCTATCTGCCGAGTCAGGACGATATCTACGTTTCTCCTTCGCAGATAAGGAAATTCCAGCTCCGCACAGGCGACACCATATCGGGCATCGTTCGACCTCCCAAAAACGGCGAGAAATACTTCGCTCTGATCAAGATTGAGGCCATCAATTTCACCAACCCGGATATGTTGCAGGACACGAGACGGAACATCCATTTCGAGCATTTGACACCGCTCTATCCTTTCGAGAAGATCAACCTGGAAGATGGGAATGCCAAAAATATGAACGCCCGGATCATGGACCTCCTGACCCCGATCGGCAAAGGGCAGAGAGGGCTGATCGTTTCTCCGCCGCGAGCTGGGAAAACCACGCTGCTCAAGACGATCGCCAAGTCGATCGAGAAAAACCACCCCGAAACTATCCTTGTCGTCCTCCTCGTGGCTGAGCGTCCGGAAGAGGTCACGGATTTTCAGAGGAGCATCAACGGGGAAGTCGTTGCGTCAACTTTTGATGAGCCGCCAGCCAGAAACGCTCAGGTGGCCAACATCGTTCTCGAAAAGGCCAAGAGGCTGGTGGAGATCAAGAGAGACGTAGCCATCCTGCTCGACAGCGTGACCAGGCTGGCCAGAGCACACAACGCCATCATCCCGCCGTCGGGCAAGGTATTGTCAGGCGGCATCGACGCCAACGCGTTGAACAAACCCAAGAAGTTCTTCGGCTCGGCTCGCAAAGTCGAGGAAGGAGGCAGCCTGACCATCGTGGCCACCGCCCTAGTTGATACCGGAAGCCGCATGGATGATGTTATTTTCGAAGAATTTAAGGGCACCGGGAACATGGAGATAAACCTGGACCGCAGGCTGGTGGACAAACGTCTTTTCCCAGCTATTGATATTAATCGCTCGGGGACGCGAAAGGAAGAACTGCTTATCGAGGAAGCTGACCTAAACCGGATCTGGATTCTGCGGAAGGTCTTGAGTCAGCTCTCAGAAGTCGAAGCAATGGAGCTCCTGGTCGAGAAACTGGGCAAGACCAAGACCAACTCCGATTTTCTAAACGCCATGAGCAAGGGGTTATAAAGGGTTGCAGCGCAGGATTGATAACAGGGCTAAGCCCATAAGGATACGCTTTTAGCTCTCTTATTTACAAAAAATGGACAGTTAAAGAGAATCTAAGAAAAAGAGATATTAAGAGAGGGG
>Ga0172364_10000825_pt1 | contig 22929 bp, 21 predicted proteins | sample LakKivSesite10cm_FD_114545 | JGI IMG/M metagenome (GOLD analysis project Ga0172364, IMG submission 114545) | Sediment microbial communities from Lake Kivu, Rwanda - Sediment site 10cm | ecosystem: Environmental > Aquatic > Freshwater > Lake > Sediment | place: Rwanda: Western Province, Lake... | reverse complement strand
GGCAGAACCACGGCAATCGTCAATCCCTGCACCACCGCAGACGATACGAAAGCGCCCGTTGGCGCCGACTCCCCAACGTTCAGACTTCCCGTGTTCACAAGCGTCTTGACCAGAGGCGCATTTTTACGAAGTAAGTCAATCGCCCATGCCTCACCGCCTGAAATGTAAATATCCGTTGCGGTGCCGGGCGGGACGTTCATCTCACCTCGGATATTGCGCATGGTGTAAATGGTCTCCGTGAAAAGCCCCATCTCTTTCTCGATGTCCTCGTTTATGAACTCATCAGTTATGATTTGTCCCCATGGGGCAGTCATGATGGACGGATATGAGATTGTATCGAAAAATTTTGCGGCGACACCTTGCGGCTTTGCCCCGCCCGCAAGTGGCTTATTATATCGCTCCCTGATTTTCTGCCAGATTTCCTCCGTGACAAATGGGATGACGGGATGAAGAAGTCGGAGGGCTCCCTCAAGGATAATCAAAAGTATGCGCTGGGCATTTGCGCGTTGCCGCTCCTGAATTGAACCTGCTTCACCGCGGTCGCGCAGGATGGACTTCGTAAATTCCAGATACCAGTCGCAATACTGATGCCATACGAAATGATAAAGTACGCTGACCATCTGGTCGAAGCTGTAATCATCAAACGCCTCGTCCACATTGCGTGCGGTGCGAGCGAAGAGCGAGAGCGCCCAGCGGTCCTGCGGCGAGAGCGCCTCATCATCAATGCCCAAAGCCAGCGACTCCGGCGTCAAATCTTCTGTATTTGAGAGAATGAATCGCGAGGCGTTCCAGAGTTTGTTCATGAAGTTGCGATAGCCAACGAAGCGTTCCTCCGAGAGGTATAGGTTTCGTCCCTTGATGGCATAAGCGCAGAGCGTCATGCGGAGTGCGTCGGCGCCATATTTCTCAATCATCTCGCTCGGGTCAATGACGTTCCCCAGCGATTTGCTCATCTTCTTTTTCGTCGATTCATCAAAGACCATGGCGTGGATATAGACATCGCGAAACGGGACATCGCCCATAAATTTCAGCCCCATCATAATCATGCGGGCGACCCAGAAGAAGAGGATTTCGTGCGCGGTGACAAGGACGGAGGTCGGATAATAGACCTCAAGGTCTTTTGTCTTTTGGGGCCAGCCGAGTGTGGAAAAGGGCCAGAGGGCGGAGGAGAACCACGTGTCAAGGACGTCCGGGTCCTGTGTCAGGGCGGTGCCGCCGCATTCAGGACAGGTGTGCGGCGTTTCATCAGCAGAGACTACAATATGTCCGCAGGCATCGCACGTCCATGCGGGAATGCGGTGTCCCCACCAGAGCTGGCGCGAGATGCACCAGTCGCGCACGTTGTGCATCCAGTGAAAGTAAGTATTTTCCCACATTTTCGGGACAAAGCGGGTGCGCCCCTGTTCCACGGCAGAAATGGCGGGCTCGGCAAGGGGCTTCATGCGGACAAACCACTGCTCGGAAACGTAGGGCTCAATGACCGTCTCACAGCGGTAGCAATGTCCCACATTGTGGGTGTGGCTCTCGATTTTTTCCAAAAGTCCAGCCGCTTCGAGGTCAGCGACAATCTTTTTACGGCACTCAAATCGGGACATGCCGTTATACGGACCGCCATTTTCATTTATGCGGGCATCGGGGTGCATGATGTTGATTTCCGGCAGTTCATGCCGCTTGCCCATCATATAATCATCGGGGTCGTGGGCGGGCGTGACCTTGACCATCCCCGTGCCGAAATCCTTATCAACAATCGGGTCGGCAATGATGCGCAAAGAGCGGTTCAGGAGTGGGAGAATTGCCTCCTTGCCGATGAGGTCTTTGTATCGTTCATCGTCAGGATTGACGGCGACTGCGGTGTCGCCGAGCATGGTTTCGGGTCGCGTTGTGGCGACGATGCAGAAGCGACCGGGCTGGTCCTTGACCGGGTATTTAATATACCAGAGTTTTCCTTTGATTTCCTTGTAATCGACCTCATCATCGGCGAGCGCGGTGCGACAGCGCGGACACCAGTTGATGATATAGTTCCCCCTGTAAATAAGCCCTTCGTCATAGAGATGCTTAAAGACAGTGCGAACGGCGCGGGTGAGCCCTTCGTCAAGGGTGAAGCGCGTGCGAGCCCAGTCACAACTGCATCCAAGCCGCTTAAGCTGCTGGATGATGGTTCCGCCTTTTTCATTGCGCCACTGCCAGACTCTCTCAAGAAATGCCTCCCTCCCCAAATCCTCCTTGCGTCTGTTTTCCTTTCGGAGTTCCCGCTCCACCACATTCTGTGTGGCAATGCCGGCATGGTCTGTGCCCGGCAGCCAGAGGGTGTTGAATCCCTGCATCCTCTTCCGGCGAATGAGGACATCCTGAAGCGTATTATTCAGCCCATGCCCCATGTGAAGGATGCCGGTAATATTGGGCGGGGGAATGACAATCGTGTAAATTGCGCCCTTTGCATTTTCATCGGCATGAAAAAAGCCACCCGACTCCCACGCATGATACCATCGGGTTTCTATCTCAGAGGGTTCATAACGGCTATCAATATCACTCATTACTTCCCTTTTTCCCCCATAGTAACAACGCCCATCCGTCGGTACTTTTCTGCACGCATTTCAAGGAGTTTATCAATCGGGACCTCCATCAGGCGGTCTAAGTTTTTTGCAACGGCGGCGCGGACGTTGTCATAGGCGGTTGTCGGGTCATGATGAGCGCCTCCCAGCGGCTCAAGAATAACCTCATCAATGACACCGAGGTTTAATAGGTCGGGGGCGGTAAGTTTCAGCGCCTCCGCCGAGCGCGATGCCATTGCCCTGTCACGCCATAATATGGAGGCGCATCCCTCCGGCGATATGACGCAATACCATGCGTTTTCCATCATCAGGATAACATCCCCGACGCCGATGCCAAGCGCCCCGCCGCTCGCCCCCTCACCAATAATGATAACAATGATGGGAACCGTGAGCGTGAACATGTCGCGGATGTTGCGGGCGATTGCCTCCGCCTGACCACGCTCCTCTGCCCCAATGCCCGGATAGGCACCGGGGGTATCAATTAGGATGATGATGGGCAGTTTGAATTTTTCCCCAATCCGCATCACCCGCATCGCCTTGCGATACCCCTCGGGGTGCATCATGCCGAAATTGCGGGCGAGATTTTCCTTTGTGTCTTTCCCCTTCTGCTGACCGATGATGGTAACCGGACGGTCGCGGAAATCGCCGAATCCGGTAACCAGTGCCTGGTCATCCGCAAAGCCGCGGTCTCCATGAACCTCAGTCCAGTTGGTGATAAGCGCCTTGATATAATCAAGGGAATGAGGACGCGCCATGTGGCGTGCCATCTGAACGCGCTGCCAGGGGGTGAGGTGGGAGTATATTTCTACTTTCAGGCGCTGGAGTTTTTCTTCGAACTTTTTGATTTTTTCGCTCACGGCGGGGTCTTTTTTATTCGCACTGAGCTCCTCAATCTGCCTCTCCAGTTCAATGATGGGCTTCTCAAAATCAAAGGGTGCAAGCGCCATACTTCCTCCATTCAGTCAGGGGGCACGTTGTATTTACTTTTAAAATTATCCCCACCACATCAAACAAGTTTTCTACTAACCCACCCACCCCCTGCGCAAGCCAAAATTGAAGGTTGAACAAATTCAATCTCACCAAAATGGCGGGGGCAATGGAAATTCGCAGGGTTCGCGAAAGTCGGCGACCAGCAGGAAAATTCATCCTGAAGACCCGACCGTGGCACATCCGGCGCAGGGCGGTCGATACGATAAAGATTCCCCCGCCACACATCCGCAAGCGCAGGCGGCGAATCCCTCTCAAGGAGTTCATAAGGGATTCCGAGAAAGGCGCGCCACTCACGGTCAGACGAGGCGGAACCGCTGAGGATACCTTCCACCTGCACACGTGTCCTGAGTTTCCGACAGTCGAGGTGATGGTGGACGAGTTCTTTCCCGGGAGAGGTCTCAGGATTATTGATTACGACAGCAAAGCGCACATTGCACGGGCTCACCTCAAACTCATAATAAAATTCACCTTCCGGCTGAGGAGCGAGAAAGACCTCCACCACCTCCTCATCAAAAATGGGGTCGTTGTCATTTGTGAACGTCCCCCAGATGCAAGGGTCGTGACTGATGTAAAGGAGATAAATGCCCCATTCATCCCATACCATTTTCGCCTCAGTCTGGCGGATTGCAGGGGCGGAGCCGTCTGCGAGGATAAATCTCCCGAACGTTGCCGCCTCCCGCCACGGCGGAGCATCAGGGTTCAGCGAAATCTCCCCCTCCGGCATCCTTGAATAAACACACCGGTATATCGGTCTGGAATAGCTTACCATCTTCCTGCCCCAAAACTTAAATTGTCCACTTGCATGACTCAATAATCATTGTCAATTGTCCATTATCAATTGTCAAATTGACATAATGCCGCCACATTTAAAAAATTGCGTTCATTTTTTATTGACAGTAAAAAGACGCCCTGACTAATGTCCGCATCTGTGTTTCGGTTGTGAGTAAATATCTCTGAGGAAAAAAACCATGCAAGCCATCGTGAGAACCGGTAACAAGCAATACAGCATCAAGGAAGGCGACATCATCAAGGTGGAGAAACTTGAGGGGAAGGTCGGTGATGAGGTCATCCTTGATGACGTATTAATGGTGAAAGGCGATGGCGAGGGGGCGGTGGCAAAGGTCGGCACACCCCGTGTAACCGGCGCAAGGGTGAAGGGCGAAATCGTTGAGCAAGGGCGTGGAAAAAAGATAATCGTCTTCACATACAAACGGCGCAAGGGGTTTGCTAAAAAAATTGGTCACAGGCAGGATTTTACAGCAATCCTTGTGAAGGAGATTCTTCCCGCAACCAAGTGACCTCCACCGCAGTGAAGGCGGGGCTTGCTTTTTGAAGGAGGGTTTGTGCCATGGCTCATAAGAAAGGCGTTGGAAGCAGCAGGAACGGCAGGGATAGTGCTGGTCAGCGGTTCGGCTGCAAGGCGTTTGACGGACAGTTCGTCACAGGCGGAAGCATCATTGTCCGTCAGTGTGGAAATAAATTTTACGCAGGTAAAAACGTCGGGCAGGGGAAGGACTTCACACTTTTTGCAAAGATTCCCGGCGTGGTGCATTATTCCCGCTGGGGTCGTGACAAACGCATGGTACACATCATCCCCGGACCGCCTGAATAGAATTTGAGAATTGAAGAATTTGAGTCCGCCTGAGGCGGATGAGAGTAAAATAAAATTTATTTTTCCCCGCCCGTTTTTTATCCTTGCCACAAAAATAAAATATAGGTCAAATTCCCACAAATTACATCAATACGAACTAATGAGTGCACTGCAAGAATTCTTGATAATTCACCGTTTCACCACAGGGGTGACATGAAGCGTGAAATCACATTCCCTGCGCTGAAGGATAAGCACTGGGTCTATCTGATATCCTTCTTTGTTATCATGAGTCTTCTGGGACTCTCCATTGTCCCACTTCTGGCAGGTTTCAGAATCACACTTGTGGACCTTAATAATATCCATATCCCCTGGCTCATAAGCTGTTTCTGCGTGGCATTTCTTGCCATCTGTCTCGACGCCTGGCGGCTGAAGGTGCTTCTGGCGAGCCACTCAGAGCGACTGGGGATAAGGGAAAGCATCAAAATTGTCCTCATCTACGCATTTTTCTCCGCCATGACACCCACCTCCTTTGGCGGGGAATTTAGCATGGCTTATCTCCTGACGCGGCAGAAAGTCCCGAGCGGAACCGCCGTTTCCTCCACCCTCACCCGCTCCCTTTTGCCCCTCATCATCATCCTCCCCGTCTTTCCAATCGCAACCATACTCTTGCCGGGCATTCTGCCACGAAGGCTTTTTCACTACTTCCGCGTGCTGGCGCTCTTCAGTGTCATCATCATTGCCGGACTCATCTTCCTGCGTCTGGAACGCAGGCGGTTTGGTGACCTGCTCAACAAAAAGTTAAAAGGACTTCCGGAAAAAGGGATGAAAAGGTTTTCCTGGAGGATTATAGGAAAGGTGTGGACTTTTTACGGCGAGGTGGAGAACGCCTTTCGGGACATGGTGACTTATGGATGGTTCAACAATGTGTTGATTATCCTCTTGACCATTGCCCACCTTTTCACCCTTTATTCACTGGGTCCGCTGACCGCACTGGTATTCGGTCTGCACGTCCCGTATTTCAAGGGCATTCTGACCCTGTGCATGGTCCACCTGATTGTTTATATTACGCCGACTCCATCGGGAAGCGGTGTGGCAGAGGCAGTTTTCAGCGTGGCATTCAGTCATTTCATCGAGACGTCAGGGTTCATGGTGGTTGCTTTCTGGCGATTCTTTTCAGAATATGGTCGCGTGATCACGGGTGGATTGTTCACTATACTCGAACTGAAAAAGATTGGCAGAGAGCGAGAGGAAACCACCGGCACAGAAGGGTAAAAGAATCGGGGAAACGGGGAATGGGAGAAACGGAGAAGCGGGTTAATCCGTATAAGACAAAAATATCATCTTGAGCCAGACTCCAATTCTCAAATCCTCAAATTCTTCAATTCTCAAATTCTATGTCGCTCTTCACATTATCTCACCTCTTCACCGGTGAGAAGCTGACAAGCGACCATTTTTTGACTTTTGTTACATCTTCCTGACTAAGGATAGTTGATGGTTCATCCACTGCGCACTGTATTTTTTGTGTCCGTTCTGACTCCATCTTTCTCACCACCACGGCGCAATCGCTCACATTGCTGACCCAGTAATCTATTTTTTTGTCGGTAATTGTGGTTGTCTGAACTTTTCCCTTTTGCACAACCGTCTTGAGCGGAGATTGCATGACAAAGCGGTTATGAAAACAGTTGAAGGAGCCAGGGGGAACGGTGATAACTTCGGGTGGGAGTTCATATTCCCTCATCTCCGGGACGGCTTTCTCTGTGATTTCAACCAAAATTGAGGTGGTTTTCCCATCCCGCTCAATTGTGAATAGTGCCTTGGGTAGTGTTTTCTCATCCAGGGAAGGTATAGACTCAGCAAATGTGATGGTGACGTTCACAGGAGATTTAGGAGTCTGCTGAATGGAAGGCTCTGTGGTTTCTGTCAGATAATACTGAGCAAAGGCTTGCGGTCTTTCAAACCCGAACTGGAGCAAAAGGGCATTTGAGGCAAATCTTTCGGATGCTATACCATTTTCGCCTGACACCTCCTCCTGAAAACTGGAAGCCCTTCGGGTGAGAGCACTCCTCGGGACCCCTTCACCACTTATCACCACATGTTTGCCGGATGGCGCCGTTTCCTGCTGTTCCTGCTTCTTCTTCCGGACGTCCTCAGCAAGGTCGGAGATGGATAGAGGGGCAGTAATACCTATGACCGATTTGGGGGCTTCCTTTTTGATCTGACTTATGACGGCATCCGTATCCTTGCCTGTCCTCATCTCCACCAATTCCCGGAGAACCTTTCCAGAGGAATCCATCTTTTTCAACAACCCACCGGCAGGAATCTGTTGCGAATAGACCTCAATGGAGCCATCAGGGTTGCGGAACTGCTGTGTTGAATAGACGGTTTTATTAATGATTTCACTTCCTTTTGAAAATTCAATCCCCTGTGCGCGCAGTTCTGAGGGGAAAAACTGTCTATTTCTGTCAGCGAGTGTTCCTTTTTCCGTCTTTTCTTCAACAAGGCGTTCGCCTGAATATGTCCTTATAACGTATGTGAAATTGCCAAGCGCCTTTTCAGTAATGGTGATTTCAAGCCTGTCCGGCTCGCCCGTGGCACCGTAAAGCTTATACACAACGCAAGCGCCTTTGCTCGAAATTCGCCAGGATTCATAGCGGGCGTCATATTCCGGCTGTTCACCGGGCTCCTTCGCCAGCGCACCTGAGGCGAAAATCAAAAGACCAAGAAAACAGCCCAATGCGATCTTTGCCAGATTATACTCTTTACGTAACATATCGCGCTCCTTTTAATAAATCTCATATTTTGTCGCAGTGTCCCTTTTGCATCACATCGCCACCTGCGAAAATCTCAGTAATGACCGGCGTTGCCTTGAAATGCCGTCCCTTCCTGACGGCGATAAAAAGCCCAGCCCCCGTTCCGATTATGCACATACCCGCTACAAAAAGGGTCTCAAGACGAGGCATGTAGCGCGACAACAATGCGCCAATAACCGCCCCTGCAATAAGCCCCAGGAGCGGAACCCCATATGCCAGTCCATAGGCGTTAAGCGTGGATGTGGAATCCAGTTCAATGCGCACCCCTTCCCCGACCTTTGCCCCTGCCGGATTGAGCGTCTCTATCTCAAGTGGTTCATCCTCCGACATAAAAATGCCAGCAAAAGGACAAAACGTGCATGTGGAATCACAGCGATAGGAACACCGAACCACTGCACGGTCCTGAAAGGTCTTTACGACTGTCCCCACTTTTTCCATGATTGACCTGAAACCCGTCGTCAGTCCATCTGATGCGGATGGACACCTCTATGATTTGAACGGCTCAAAGTTACAGAAGTCGGCATGATGAACGATGATTGCCTCCGTGGTGAGTTTCATCCCCTCGCCCTCCCTGGAATGACACGCAATAATATGTAACACATTCTCCGGCACTCCCTTTTCTGCGGCGAGTGCGGCGCCCGATATGGGATGCCGAAGCAGTTTGCCGCTTCGAGATTTACGAAAGGTTTTCTCCGGTGTTCGCTCGATTTCAAGGAGTTTCCCCACATCATGCAGAAGCCCGCCCGCAATCAGTATGTCAAAGTCAATGGCTAATCTTCCACCATAAATCTTTTTCATTTCCCGTGCAATGGCAACGGCGCAATCCGTAACGGCATTTGTATGTTCCCAGAAGCTGAACGGGCAGTCCGGTATGAGAAGGGTGCCGGGCAATTTTTTCATGTCCTCAGGTTCCCAGCCGCCGCGGCGCAATCCCTCAGCAAGCGTCTCAAGCACCGCCTGACGCAGGTGCTCGTCCGAAATCTCTTCCACAATGGGGAAATAATCTTTTAGAATCTCCATCACTCACACAACTCCATCAAAAATTCACTCTTACGATTAAGAACCCATCTCAGCACCTGTTATTAATGATTCCTCGGCGGGGGCTGTGATTTCAAGCAATTTTGCAAAATATATTATCTGCGTAATCTGCGGAGTGAATCTCCTGAATCTTCCTTATTTTTCCCCACTCGCATTCTGTCGGGATGGGAATCTCTTTCAACTGCGTGATGCTCAGGTGGTAGGTAATGCTGCGATAAATTTCCCTGATATATCTCCGGAGGCAGTCAGAGTTGAGGTATTCGATAATATTTTTATCATCAAGTTCCGAGTCTGCGGCAAACGGGTTTTCTTTCCTCGTGAGATGATAAACATCACCCATCCATGGGTAGCATTTTTCATCGAATGCCGCCGCAACCCTGCCATTCTCGCGGAATCCAAGCCCGACCACAATATGCGGGATGCCATAATATCCCCTCAAGCCCTTCATATCGCGCTTTCTAATCCAGTAACCCGTCAGATTGTCATAAATAATTTCATTACATTTCAAATTGCGCCCGTTCAAGAGGGGGAGATAATTGTGCGGATTGGGCGGCGGTTCTTTCATAATAAAGGGATTCTTTTTTATTTCCGGCGTTCGCGGGGATATGCGGATTTCAAAAATATCCTTCAGGCGAAAGGAGCACATTGATTCCAGTGTCCGACTGAAGGACGTTTCAAATGTGACAACCTCACCTTTCCAGTCAGCCATCTTGCGTATTTGAGTAACCTTTCCATCATGGAATTCCATGAGTCTCATTCCATTTTCCGAGGCGGACTTTTTGAAGTTTAAAATAAGGGCGGCAACGTCTGCATCGGGCTTGAAAACCTCTGAACCACAATAGATGAAGTCGCACTTTCCACTTCTGGATAAAAACTGCCGCAGTTTTTTGAACTCATCGAGTATTAAAAACGTTGCTGGCACGATGAGAATCGCCTGCCCGTCCGGTTTCAGCAATTTCACAGATTTTTCAATAAAAGCACCGTAAACATTATATTTGCCGAACCATGTCTCAAATTTCTCCTTGTATTTCTCTTTTGTGGCAGGGTCGGTCTTGATGGTATAATGCTCGGAAAGACTTGGGATGCCATAAGGGGGATTGCCGATGATGAGGTCAAACTTCCGCAACGGCTCCCACAAAAGATAATCCGTGTTTATGATGTGGAAAGATTTCGCGAAGGCGAGGGTTTTGAGATAATGAACGATATCAGAATTTATCTCAACGCCAAAAAATTGCGCGGCGCTTCTGAGTTCAGGATGGTTCCGCATCATGCCAGTGAGGAATTGCGCAAGACCGCAGGCGGGTTCAAGGATATGGACGGATTTTGCGTCCTCCCATCGGGATTTGTCCACCAGCCCCGATATGAAATCCACAATCCGCTCAGGCGTGAAAAAGATGCCAAAATCTTTTCTCACATCCTTAATGCGCTCGTGGAGCACCATGTGTTCATTCGTAAGGGTCTTTGACATATCTCTGCCTTGTGGAGGGCAGCGGGCGGGGAATTAATCTTGTTCAAGTGCGTCCTGGAGTTTGCCGATGATGTCATCAATTTTCTTATTAATCTCATCGGTCAGTTCTTTGGAGATGCCCTGACAATTGCGGGTAATGTCAAGTTCATAGGCATACTGGAATGCCGCCATGAGTGCAATGCGGTGGAGAGGGACTGTCCCCTTGCGTGACAGTTCACGGAGGAATTCATTCACCTCAGCCGCCACCCTCTGGAGATTTTTCTCCTCGTCGGGCTCGGCGCGGATGGTAAAGACCTGACCATAAATTTCAATGTTTGTTTGAATTGGTTTGCTCATTTTCCAGTTCTCCAATTTCTGCCTCAAGTGTGTCTATGCGTGCAATGATAGCTTGAACCTTTTTTGCGGTTTCCCTTTCAAGTTCATTTTTTTCCTGAAGGGTTTTTTCAAGTTCACCAATTTTCTTTTTCAACTGGCGGCTTTCAGTCTGGGATTTTTCAAGATTGAGCGAGAGTTCCTCCCGCTCCTGCAACAGCTCAAGGGGGTCAAATTCTTCTGCTTCTTCTGATGGTTTCTTCGTCTTTTTAGCGCTTTTAAGCATGCTCTTCAGCCTCTGGTTATCTTTTTTCAAAGAGGCGAAACGCTGGAGCAGGAGATTTAATTTTTCTTCAAGGGTGTTTAGACGTTCAAGCATGTTTATCCTCTTTTCCTCCTACGTTGGAACTTCGGCGAGTCTCCGACACGCGTGATATAAGAGACACGGCAATGGCAGCGATGCCTTCGGCGCGACCCGTGAAACCCATGCCTTCCGTGGTGGTTGCCTTGATGCTCACATCGGGCTCTCCGGGAACCCTTGCACTGATATTCTTTCGCATCTCATCCTTATATGGAGCGATGCGCGGCTCCTCACAAACAATTATGGCATCGATATTTTCCACTGTCCAACCATTTTCAGAAAGAAGATGAGCGACCTTTTTGAGAAGGTCAAGACTATAAATATTTTTGTAGGCATTGTCGGTGGGGGGAAAATGTGTTCCGATGTCGCCAAGACCCGCAGCTCCAAGGAGGGCATCCATGACAGCATGGGTCAGGACGTCGGCATCCGAGTGCCCTTCAAGCCCGAACTGAAAGGGAATCCTCACGCCACCAAGGATGAGGGGGCGTCCTTTTGTGAATCTGTGGGCATCAAAGCCCTGCCCGATGCGAAATTGCCTCATGTGGCATAACCTCCATTATCCGGGCGCGCATGGTTGATAAGACGTTCAGCGACTTTAAAATCCTCACTGACGGTGATTTTCAGATTATTTACCGAGCCTTCAACGAGCCGGATGGGTTTTCCCAGAAGCTGAATGGCACCGGCGTCATCAGTGAGGAGGATTCCTTTTTTCCGTGCAATATCATATCCCTCGATAATGAGGTCTTTGCGGAACACCTGCGGCGTCTGGGCAAGCCAGAGGTTTGTGCGGTCAAGTGTGCCGGTTATGAAGTGATTGTCATCCGATGCTTTGATGGTGTCCATGACAGGGAGGGCGAGAATTGCGGCACCGCATTCCTCAGCGGCGTTGATGGCTCGCTTTGTTGCCTCATGCGGGGGAAAAGGGCGGTCGCCGTCATGGATTGCCACATATTCAACCGAGCTGGAGAAGGCACTAAGCCCGCTGATGACCGAATCCTGCCGCTCATCGCCTCCGGGTATTATTGCATTCAATTTCCCCAGATGCTGAAGGTCTCGCCTGATGGAATTGATATTAACATATTCAGTCGGCAGGACGACCACCATTCCGGAAATTTCTGGAAAAGATTCAAACGCCTCAAGGCAGTAAAGGAGTAACGGTTTTCCTGCGAGCGGGTGGAACTGTTTCGGGATTTCACCCCCGAACCGTCTTCCCTTCCCCCCTGCAAGAATAAGAGCCGCCACATCCCGCTGTTTTTCATCCGGTACTCCTGCGTTAGAACTTCGGCGGCTCTCTGACATGGCTATTTGATATACGGCTGGTGGGATTGACTTGGCAAGCCCGATTTTTGTTCAAGATATGCGCGTGGAATAGAATCCGCTTTCACGGGGGTGTGTTCATCGAGCAGGCGCCCAAACACCATGCGTCCCGCGGATGTCTGAAGGATGCTGGTGATTGTGATGGTAACGTCCTGACCGATGAGACGCTTTGCCTCGTCCACAACCACCATGGTTCCATCCTCGAGATAGCCAACGCCCTGGTGCGGCTCCTTGCCAAGGCGGATAAGGCGTATGGTGATTTCATCACCGACGAAGAAGGAAGGTTTCAGCGCCTGGGCGAGGTCATTAATATTCAGTACCCTGATTTGATGAAGAGAAGCTATCTTGTTCAGATTGTAATCATTCGTCAGAAGGTCGGCGCCGAGCTCTTTTGCAAGCTGGATGAGTTTATGGTCAACATCCTTGAGTTCCTCGTAATCCTTTTCCCATATCTGCAGGTTAGGATTTACCTCGCGGAGCCGTTCAAGATTTTCGAGTCCGCGTCGCCCCCTTGAGCGCTTTTGCGGGTCAGTGGAATCCGCAATGGTCTGCAGTTCGGTCAAAACGAACTCCGGCACAATAATCTCCCCACGTAGAAAATGCGTGGCATACAGGTCATGAATGCGTCCGTCTATGATGACATTCGTATCAAGGATGCAGGTGTTTTCCTTGGGGTTGGAGATGATGAATTTCAGACGTGAGAGGGTAAAACGGTTTTCATGCTTCAGCGCCAGTATGATGCCGAAATATCCGAGGATAAGGTTACAGACAAGGCGGGGGTGTATCTTGGTGCTCATCTTTTCAGGGAACATGGGGGCGATGAGCGAGGCGAACACCAGCCCGAAGAAAAGTCCCAGCGCGGCAAGGAGTATCTGCTTCGATGAGATTGCCTTGGTGCTGTATTCAAATGTCACAAGGATAAGGGATAGGAGAAAGCCGCCGATTGTATAATGGAGCGAAAGACCACTGCCCGTGGGCGTGAGCATATAGCCCGAAAGGGTGCTGATAAGGATAAAAAATATCCTCGCCAGTATTATAGGATGCATCGGAATCAAATGTTTCACGTTAATTCACCTGTTTAAAAATTGTTAAATTATTTAATCATAGTTCTCTATAATGTCAAGTGCATTCTTGTAAAAAAAAGACTTATCAATCTTGAAACAGGTTTGATTGTATAGACGAAAGATGACAGGTAAATATAACTGATAATTATAGACATGGCGTCAGGACAAAAGAGGGCAATAAGGGCTATTAATCAGTTCTCTTGTTTCCATCGGTTGAGGGAGAGACTCCAGACACCTTTTTTGTTGCAGAATAAGGTGGCATAATCAAGGGTCTGCTCAAAGCGGAAGGAAAAACGTCTGAACGGACAGGCGCGCATCCGCCATGAACCGGTGTTGACATAGGCGCCACCATCACCGGATTTCTTCAGCCGCGGCTGGTGTGTATGTCCAAACGCAACAAATCGCGGCGCTGGAACGGGTCTGCCAATGGTCTCCTTCACGTCACCGCGCAGCGCACTTTCTGCGGCGGTAAGGAGGCGGTCGGTGAGAAATTCCTGCAAGATGCGCAATGGGTTTCGCCCGATGGAGCGGAATGTGTAAAGGATGCCCTGCAGGCGCGATTTTTGAGCAACTCCGCTCCTGAAGAGTCGCTCATTCTCAACAAGCAGACGCCATATAAGCTTAAGGAGGGATGAATCACTGACCGGCATGAACTGGTGGAGTAGGAAATAGGCGAGATGTTTTAGACGATTTCCCCACGATACACCCTTTACCGCCGTTGCAAGCATCAGGTCTTTCCTCTGAGAGGCGGTAACAATCTCCGGTAGTTGTGTGATGGCATACCAGAGCGCCTCGCGGACGCCCATATTGTCAATGACAGGGCATGTGTGCTCAAGGGGATTGACAAGACGCAGTGTGAGTTCCGCCCCGAAGGGCCATTCATCCGGGTCGGAGGGTTTCTGAAAGGTGTTCAGGATATCATACTGATTCCCATGCTCTGCGTATATGCCCGCCTCCGGTGCATGATAATAAAGCATGGGAGCACCGCCCACAGATGGATTGATGAACGGGAGGAGTTGTTTAAGGGCGTCCCAGAGTGATGGTTGCAGGAGGTCATGGTCATGGTTGCCGACGATGAGAGAAACGTCGGCGCCGCGCTTGTGAAAATCCTTCAGGGCTTCAAAAAATGGTGTGTGTGCCTTGTAAATCAGGCGAATCTTTTCGGGGTCCTTTCTATCTTCGGGAATGACCTGAAGAAGGTCAAAGGTGTCTCCAAGGAAGATGAGTTCGGGCGGGGAATCAGCGGTTCCAGCGCGCCCGGAGATGCTGGAGAGAAAGTCTGCAAATGTCGTGTGCATTCTTTCCATGCCTTCAGTCAGGGCTCTTTCATTTTTGGCTGACGGCGGTTTTTCATTCCAGATTGCGAAGTCTTCAAGGTCATCGCCGCAACCGAGGTGAAGGTCGCTGACAAAGATTTTCATACAGCACCTCCCACAAAAAGAGATAACCGGTTTTTTTGACAGAAATTGAGCGGCTTGTATCTTGACAATCTCTGGAATTATTTTGTTTTTTCTCTGCATTCTCGTATGGCGGACGGGGGATGACAAATTTTCGAAGGCGCGCACTGGACATACTGAACGGGAGGGTGCCTGAGCGTCTGCCCTGGTTTGCCGACCTTTCCTGGTGGCGGGCGGCGGAGAAGGCATGCGGGAGACTTGAGCCCCATTTCGACGGAGAGCCGCATGGGTATGTCAATCTCCACAGGGCGCTTCACACAGGGTTATATCTGCCCCTCGTTCAGCCCTACCGCCTCACCATTGACTGTCCCCTGAAAATAGAGAAGGATTGCCAAAGGGAAATATATCGTTACGAAACGCCGCGGGGGACACTGACCGAGGTGCATATCCCAATGCCGGAGGCATGCACGTGGGCATACGGAGAGCGTCTGGTGAAATCGGTATCCGATCTGCCTGCTCTCCGATATTTTTTAGAAGCCCACCAGTTCGAGTCGGCGACAAATGAGCCGGACAAGTGGAATGAAGTCTTCGGGGAGCAGGGATTGCCGGTGGTCTGGGTTCCGCGGACGCCCCTCTCCCGCTTTTTGGTGGAGATGGCGGGGGTGGAGAACACGATTTACGCCATTTATGAGGCGCCGGATGAAATGGAGGAGATTTTCCGTCTAATGCGTGAGATGGATGATGCGCCCTACCGTGCCGCCGCCTCCACATCCTGCGACCTCATCATGATCGCCGATAATCTCTCCTCTGATATCATCAGTCCATCACTCTTCCGCAAATATTCCCTTGAGTATTACCGCCAGCGCATAAGAGAACTTCACAGCGCGGGCAAGTTCGTGCTTGCACACATTGATGGGACACTTCGAGGACTTTTGCCTATACTTTCTGAGAGCGGGCTCGATTGCGCCGAAGGGGTGACGCCTGCGCCCATGGGGGATGTGGCGCCGGAGGATTTGCGCCGCATGGCGGGGAAAGACATGATACTGTGGGGCGGCATCCCCGGCGCGCTCTTCAGCCCCGCGCATAGTGACGAGGAATTTATGCGGTTCGTGCAGAGATATATTGAGATTGCGGCTCTGGATAAAAAGATGATAATCGGGGTGGGTGACCAGGTCCCTCCGGCAAGCGACATCAGGCGCGTCAGGCGGGTGGCAGACGTGTGCGAAGAGACTTGCGTGCCATAGTTTCAGCAGAAAAACGGTACCTTGCCCCTGAAAGGACCGGAGGTGTTGACATGTGCAAATTTCATATTATAGGACTAATTCGTAATTTCGCTTGCGATACGTGAGAGTTGGGCAATCCATGTCAAAACATGCCCTCATAATTATTGTCCTTGTTCTTCTTGTATATGTGCTTTTCCTGAGAAAGCGCATCCGCTTTTTTAAACATTACAGCGAGGTGCGCACAAAGGAAAGAGAGGCAGTCATTTCCTTCCTGCACAAAATCGGCGAGCGCGTTACCCAGACCATCGACCTGCAGGGCTCACTTGAGATAATCACAAACTTCATTGTGGAATACACCCATGCGGAATCCGGCGCCATCTTTCTCTTGAATGAAGAGGATAACACCCTGCGGGCACAGGTTGTACTTGGACTTTTTCCGCCCCTGCACAAAACAACAGAACATATCTTCACAAAACGGAAATATCTCACCGAGAGAATCATGAGAGACAAGATTAACCCCGGCGAGGGGATTATCGGGTACGTGGCGCAGACGGGGGAATCTCAGCTCATCACCGATGCACAGAATGACCCGCGGGTGCGGGTAACGCTGGACATCCCCGTTGACAGTCTCATGGTTGCGCCACTGAAAATTAAGGAGAAGGTGCTGGGGGTCATGGTGGTTGTTAACAAGCGCGATGGGCAGTATTTTAACCAGCGGGACATGAGTCTTCTCGAATCCCTCTCCGACCAGGCAGCCGTCACTGTGGATATCGTCAAGCTGTATGACCGGCTGGCGAAACAACAGCGCATCGAGCAGGAGCTGAGAGTGGCGCGGGATTTTCAGCGACTCCTTCTACCGAAGGAATGCCCATTGATTGAGGGGATGGAGATGGCCGCCTTCAGCGAGCCCGCGCTGGAGGTCGGGGGCGATTACTATGATTTTATCATGGTGGATGAGGAGCACCTGGGGATAGTGATTGCGGACGTATCAGGGAAGGGAATACCGGGGGCGCTTGTGATGGCGATGCTCAGAAGCATCCTGCGGGCTGAGAGCCGCAACAATCTCTCCCCCGCCGCAGTGCTCAGGGTTGTGAATGAATATATACGGCAGGACACGCGGGTGAACGTCTTCATTACCATGACCTACGCCATAATTGATGTTCACCGGCACACACTGCGCTTTGCCCGCGCAGGTCATGAACCGCTGATAACCTGCGGGGCGGGAGACGGTGAACTGAATCTTTACACCCCGAACGGTATTGCCCTCGGTCTTGTGGGCGAGGAAATTTTCAACATCACCGTCGATACGGAAATAAATCTTGCAGAGGGCGACCTCGTTGTGCTTTATACTGATGGTGTAATTGAGGCTATAAATAACTCTTCGGAAGAATATAGTCAAACGCGCCTTCTGAACGTTATCAAGTCATGCCATGAGAAGAAGGCGCAGGAGGTGATTAACGCCGTCATGGCGGACATAAGGCAATTCACAAAAGAGTTGCCCCAGCACGATGACATCACCATAATTGCCTTCAAGTTGAATTCCCGTGCTGGCCACGAGCATGAGAGTATGGTGGAATCCAGCGGCGCTGATTTGCAGAACAATAAAGTTTCCGGAGGTTTCTCATGAAATCATTCGGCCTCAATGTCAAGGTGAAGAATCAGAACGAGAACTACAGCATTATTGAGCTTGCCGGCTTTCTGGATGCACATACGGTGAACGTATTTGAAGAGAGGATGGCAGAGTTTATCAAGGGCGGTCAGAATCGTATGGTTATTGACCTCAAGAGATTGAATTACATATCGAGTGCGGGAATCGGGGCGCTGATGGCGCTTACTCAGCATCTCCGACGGGAATCCGGCGATATCGTGCTCCTGCAACCTAACGAGAAGGTCTTTAAGATTCTGGACCTGTTGGGATTCACAAAGATTTTCAACGTTGCACATTCGAAGGATGAGATTGACAATTATTTCCAGACATCTTAATACGATTTTTGTCGACTATATTTTACAACCAGTCAATCGATTTGACTGCACGACCAAAACAAATGATGCCTGAGCATGTAAAATCCATCTCTGCTCCGACGGAAAGAGAAATCGGGGAATCTCTGAAGGAATTTCAGACCTTCAACCGCATCATCACCGCCTTTTCATCAACATCAAATCTTGAAGACATTTTTGGCATTATTCTGTCATCTCTCATCTCTGCACAGGGATTCAATTTTTCTCGGAGCATCCTGTTCACTTTTGATGCGAAATTTGATACCTTCAACGGGAGTCTCGCCCTCGGTTCGTCATCCCATGAAGAGGCTGTCATCTTCAACGAGGAGATGGAAAAAGAAGAGGTCGCATTACAGACTATTATCATGAACCATAAAGATGATATGCCTCTACAGCCCGATTTGGAGATGTCATGTCTTCCGGGGCTTCAAGCCGCCTCACTCTGGATTTCAACCGTGCAGAAATTCGGACTTCAGAATCCAATCACTGATGCCGTGAGGCGCATCTCCTGTTCCGCTAACAGTAAAAGGCAGGAAGAACATTTTCTACATGAGGTGAGTGAAAGTAATGTCCCAATGATACACAACAGGACAGACAGCCGGATTCGCATCCCCGCCGGTCTTGCAAAAATCCTGGACAACGTCTTTATCACCATCCCTGTGCGTGGTAAGGCACAGAGGTATGCTGTTGTGGTCGTTGACAGGAAGTTTTCCCCTCTCCCCATCACGCAGGAAGACCCGTATTATCTTCAGTGGTTCGCAAATCAGGCATCCCTTGCCGTGGAAAATGCTGTACTGTATAACAATCTCCAGAGCGCTTACAATGACCTGAAAGAGATTGACATCTTAAAAAGCAATTTTCTTTCCACCATCTCACATGAGTTGCGCACACCTCTCACGACGATTTACGGTTTTTTAGAGATCCTTCTGGACGGAAAGGTCGGTCCAATTCCGGAGGAACAGCGCACCTTACTGCTCCGGGCATCAAAGAACAGCGCCCATCTCATCAACATGGTTAAAGACCTCATTGATGTGGCTGAACTTCAGGCGTATGGTGTCACCAATGTCAAGATAGAACCAGTTGCCCCACTGCCGCTCGTTCTCTCAGCGATAAATCGCGTCCGCAAGCGCAAGTATTACAAACCCGTGCATATCAGTCCAATTATCGAGGGAGACATCCCCAGAATTCTGGCTGAGGAGAATTCACTTGAGAGGATTATATACCACATCCTGGATAACGCCGTAAAATTTTCGCCGAATGAGGGAGAGGTCTCCATCCGGTTCTCAGAGGAGAATGAAGAATTGCATATCTCGATAATAGATGAAGGTATCGGGATTAAGCCGGAACATCTGAGCAGAATTTTTGACAGCTTTTATCAGGCTGATGCCAAATTGAGTCGCGCATTTGATGGAATGGGGCTGGGGCTTTCCATTACCCGTCTGCTCCTCTCGGCAACAGGGGGCAAGATTCATGCCGAAAGCACACCGGGGAAAGGTAGCACCTTCACCATTCTTTATCCCATTGCCAAATAACAGGGGCTGGATAATCATAAGCGCTATGAAAGACGATATCCTCAATAAAACCATCCGCTCGCTTGAGACATCGTTGGAGAAATATCCAGACAATGTCCAGATGTTGACGAGTCTGGCAGAGATGTATCTGAAGAGCGACATGCTGGGGATGAAAACACTTCGTCTCCTTGAACGCCTATCCGACCTCGCCCCGGAAAATCTGAAAATTCACCGAGTCCTCAGCATCTGCTATCTCATCCAGCAACCAATTGATCTGGCGAACAATATTTCCGAACTCACCGGTATCGATGTTCAAGCCCTCACGGAAACAAAGAACCGGTTAGACGCCCTCAAATCACAGCATGACCAGTCAGCTGATTTATACAGGGCGCTTGGGGATGTGAATCTCTTTTTGAAACATCCGGAAGCGGCAGTGGCATCTTACAAGACTGCCATACAGCTTGGTTATGAAGATTATCCCATCATCCTGAAGAGTTTCTTCATCGCCCATCGTTCTTACGTACTTCCGCCCGTTGCCCTCTCCTTTTACGCCTTCCTTTGTGACAAGTCAGGGATGCCTGATAAGGCGGCTGACATATACCGTGGTCTTATAAAGGATGGCGTGGCGGATAAGGAAGCCATCGTGTGGCTCATCAAGTATCTTGAGGCGCTTGTGGCAGTGGAATCGGACATGGACGTTTCCCCCGACCATAAGATTGAACTCATCGATCTTTACATGAGTAACGACAGAACCAACGATGCGATTGAACTTGCGCGCACTCTCAACATAGAGGAGCTGGGGGACTATTCGATTATCAAAAAGATAGCCCGCCACCTGATTGATGTGGAGGACCACCGCCAGGCGTTTGATTTTCTCTCCCGCGTCCCGCTTGACATGGAAAATAAGGCGCTCATCAATGAAATCGCCCTGCGGCTGGAACGTCATGGGGAATTGGACACTGCGGTCTATCTACTCCAGTTCATCAATGCGCACGACCTCGTCATTGTGGAGGCACAGGAGCGCGAGGATAAGGAGCTCAAGATTCACACCGAACTCGGGCTTGCTGAATTGCATTTCAAAAATAAAAAATGGGAAAGCGCCCTTGAGAAATATATCGGGATTTTGAAAGCAGGGTATGAGGATTGGCAATGGGTCATGGAACGCATAGATGAGATATTGCAATCCATGGAGAAACCGTCCCTTGCAAACTTTGTTTTCTGCGGGGACTTTTTCTCCTCACATGGTGACCTGAACAAGTCAGCCGCATACTTTTCAAGGTCGCTTGAAATCTACCCCGGCGTCAGGGAAGTCCAAATCAGGCTCCGCAATATATATGACCAGCAGCTCGCCGTGAACCCCCAGCTCCCTGATGTCATGCTCCTTTATGGAGACCTGTGCCTGTCCATGGGCGAAACGGACAAGGCAATCGGTGAATATCAGGAGGCGGCAAACTTTCCCGACTTCAGCATCACGGCAAACCGGCGTCTGGCGAGGGCTTATGAGAATATCGGCGAATATGCACTGGCGCTGGACCGATACATGACAATGAGGGAAATCTTGCCTGCAGACCTCAAAGACCTTTATAATCTCTATGAAAAACTCTTTGAGCGCAACATGTTAAAGGAGGCGTTTGAGGCGTTACGTCTCATACACAAACGAGACCCGGAATATGGAGATGTTGCAAACCTGATGAGGGCTCTGGAGGAAAAGGTTCAGAGTCAGGAGGGAGCGGGAGCATCCATCTTTATCGACCCCAAGATGCATGAACTAATTGGCGACCACGCAATTGGCAGATATAAATACATTGCCAAAATCGGAAGCGGAGGCATGGGCGTTGTCCACAAAATCTATGACATGAAAAATAACTGTCCTGTCGCCATGAAAATCCTGCGTGAGGGACTCTCCGGCAGTGGCAAGGCAATTGACCGCTTCTTCCGCGAGGCTCGCATTGCCGCAACCCTGAATCACAAAAATATCGTGAAAATCTATGACTACAATATCTCTAATGTCTATGGTCAGAGCTACATCACCATGAGCTTTGTCGAAGGTCCATCCTTGCGGGACATCATCGAGGAGAGATTTGCCGAATCACTCGATATCACAATAAGTGAGGTGGCGCAGTCGCTTCGATATATGTCTCAGCTGTGCGAAGCGCTTGAATGTGCCCATAAGCAAGGCATCATTCACCGTGATATTAAACCGGATAACATCATGATTGACAAAGATGACGAGGTGAAGATTACGGACTTCGGAATTGTCCACATCGAGGAGGCAAGTTTCACGCCGACAGGTTCCATGATTGGTACACCGCGTTACATGTCACCAGAGCAGGTGCGGGGCGGAAAGGTTGATGGTCGCTCTGACATTTATTCCGTGGGAATCATCACATACGAACTCCTTGTCGGCTCGCCGCCCTTCATCTCCGGCGACATCGCATACCAGCAAGTCAATGTGGAACCGACCCCACCGCGGGAAATCTCTCACTCCATCCCCGAGAGTGTCAATGCTATCATAATGAAATGCCTTGCAAAAAACCCTGACGACCGCTATCAGACCGCTCCCGAACTGAGGATCGCACTTGATGACATCCGGCAGGAGTTGGGGGAATATCACCCAACGGAAAGGGAAAGGAGAACGGAGGAATCAAACCCTGTAAAGGAAGAACATCCTGCATCGGATTCCAGTCAAGACCATACCGTGCAGACATAAAGAACATTCTTTTTCATTGACAGATAGAGCCCTGAAAAAATGAATATACTTTCATCACAGAGACACAGAGAACACAGAGAATTTCTTAAAAATTAATCTCTGTGTCCTCCGTGACTCTGTGGTGAATATCATTCTTTATTACAATGCGCCTGTAGCTCAGAAGGATAGAGCAACGGATTCCTAATCCGTCGGTCGGACGTTCGAATCGTCTCAGGCGCACCAGACATAACACCCCGCAGTTCGCCTGAGGCATATTCGCGGGGTTTTTAATTCCATTTAATGAATATTTCACACGGAGTCACGGAGGCACAGAGTTTAATCTCCGCATCTCAGTGTCTCTGTGTGAGAATGATGTTAAAAGAACAGACTTTTAATTATTATTGTTGATTTCCCGCCAAAGCAAAGATACAAGAAATTGTTTATTATCGAAGTGTTGAACAGGATTTGTTATTATGGAGTGGATAAAATCGAATTGCTTGAGGCGCGTATGCACGATTCTGGTTTTTGGTTGCGCTGTGGCGGCTATGTTTTTAAATAGTGGTGCAGCGTGGGCGGCAAAGTCCGGCTCAATCGTCGGTTGGGGTCGT
>Ga0172364_10000822_pt1 | contig 22940 bp, 22 predicted proteins | sample LakKivSesite10cm_FD_114545 | JGI IMG/M metagenome (GOLD analysis project Ga0172364, IMG submission 114545) | Sediment microbial communities from Lake Kivu, Rwanda - Sediment site 10cm | ecosystem: Environmental > Aquatic > Freshwater > Lake > Sediment | place: Rwanda: Western Province, Lake... | reverse complement strand
GAGATTTCAAAAAGACCCGCGGATGTATTCCGATATACAAACCGGGGAAATCTGGTGGCTGTGGTTTCCAACGGAAGCGCTGTCCTTGGCTTGGGCAACATCGGACCTCTTGCCGGAAAACCGGTGATGGAAGGAAAAGGAGTCCTGTTCAAGCGGTTTGCCGATATTGATGTGTACGACATTGAAATCAATACCGAAGACCCGGATGAAATAATCCGCGTGGTTAAACTTCTGGAGCCGACGTTTGGCGGAGTGAATCTGGAAGACATCAAAGCGCCGGAGTGTTTTTATATTGAAGAAACTTTGAAAAGAGAGATGCGCATTCCGGTTTTCCACGACGATCAGCACGGAACGGCCGTCATCGCAGGGGCGGGAATTTTAAATGCTCTGGAACTGGTGAACAAAGACATCCGCAAGGTCAAGGTCGCTTTCAGCGGAGCAGGAGCCGCAGGAATTGCCATTGCCAACATGCTGATCGCTCTGGGTGTTCGTCGAAAGAACATCGTCCTGAGTGACATTCACGGTGTTGTGTACAAAGGCCGCACCGAAGGGATGAATCCCTATCTCGAAAAATTTGCCATTGAAACTTCCAAAAGAACATTGGCGGAGATCATGGAAGGGGCCGATGTATTTATCGGTGTTTCCGTAGGTGGAATCGTTACTCAGGATATGATTCGCCGCATGAACGACAATCCCATTGTGTTTGCTTTGGCCAATCCAGATCCAGAGATCGCCTACGAGGACGCCAAGGCGTCTCGTGACGATGTTATCGTGGCTACCGGCCGATCCGATTATCCGAATCAAGTCAACAATGTTCTGGGATTTCCTTTTATCTTTCGCGGTGCTCTGGATGTCCGCGCCACAGCGATTAATGAAGCGATGAAAGTGGCTGCGGTCAAGGCGTTGGCCGATCTGGCAAAGGAAGACGTCCCCGATTCGGTAATTCAGGCGTACGGGGGGACCCATTTTCGTTTCGGTCGCAATTATATCCTCCCGAAACCTTTTGATCCAAGGATACTCCTCTGGGAAGCATCGGCTGTGGCGCAGGCAGCCATGGAATCCAGTGTGGCGCAAATCCAGGTCGCTGTTGAGGAGTACAAACATCGGTTACAAGGCCTCTTGGACCCGAGCTATTAAAGAGGATGACCTTATATTTTACTAAAAGAGAGTTCACATAGCCTGATGCGAATTGAAATTCCCTACGGCCTCAAGAAAATCGGAGTCATTATTCGTGATGAGAATTTTGGCGAAATGGTGTATCCCAACAGGGTAACGGTGGGAGACGAAACCAAGACACTGAAGGAAGCCCTGGCGAGGCCCATTGCTTCGAAATCGTTTGATGATTTCTTAGAAGATGCCAAAAACGTACTTTTTATCGTGAATGATGGCACCCGGCCGACGCCAACAGCCAAGGTGCTGGACGTGATTCATGATAAAATTGCCAGCCGCAACGTACAGTTCATTGTAGCAACGGGAGTTCATCGGGCACCCACAGAGATGGAACTCAGGGAAATTTTTGGTAATCATCTGGAGACCTATCGGAACCGTATTCACATTCACGACGCAAAAAAGGATGAAGATATGGTTTTTCTTGGGATCTCCAAGTACGGAACCGAAATTTGGATAAACCGGTTGGGAGCAGAGGCCCACAAGATAGCCATCATCGGATCTGTGGAACCCCATTATTTCGCCGGATATACCGGTGGAAGAAAAGCCATTTTGCCCGGAATTGCCGCCTACAAAACCATTGAGCAAAACCACAGACTCGTGCAAGAACCGGGCGCTCGGGTCCTGGTTCTGGAGGGAAATCCGGTTCATGAAGATATGGACGATGCCATCCGATCAATAACGGATAAAGAAATTTTTTCGATCATGACGGTGTTGGATCGAGAAAACCGCATCTATGCAGCGACAGCAGGGGATGTCACCGAGTCGTTCAAAGCAGCCGTTGCCAAATCCCACGACGTTTTTTCTGTGAAAATCCAAGAGAAGGCGGATATTGTTGTGGCTGTTGTTTCTTATCCCATGGATAGTGACTTGTATCAGTCGCAAAAAGCCTTGCATAACGCCAGACTGGCGCTGAATCCAAACGGGATTCTGATTCTTGTATCGAAATGCCGAAGCGGCGTTGGGCTTGATACTTTTGTGAAACTTCTTTCCAGTGCTCAAAATCCTCAAGACTTTCTGAATAGGATTGAAAAGCCGTATGTGCTGGGATATCACCAAGCGGCCAAGATCGCTGAAATTTTATGCTGGGCAGAGATATGGGCAGTAAGCGATATTGATTCGGAAGTCATGAAGTCTATTTTTATTCGATCCTTTGATACCATTCAAAACGCTTTGGATGCCGCTGTTCAAAAGAAAGGCTCAAAAAAGATCCTTTTTCTGATGGCTGCCAGTCTAACCATACCCAGGTTGAGGGAGGCGTCTTTCCTGTCGAGCCAGGATGCGGGATAAAAAAAGTGGATTTAAGAACACACAATTTCGCATTCATGGATTCTGGAGAGAAAATTCGAATTTGGAGAGATTTTTTTAATTGACTTATAATATGAAAATCCGTATTTTAAAATTACAAATTAAAGAGAGAGGAGAGAATCAGAAATACGGGTTTTTTTCCTGTCGGCGTAATACGTTGAGAAAGGGAGGGGATATTCAGGACTGAACTTTGGCAGATTTCTTAAAGTCTGTCATTCTGATCCCGAAGTTTCGGGAGAAAAATTTGGGGTGGGGGGACTCCTTCGATGGAGTTTATTCCTTCACTTTGTTCAGGATGAAAGATGCAATATGAATTTGCCAAAATTCCGCTATGAATTTAATTTTATGGATTATGGAATTTATTATGCCAATTCTGTTCTCTTTGAGCAAAAGATCTGTTTTCCAGTTTTCCGTATCTTTTTTATTGCCTAATTTGGTTTATGATGCTAAATTAGGCTTTGTATTTTTAACACGATCAATGCAGGATCATGTGTAAAAGAGGTAGAAAAGTTCATGGCCAAACCAAAAGTTGCGATATACTGGGCTGCAGGGTGTGGCGGCTGTGAAATCGCTTTTTTGGATATTCGAGAAAAGATTCTGGATGTGGATCACGCAGTGGATCTGGTTTTTTGTCCGTGTATCATGGATACAAAATACAGAGATGTGGAAGCGATGTCTGATGGAGAAATTGATGTTACCCTTTTCAACGGTGCCATTCGCAACGAAGAGAATCTTCATCTTGCAAAGCTGCTTCGGAAGAAATCCAAAGTGTTAATCGCTTACGGCTCTTGTTCAAGTGATGGAGGTATTTCTGGACTTGCAAATTTGACCAGTCGAGAAGAAATACTAAACTATGTCTATAAAGGATCTCCCTCTTTGGCCAATCCTGAAAACACAATCCCCCAAACAAAAACCAAGATAAAAACCGGTGAATTGACCCTTCCGGCTATGTTTGATTTCGTTCGCACTTTGGAGCAAGTCGTAGATGTGGATTACAAAATGCCTGGCTGTCCGCCTGTGGCGGATCAGACCTGGGCTGTCGTTCAAGCCTTCCTGTCTAAGAATCTTCCTCCGAAAGGATCGCGAATTGGCGTTAATCCCAAGACCGTGTGCGATGAATGTACTCTCACGAAAAGTGAAAAACGGGTGAAGAGGTTTGTCCGTCCACATCTGATCAAAGCGACGGAAATAGATCCTGAACAATGTTTGTTGGAGCAGGGTATTGTTTGTAATGGACCGGCGACCCATGCTGGCTGCGGTGCTCTTTGTCCGCGAGTGCGTTTGGGATGCCGTGGATGCTACGGTCCGGCGGAAAGCATACAGGACATGGGCGGTAAGCTTGCCGGAGCCATTGCATCAATCATAGACAGCAATGATCCTGAAGAGATTGAAAAAGTTGTTAATCAGATTGTTGATCCGGTGGGCACATTTTATCGGTTTAATTTGCCCAGCTCCCTTTTGGGAAAAAGAGTATGAGAAAGGTCACGATAGATCCGATTACCCGACTTGAAGGCCATGGAAAGGTTGACATTTTTCTTGATGGCAAAGGAAATGTGGCGGATGCGTATCTCCAAGTGCCTGAACTCAGAGGGTTTGAAAAATTCTGCCAAGGGCGTCCTGTGGAAGAGATGCCGCGGATTACTTCGAGAATCTGCGGCGTTTGCCCGGAAGCACATCTGATGGCTTCGGCCAAAGCGTGCGATGCCGTGTATCGTATGGACATCCCACGAACGGCCAAATTGCTGCGTGAACTTCTCTACGTCATTTTTTACGTTACGGATCACACAACCCACTTTTACGTTCTAGCGGCTCCTGATTTCATTATGGGGCCGGACGCACCGAAAGAACAGAGGAATATCCTTGGCCTCATTCATAAACTAGGCGTGGAAATCGGCGGCAAGGTTGTTGGCCTGCGAAGCATGTGCCACGAGCTGATTAAAAACATGGGAGGGAGATCGGTTCATCCCATAGGAGCTGTGCCTGGCGGTATGAGCAAAGGAATGACCAGAGAAGAACAGGCGAATATAATTCAAAAGGGAAAAGAAGCCATCGCGTTTGCGAAATTTACCATTCAACTTTTCAATGACATTGTCCTTAAAAATAAAACGTATGTTGATTTTATTCTCAGCGATGTCTTTACTCATCGTACCTACAATATGGGGCTGGTGGATGAAAACAATTGCATAAACTTTTACGATGGAGATATTCGCATTGTGAACCCAGCCGGGGAAGAGTTTGCCAAATTCAAACCGGAAGATTATTTGGATCACGTTGCTGAGCATGTCGAGTCCTGGTCCTACCTTACGTTTCCGTTCCTCCAAAAAATCGGATGGAAAGGATTTACAGACGGACCTGCCAGCGGTGTTTACAAGGCCACTCCTCTCTCGCGGCTGAATGTATCCGATGGCATGGCAACACCTCTGGCAAACGAGGAGCACGATCGGATGTACAAAATCCTAGGAGGGAAACCGGTGCAGCAGACGCTGGCAACCCACTGGGCACGGATTATTGAATTGCTCTACGCTGCGGAGAGATGGGTGGAGCTTGCCAGCGATTCTGATATTGTTGGACCGGATTATCGAATGGTACCGACAGAAACTCCAGACGAGGGAGTCGGCGTGGTGGAAGCTCCTCGAGGAACTCTCTATCATCATTACAAGACCGATGAGAACGGGATAGTCAAGGAAGTCAATCTCATTGTCGGCACGACGAACAACAACGCGGCGATCAACATGTCCGTGAAGAAAGCCGCTCAGGGTCTCATCAAAGAAGGAAAAGTTAATGGTGGACTGCTCAATAGGATTGAGATGGCCTTTCGCGCGTACGATCCTTGTTTTGGCTGTGCGACGCATACGCTGCCAGGACAGATGCCGCTTGTGGTGCGAATCTACAATTATAAAAAGGAACTGATCAATGAACATCGGAGAGATTGAATCGTAAGAAATGAGGTGATTCATGGAGTAGAAAATCATTTGTTTCCAGTGTGGTTCATCTCCAATTTCCCACAGTGAAAGGGAGATGCGTTGAACAAACATAAAAACTCGAATCTTAAAAAAGGAAAATGGATTGAGTCGTGAAGATACTTATCTTGAATAACGGAAGCTCTTCGGTCAAATTTCAATTGATCGGCATGGAGAATGAGAAGGTGCTCGCTAAAGGATTGGTAGAAAAGATCGGCTCCAGCGACGCCATCATCAACTATCAGCCGGAAGGCAAAAACAAGCTTCGTGAAATCCGGGAAGTTTTAAATCATGAAATCGCGATTGAGATTGTTCTCTCGACGCTTATGCATCCTCAGCATGGAGTCATTCGCAAAAAAGAAGAGATTGACGGCATCGGCCACCGTGTCGTCCATGGCGGCGAGGAATTTTCCGGCTCGGTTTTAATCACCGAAAAGGTGAAGTCGGTCATACGAAAATGTATTCAGTTTGCCCCGCTTCACAATCCCCACAATCTAAAGGGCATTGAAGCGTGCGAGGCACTCCTGCCAGGCATCCCCCAAGTGGGTGTGTTTGATACTGCCTTTCATCATACCATTCCTCCCAAAGCGTACATTTACGGTTTGCCCTATGCTCTGTATAAAAAGTTGGGCATTCGGCGGTACGGCTTTCACGGAACCTCACACAAATACGTTGCGCAGAAAGCAGCGGAGATATTGGGCCGTCCCTTGGAAAAACTAAAGCTCATCACATGCCATCTGGGAAACGGTGCCAGCATCACGGCTGTGGATGGAGGGCGATCCGTGGACACGAGCATGGGATTTACTCCGCTGGAAGGACTGGTAATGGGTACACGATGCGGCGATATTGATCCGGCACTGGTTCCCTTTATTATGGAACGGGAGAATCTCACTGCAAAACAGATTGATTCGATCATGAACAAAAACAGCGGAATGCTGGGGCTCACCGAAACATCCAACGATATGCGGGAAATTGAGGCAGAGGCATTTCGAGGGAGCGAACGGCATAAACTGGCTTTGGAAGTGTACTGCCACAGAGTGAAGAAGTATATCGGTGCATACATTGCTGTCCTCGGAGGTATTGATGCCATTGTTTTTACCGGCGGTGTTGGTGAAAAGTCTTTTTTTGTTCGGGAAACGGTTTTGACCGATATGGCCTGTCTTGGAATTAAAATGGATGCTGCAAAAAACAATAGAAACGACATGGATATCGGTACAGGGAAAGTGAAGATTTTGGTGATTCCCACCAACGAAGAACTGTCCATTGCCAGGGATACGCAGACTATTTTACAATCTATGGAAGTGGATAAAGAAACCTTTTTGTCTGAGGAAAAGATCTCGGATGCGATGGTGCCTCTTGCAAATGAAGATAAGGCGGATTTGATACTTTTGTGGGCGCAGAATCCCAAAACTCCATTGACCCGCTTAACGCAGATGCTCAACGAAAAGAAACGCAAATCGTTCGACGTTGAGATCGTGAAACGGGAGTTGGAGATCTTGGGTCTTCACAAAGTGTCGGAAGAGAAAATATAACATCATGAAGGAAAAAGGGAAAATGAAAAAGATAGATAAAGAGGATTCCGGATGGGTGGTGGCTTTAAGCTGGCTGAGTGCTCTTGAGGAGACGGCCAGGGATTTTCATGGAACACGGCCGCGGATTTTTTGTGAACGTGCTTACGAGCATTCGGTTCAACATTATCTTCGCATGCTCGGCGATGACTATGGGATTCAAGTCGGCAGGGCCGATTCCATTCACTCGGCAGTGGAAAATTATATTCAGCTGGGTGAGTCAGGAGGGCTCTTCCGTGATGCAAGTTTTTTCGAACTTGTGGATGTGAATCCCTTTCATCTGGAGATCACGGTGCATGACTGCAAGTACCTCAAGAGTTGCCAGACACTCATTGATCAAGGATTTTCCATCCGGGATTTAACGTGTGCCCGAATAGGATGCTTCAGGGCAGCGGTAAAAGCTCTCGCCAACATTGACTGCGATTATCAGGTAAAGGCGTTCAATGTGGACGGGAATTGTCAAGGATATATTGAACGCGTGTAGTTTTTTTGGTGACAAACATGAATGAAACGGTTGCCTTAAACATGCAAAAAATTCGAGAGGGTGACAACGCCGGTGTCATCCGTGAGGCCATTATTGAATTGAGTTATGAGAAAGACAAGGCCGTCTATCCTGTCTTTGTGGAACAATTGGGAAGCACCAATACCAGTATCCAGCATGCCGCGGTCATTGCTTTGGGAAGATACGGGAATCCGAATGCCATTCAAGAGTTGATTAAACCAAAAATTCTCAAATCTTCTACCATGATCGTGCGTTGGGCTGCTGTGGTCGCTCTTGGCAGGTTAGGCGATTATCGGGTAATGGATCATCTTTTAAAGGCGGTGGACGATCCCGAATGGATTGTTCACAATCAAGCCGTTACAGAACTTAAAGAAAAGATCCGAGAAATCATCAAGGAGAAAAAAAGCTCCTCTGCCAGTGTTCTTGGCCGTATGCTCGCCCTGCAGGATCAAGAAATTGTGGAACTGGTGATTGAGGGATTTTCCGAATTGGGGGAGAAAAGTATCGGTCTTTTGATAAAAGCTCTTGAGAGTACATCCCCTCTTATTCGTATGAATGCTGCAAGGGCACTGGGTGTTATGCAAAATCCACAGGCGGTGGATTCATTATTGCATCTTTTAGGAGATCCGGAATGGTCGGTACGCTGGCGCACCGTGGAAGCTCTCGGAAAAATCCAAGATAAAAAGGCCATAGAACCCTTGGTGCAGGTTTTACGAGATCCGGTCGAAAAGGTACACAGGGAAGCGATGAAATCGCTTGTACAATTTGGAAAATCAAGCACAGATTCTCTTCTGGGTGCTTTGGCCTACGAGAAAGGCAAATTTGCCCAACGCGCCATGCTTTTAACATTGGGAGAAATAGGCGACCCCAAATCCATACCTGCCCTCATTGGCTATCTTTCCAGCAGCTATTTTGTCGTACGAACGGCAGCGGTTCAGGCACTGATTAAGTTTGGATCCCAGGTCAAGGAGGCCCTTCTTCTGAAGCTATCTTTTAACGAATCGGATATTCGGCCTCTTTTGAAGGAGGCGGTGGATTACCGAAATCCCACGTTGCAACTCCGAGCAATCAAAGCCCTCGGTGGATTGGAGGAGCACCGTGCCGTCAAACTTCTGAAGAAAATCGCAGATGAAGGTACTGGCGCTCAAAAGGAAGCGGCCACTCAAGCACTGGTACAGATCGGATGTGCTATGTGGGGCAGGTGCAGTGCACTGATTGTGCTCAGCGAGATTGGAGATGCGTCCATAACACCCTATTTGATTCATTCGCTCAAGGATGATTCCGATAATGTACGCGTGGAAGCAGTGCGGGCTCTGGCCAAGGTGGACAGCTTTCGTGCCATAGATTTTCTTGTCAAGGCGGTGCGAAAAGATAAAGATCCGTACATACGATTTGAGGCCATACGCATCCTTCGACGCATTGGTGTGGGGTATCCGCAAGTGCTGAGCATTGCCCTTTCCGCATTAAGAGACAAAAGCTGGGATGTGCGCTCACAAGCTGCTCGACTCCTTGGAAATTTTCGTGATGACGGGTCTCTTTTGCCGCTCATCAAAGCGATGGCTGATCCGCACTGGGGTGTACGGGAAAGTGCTGAAAATGCCCTGATGAATTTTGGCGAACGGGCCATTCCTCCTCTTCTCACGGCTCTCGGCAGCAGCAATTGGACAACACGGTTCCGGGCAAGCAGGCTTTTGGGAGAATTCGGAGACACACGCGCCATAAAACCGCTGGAAATGCTTCTTACGAAGAAAGGCGAGCGTAAAAAAGTACGGCAAGTCGCACAGGAAGCTCTCCGTAAACTGCATGTAAAATTTGTCTGAGAAAATCGGTTCCCCATACGAATAATCACGCGATTTATTCTGCAGGGCAGTCGTGCATACGCTGTTTTCGGATCACCAAGGGGGTCAGATTTTATCCATTCAGGATCGCCGATTCAATCTCCGATGGGGAGGATTTGTTTTGAGGACGGACACACCTGCGGAGATCGCATTTTTCGCTGTGCCTGTCATACCTGAACTGTGTCCTCGACTTGATCGAGAATCCTTTATCAGACATCCTGGGAGAGGATAATAGGCGATATGACCGCCTCCTCGTGAGTACGTATTTTTATCCTGTGATGTGCCTGTGACTAAAATTGAAAATTGGCAAGAATGAGGAACGGTTCATCAACCCAATAGGAGCGGACACAATGAGCATATTGTCTGCCATCGGAAATACACCTCTGATCGAACTGGTGAATCTGAACACGAGAAGGCCGAAGGTAAAGATTTTCGGAAAACTGGAAGGCTGTAATCCTGGAGGGTCCATTAAAGACCGTCCGGCATATTACATGATAAAAAAGGCAGAAGAGTCGGGTCAGCTCACCAAGGATAAGATAATCTTGGAACCCACTTCTGGGAACACGGGAATTGCTTTGGCGATGATAGGGGCTGCTCGGGGCTATCGGGTGAAGCTCTTCATGCCAGAATGTGTGAGCGTGGAGAGACAGCGTATTCTGGAAGCTTTTGGAGCAGATGTTGTGCTTACTCCTGCAAAGGAAGGTACGGACGGTGCCATCAGAAGAGCGCATGCGGTTTTCAACAGTGAAAAGGATGCCTATTACATGCCCAATCAATTCGAGAATGAAAATAATGTGATTGCTCATTACGAGACAACCGGTCCGGAGATCTTTTCACAGACGCATGGCGAGATGGATGTTTTCGTTGCTGGAATGGGGACGACTGGAACCCTCATGGGAGTTGGCAGATATCTGAAAGAGAGAAACCCAAGTGTCCGCATTGTCGGTGTCGAGCCCACGGAAGGACACACGATACAGGGTCTTAAAAACATGAACGAATCCGTGGTTCCAAAAATTTATGATTCGAAGGCGTTGGATGAAAAGATCATCGTTGAGGATGGCGAGGCCTTTGAATTCACAAGGAAGCTTGTTTCACGCGAAGGCTTGTTTGTGGGTATGTCCAGCGGCGCAGCACTTGCAGGAGCTTTGCGTGTTGCAAAAGAGATGCGTTCGGGGAGCATCGTTGTGATTCTGCCTGACCGAGGGGACCGTTACCTGAGTACAATGCTGTTTCGTTCCGTATGTGCGAAATGCCCTCCATGATTTTTTTTCTACACTTCATTGCATCGTTCCTGTTTATGAATGGCGTTGTGGACAACGCTGTCGGATCGGATTTTCCGTGTTCCTTAGAGTGGTCAAGAGTACCACTTTGATCGTACGGAATCTAAGGATTTCTTATGAAGATTCACGAGTACCAGGCCAAAGAAATTTTTAGGAATTTTGGCATACCTGTTCCCGAGGGGAGAATGGTCAGGAAAGCTTCGGAAGCGAAAAAGGCAGCCGAGGCCATTGGAAAAGAAGTTGTGGTCAAGGCCCAGATTCTTGCGGGGGGAAGAGGCGGGGGTGGCGGGATTAAGCGGGCAGAAACCCCTTTGGATGCAGAAGCAGTGGCAAGGGAGATTCTGGGAATGACTTTAATCACACATCAGACCGGACCTGAAGGAAAGCGCGTCTGCAAGGTACTGGTGGAGGAAGCCCTCGAGGTTGAGAGGGAACTTTATATCGGTATGGTGATAGATCGGGAGCGTTCGTGCATCGCGGTGATCGCTTCGGAGGAAGGAGGTATGGAAATCGAGGTGGTGGCAGCCAAATCTCCGGAAAGAATCGTCAAAGAATGCATCAATCCCAGAGTGGGGCTCGCGTCTTTTCAGACGCGAAAAATTGTCCGTGCCCTCCATTTCCCGAAGCGGTCTCTCCGCCAAGGGACATCCGTGATTCAAAATTTGTACCGACTTTTTATGGAAAAAGACGCCTCTCTTGTGGAAATCAATCCTCTTGTCATTACCAGAGATGGCAAGCTGGTTTCCGCCGATGCCAAAATCAGTTTCGACGACAATGCCCTGTATCGGCATCCTGAGATCGCAGCGCTGCAGGATATTCATGAAGAAGAGCCGATGGAGGCGGAAGCTTCCACGCATCGTTTGAGCTATATCAAACTGAACGGCAATATCGGCTGCATGGTCAATGGTGCAGGTCTGGCCATGGCCACCATGGACATCATCCACCTCTATGGGGGCGTGCCGGCCAATTTTTTGGATATCGGCGGTGCGGCGTCGTCCGAACGTGTGGAACAGGCGTTCCGCATTCTTCTTTCGGATGCGAAAGTCAAGGCCGTTCTGATCACTATTTTTGGGGGGATCGTCCGGTGCGACCGTGTCGCCATTGGCGTTGTGGATGCAGTGAAAAGACTCCACGTCAGCGTACCTGTTGTCGTGCGTCTTGCCGGCACAAATTGCGATCTGGCCGCTGATATTTTGAACAAGTCGGGCTTGACTTTTCGAGTGGCAAATGATCTGGCCGATGCTGCCGAAAAGGTTGTGGCTGCGGTGAAGGAGTGAAGGCAGTTGCGGGTTTCGGGTTTTAAGTTTCGAGTTTGAGGTTCCGTGTTTTTATCTTTAGGCTACCATTCCCAGACTCGAAACGCGAAACTTGTAACTCGAAACTTCAAACGTATGAAGACGTCTTTATGAGTATTCTTGTTGATGAAAACACAAGGGTTGTCGTTCAAGGCATTACGGGAAGGGAAGGAACGTTCCATGCACAGAAAATGCGGCAATATGGAACGAGAATCGTGGCCGGCGTCACACCGGGCAAGGGCGGCGTGACGCATGAAGGGATTCCTGTTTTTAATACAGTGATGGATGCTGTTCGTGCTACCGGTGCGGATGCTTCCGTGGTTTTTGTTCCCTCGGCCTTTGCAGCAGACGCTCTTATGGAGGCAGCCGATTCTGGAATCGGGCTGATCGTCTGCATCAGCGAAGGAATCCCTATTCTGGACATGATGAAGGTTGTTGCTTTCATCCAGGAAAACAATGTCCGGCTTATTGGTCCGAACTGTCCGGGCATCATCACACCGGGAAAGTGTAAGATTGGCATCATGCCGGATTTTATTCATGCGCCGGGCAGAATCGGCGTTCTTTCTCGAAGCGGTACGCTGACCTACGAGGCCGTGGATCAGTTGACCAAAGAAGGATTGGGTCAATCCACGTGCATCGGTCTTGGAGGGGATCCTATTGTTGGGACCCGATTCATTGACGGCCTCAAACTTTTTAAGGACGATCCACAGACCGAGGGTGTGGTGCTCATCGGAGAGATCGGGGGAACGGACGAAGAGGTCGCAGCCGAATACATCAAAAAGGAATTCGACAAACCCGTGGTTGCCTTTGTTGCGGGCAGAACGGCTCCTTTTGGCAAACGCATGGGGCATGCCGGTGCAATCATTGCCGGAGGAAAAGGGACAGCACAGGAAAAGATCGAAGCCCTCCAGGCCTGTGGTGTGACGGTGGTTCGTTCTCCTGCAGAGATCGGTGTCACCATGAAGAAAGTGGTTGAGAGGTGATTTTTCATGATGAAAGGATCAAAGAAAAAGCCAATGGTTTCCGCAGATTTTCCTGAGTTCCCCTCGTGTTTTGTTTGCGGAAAGAAAAACCCTCGGGGGCTTCACACCCATTTTTCTCCAAGCGGCGAAGGTGTGAAGGCAACGTTTACCGCTGACGAAACGCTGGCCGGATATCAAAATACAGTGCATGGCGGAATCATCAGTGCTCTTTTGGATGAGGCGCTTATCTGGGCTGCGTATGCTTCTACTCACTGTTTTGGTGTGACAGCAGAATTGAATGTTCGGTTCAGAAAACCTTTGTCCGTTAAAAGCGAGTGCATTGTGGAAGGAAAGATGGTGGAAAACAGAGGAAAGATGTGGATGGTTGAGGCGCGTGTAATGGATCCGAGAGGAAGTGTCTACGCCAGTGCAACGGGAAAAGTCATTCCCATGAGGCAGACTGAATAGAAAGGATAACAGCCACGTGAAAGGCGCAAAGGGAATAAAGGGATGTTCTATGGAACAAGAGATTTTGGAAAAGTTCGGGGCGATGAAAAAATGCCACAGATACCCCAATAAGGTTTGATGGTTTGTCTGTATTTATTTTAAGCGTCCATTTCAAAAGGATGTTCCTTTGAGATGAGACGTTTTTTATAATGTGAAAGAAAAAGATTTTCTTGCATGATTTTGTTGATTATTGTAAATTAAAACAATTTTTGATCGAAGTAAGAGAATGCATGCGTCCCGTGTCTGCCTTCGAAGGATCTATTCGATGAGAGAAATCCATGTTTCAAATATTACGGAGATTGTGAAAACCCTCAGCATGGAGGCGAATTATGAGCTGGGTGATGATGTTGTCCAGCGTCTTAAGGCTTGCGTGAAAAAGGAAGAATCCCCAATAGGAAAAGAAGTTCTGAAAAGGATCCTCAGGAATACTGAAATTGCAAAATCGGAACAAGTGCCCTTGTGTCAAGATACAGGATTTGCTGTGTTGTTTGTTGAACTTGGTCAGAATGTGCACCTTGTGGGCGGAGATTTTGTCGAAGCCATTCAAGAAGGTGTGCGCCAGGGGTATCAGGAGGGGTATTTGAGAAAATCCATTGTGGATGATCCTATCAGAAGAAAGAATACTGGAGATAATACGCCGGCAATCATTTATACGGACATCGTTCCGGGTGACAGAGTGAAAATCACCTTGGCACCGAAGGGCAGTGGCAGTGAAAATATGAGTGAAGTCAAGATGATGGCCCCTGCGGCGGGCGTTGAGGGGGTGAAAGAATTCGTGGTGGATCGGGTCTGTCGGTCTGGAGCGAATCCGTGCCCCCCTGTCATCGTGGGTGTGGGCATTGGAGGAACGTTTGAAAAATGTGCACAGATCGCCAAGAAAGCGCTTCTCAGGCCAATCGGTTCAAGGCATTCAGATCCATTGTATGCAAAGCTTGAAGAAGAACTCCTGGAAAGAATCAATAGGCTGGGAATCGGCCCCCAAGGATTTGGCGGCAGATGTACGGCACTGGCTGTACACGTGGAGGTGCACCCTTGTCACTTTGCCAGTCTTCCGGTAGCGGTGAATATGCAATGCCATGTGGCAAGGCACAAAGAGATCGTTATTTAAGTGAACCAAAGCGCTGCAAACCGCAAGTGACTAAAGTGAAAAGTGACCTACAGTGCTTAAAATTGATTAAGGTGTAATTTTACACAAAAAAATTTGACTAAAAATGTTAGCGAGGACACAAGGAATAACAGGGGATTCAGAGGAGACATTCATGGCTGAACCCAAAAAAATTATCACTCCTCTGACAGATGAGATGGTTGAAGATTTGAACAGCGGGGATTCGGTTCTTATCAGCGGTGTTCTTTATACGGGTCGGGATTCGGCGCATAAAAGACTGGTTGAAGCTCTGTATCGGGGAGAGAGACTCCCTGTTGATTTTCGAGGTCAGATTATTTACTATGCCGGACCAACGCCGGCCAAACCAGGCAAACCTGTCGGCTCCATAGGTCCTACCACCAGTTACCGGATGGATCCCTATGCACCGAAGCTCATTGCCAACGGTTTGAAAGGAATGATCGGAAAGGGGAATCGGTCTGGTGAAGTCATTGAGGCTATAAAGAAGTACAGAGCCGTCTATTTTGGGGCCATTGGAGGAACTGCGGCGTTGATGTCGAAGAGTGTGAAAAAGGCCGAGATTGTAGCCTATAAAGACCTCGGATCGGAAGCGGTCTGGAGGCTGGAAGTTTTCGATTTTCCTGTTTTCGTGGTAAACGATTGCTACGGTGGTGATCTTTACAAGGAGGGGAGGAAACGGTATCGAAGAGAAAGTGAACAATAGAAGATTTTTAGCGCGGCAAAGTCGCTTGAAGGGGTAAGGTGTTTAAAATTTAAAGTGCATAGGGTTCAAAAACATTTATTTTTATTGTTCAACTTTAGTGCACCGTAGGTCACTTTTAACTTTAGTCACTTTTTTGTAAGATCAGATAATTATGAAATCCAAGGAGACAGAAAAGCTTACCTTGATTCTGGGACTGGGCAATACGATTCTCACGGACGATGGCGTGGGAATCTATGTTGTCAGAGAAATTGAAAAGAAGGTCGGAGATCCACGGGTGGTGTTTAGGGAGGCCTGCTTGGGTGGATTGGAACTTCTTGAGGAGATCGAAGGGTTCCGTTGTGTTGTTCTTGTTGATGCGGTAGTCACAGGAAGACATCCAATTGGTACGTTGGTCCGAATGCGTGTTGAAGATGTGAAGGGGGGGTCTTCTTTGGCTCGGCATCAAATAGGGTTTTCGGAAGCGCTCAGGTTAGGACAGGCATTGAAAAGGAATATGCCAAACAAAATCATAATCTACGGCATTGAAGTGAAAGATGTTCGAACATTTGGCGAATCCTGTACTCCGGAGGTAGCTACTTGCATTCCGAAGATTGTGGAGGAAATCATTGAAGAAAGATGTAATTCAGGGAACAATGGAAACCATTATTGGAAGTGAACGTTTTTAAGAGAGCGTATTTTTGTTTTTATAACTTATCATAACAGGAAAGGATGACAGCCGATTGAATCTGGAAGAGATTCGGAAATTGCTCAATGCCGACGTTTTGACAAGCAATATAGATTTTGGTAGGGAAGTTCTATCGGCCGAGGCCTCTGATCTGATGAGCGATGTACTCTCATTTTGTTGTTCGGGAGCGCTCCTCATCACAGGTCTTACAAATTCTCAAGCCGTCCGGATTGCGGAAGTGGCGGATCTCTGTGCCGTTGTGTTTACACGAGGAAAGCGACCTTCTGAGGAGACAATTCAACTGGCCAGAGAGAGGAAAATTCCCGTCATGGCAACGAAACTTTCAAATTACGAAGTGTGCGGTATCCTCTATTCCAACGGATTGGACAGAACACAAAATCAAAAGTGAAACGATGACGGATGAAGTTCTTTTTCGCAAGGTATTTGCAATCCGGGGTGGGGATTTTAAAAGAGCAGGGGAAGCATCGGTTGAAGTGAGAAATATCCTCAAAGAAGTGGGGTTTGATCCAGAAGTCATCCGGCGGGTGGCCATAGCTTCCTACGAGGCGGAGATGAATGTGGTGATGTACGGCGTACGCGGAAAAATGGATGTGAAGTTGAAATCGGATGGGATTTATCTTGTTGTGGAAGACGAAGGACCTGGAATTCCGGATGTTGAGCTCGCTATGCAAGAGGGATATTCGACGGCTACGGAAGAAATGCGAGAAATGGGATTTGGTGCAGGCATGGGATTGCCCAACATGAAGAGGAATTCGGATGTGTTTCGGATTCGTTCTCGAATGAATAAGGGCACTCGGGTGAAAATGGTTATCAAAAAGAACGGATAGGTGGGAGTCGGTGACTGAACATCTCCATTCCATTCGGATTGATGAGACAAAATGTGTCGGGTGCGTTCTCTGCATGAAGGCATGTCCGACGAAAGCGATCCGGGTCCGGGGAGGAAAAGCCCGTATCATGGGAGAACGGTGTGTGGATTGTGGTGAGTGTTTTAGAGTCTGTCCTCATGAAGCCGTTGTCCCGTTGACGACATCGTTCTCCGATTTGGAACGATTCAAATACACGGTGGCCATTCCTTCGCCCTCTCTTTATACACAGTTTGGCTGGGAAGTGATGCCAAATCAAATTCTCCTGGGATTGAGAAAAATTGGTTTTGATCACGTGTACGATGAAGCCTGGATGTGCGAGATGGTAAGTGCATCTATCGCGGAGTATATCCGGGAAAATCCAACGCCAAAACCGAAGATCTCTATTGCGTGTCCGTCTGTTGTGAGACTGGTTGCATTTCTTTATCCTGATTTGGTGAAGCATGTTGTTCATCTCAATACTCCCATTGAACTCGCAGCAAAAACGTTGAGGCAGAAGATCTCCAGAGAAATGAATTTTGCATCCGAAGAGATAGGCATTATTCATATTACTTCCTGTCCGGCGAGGATGATTTCAATTAAAAAACCCATCGGACTTACAGAATCGTGCTTGGACGGGGCCATCTCTGTCAAGGATATTTACGGTCGTTTATTCGAAGCGATCAAGGATGTCCATGAAGATGTCATCTTGCAGCAATCCAGTGGTGTCGGATTGGGCTGGGCCATGTCTGGGGGCGAGGTGAGTGGAATTAATCTGGATAGTTGGCTGGCCGTTTCTGGCGTGGAGGATATTATCCAAATCCTGGACGATGTGGAAGCAGGAAAGCTACAAGATATTGAGTATCTGGAATGCCTTTTGTGTCCTGCAGGTTGTGTAGGAGGACCTCTGAATGTCGTCAACCGGCATTTGGCGAAAACGCAGGCAAAAAATCTCGTGAAGATGTTTGGAGAAAAGAGTCGTGTGAGCCGGAAGATGATACACCGCTTGTACAAAGAAGGATTTTTTTCGCTTGAAAAGCAGGTGGAAGCCTATCCCATTCCACCTCTCGATAAGGAGCAATCGCGGGCAATCCAAAAGAGAAAGAGAATGGAGAAGTTGATCTCTTCCCTCGGGGGAAGGGAATGCGGAGCGTGTGGGGCGCCGGATTGCAAAACCTTAGCCAGAGATATTGTCTTGGGAGAAGCACGGTTAGAGGATTGTGTATTTCTGAAAAAGGCAGTTTGAATACACCGGAGTCTTGCCATGGAATTAAAGACGATCGTTGAGAAATTGGGGTTGGAAGTAAAGGCGGGTGAGAACGCATTGAACAGACAGGTGGAAGGTGGCTACGGGAGTGATCTTTTGAGCGATGTGATTGCCCACAGCGAGAAGGGGGATGTGTGGATTACGCTTCAGGTTCATCAGAACATTGTGGCTGTGGCAGTGTTGAAGGAACTGGCAGGGATCATCATCATTGGTGGGAAAACCCCCTTGGAAGAAACCATAGCCAAAGCAAGGAAGGAAGGTGTGGTGATCATGACGAGTTCACTTTCCGCTTTTGAGTTGAGCGGACGGCTTTACCAGATGGGACTTCGCGGAAGGGGATGATGCTACGGGCATTTCGTGCTGATCTCCATGTCCACACGTGCCTTTCTCCTTGCGGGGAATTGGAGATGACACCCAAGGCCATTGTTCGAACCTGCAGAGAGAAAGGGATCGATGTGGTTGCCATCTGCGATCACAACTCGGCTGAGAATGTGGTGAGTGTGCGGCGAGCAGCGAAAAATGCCAACCTGACGGTTTTACCCGGAATGGAGGTGACGACAGCCGAAGAAGTACACGTGTTGGCAATTTTTAATCGCGAGGATCAGGCGTTGGCGTTGCAAAAATGGGTGTACGAACATCTTCTGCCCGGAGAGAACGATGAAGATCTTTTCGGTCTTCAGGTTGTGGCCAACGAATTGGATGAAGTGGATGCGATTGTGAACAAGCTACTGATTGGGGCGACAACACTGCCGATGAATCCTTTGGTAGACAGAATCCATACTCTGGGAGGTTTGGCCGTGGCTTCTCACATTGACAGAGACAGTTTCAGTGTGATAAGTCAATTGGGTTTTATTCCGGACGATTTGGCGGTGGATGCGCTCGAGATATCGCCGAGGGCAAGTACAGCAACAATTCGCATGCAAATTCCAGGCGTGGAGCGGTTTCCCTTAATCACTTCTTCGGACGCCCATCGCTTGGATGAAATCGGAAAGGCGTGTACAACTTTTTTTCTGCCCGAGGCCACGGTGGGGGAAATTCGAAAGGGTTTGCAAGGGGCAGAGGGAAGAAAAATCGTAGAAACAGAAGGTGGTCTCTGAAAGAGCTTTCGATGCATATCCTCGACATTGTCGAGAACTCCGTGACCGGTGGAGCAAATCAGATTTCGATTCTTGTGGATGTGAGCACACGGAAGGATGTTCTGTTGATTGAGATAAAGGACAATGGGAGGGGAATGGATGAGACGATGCAAAGAGACGCTCTTGATCCATTTTTTACAACAAAAGGAAGAAAAAGAGTCGGTTTGGGGTTGCCCATGCTTGCGGAAGCTGCCAGGAAGGCGTGTGGCGAGATGCGCATGGATTCGAGACAGGGAAAGGGAACGGTGATTCGGGCGACTTTCGGTCTTCATCATGTAGATCGCCAGCCGATGGGCGATATGATTGAAACCATGGTCGTCCTGATTGCAGGTTATCCTGAGGTGAATTTTACATACAAATACGTCCAGGATCAAGAAGGATTCGCATGGAATACGAGAAGAATTGAGGAGCAGCTTGGAGATGTTCCTCGGTATGATCCGGCAGTGGCGGATTTTGTTCGTAAGGAAATCAGGGAAAAACTTGCAGAATTGAAACAGGAATTTGTAGATTGATTTCAGAAGAGGAGGATGTATTGGATTTCGTTCGTGAGATTGTTACAAGATATGGAGGGCGGGAATCGGGATTGATTGCGATGCTTCAGGACATTCAGAAAAGAAAGGGCTACCTTCCTGAGGAGGATCTTGCTCTGGTGGCTTCGGAAGTAAAGATTCCTTTATCCCGATTGTTCTCCCTTGCCACTTTTTATAAAGCGTTCAGTCTTGTCCCGCGGGGTCGCCATTTTATCAATGTGTGTTTGGGGACGGCGTGTCACGTACGGGGTGGAATGAAAATACTGGATAAGCTGGAGCGGGATCTAAACATCAAATCCGGTGAAACGACTCCTGACAACAGGTTTTCACTGGAAAAAGTACGATGTGTCGGATGCTGCGGTCTTGCACCGGTTGTGGTGATTGATGAAAACTTTCATGGGAAGATGACGCAAAAGAAGCTTGATCAGGTTCTGAAAAAATACGAGTAAAACAAAAGAGGATGATTTGAAAACGTATCGAATGCACGTGTTGGTTTGTGCTGGAACAGCCTGTTTTTCGAACCGTTCTATGGCAATCAAGACTGCGATGGAAAAGGAAATTCAAAAACGCGGACTGGAAGACGAAGTTCAGGTGATTGCTACCGGGTGCAACGGATTCTGCGAAAGAGGTCCGGTGGCCGTGGTGCAACCGGATGACGTGTTTTATCAGGAACTCAAGGAAGAAGATATCCCCTTCTTGGTGGAGGAACATTTTCTGAAAGGAAGACCCGTTGAGAGACTCATGTATGTCCCAAAGCCAGAAGAAAAACCGATTCCGAAGATGGTGGACATTGACTTTTTTAAATATCAGCGACTGGTTGTCCTGAAGAACAGGGGCAGAATTGATCCAGAGAAGATAGAGGAATACATAGCTTTTGATGGGTACGCCGGCTTGGCCAAGGCGTTGACATCCATGACACCGGAAGAAATTATCAAGGAAATAAAAATTTCAGGGCTTCGGGGGAGAGGGGGAGCCGGATTTCCTACAGGATTAAAATGGGAATCCTGCCGCAATACACCTGGAAAAGTCAAATACTTAATCTGCAACGCAGACGAGGGAGATCCGGGTGCTTATATGGACCGCTCGATTCTGGAAGCAGATCCCCATGCCGTTCTGGAAGGAATGATCATCGGTGCCAAAGCCATTGGTGCCCGAAAAGGATTTATCTATGTTCGTGATGAGTATCCGTTGGCTGTTGAAAGGATCAAGATCGCCATTGCGCAGGCAACTGCCTATGGACTTTTAGGAAAGGACATTTTGGGGAAAGGGTTTGACTTTGACGTGGAGGTGATCAGAGGAGGGGGCGCGTTTGTCTGTGGCGAAGAGACAGCCCTGATGGCTTCGATTGAAGGAAGGGTGGGCAGACCCCGGACGCGTCCACCGTTCCCCTCAGAGAAGGGATTGTGGGGAAAACCGACGAACAACAACAACGTAGAGACGTGGGCCAATGTTCCCATCATCATCCTGAGAGGAGGGGCTTGGTTTTCCACATTGGGAACGGAAAAAAGCAAAGGGACCAAGGTTTTTTCCTTGGTTGGAAAAATCAACAATTCAGGACTGGTGGAAGTTCCTATGGGCATCCCGTTGCGGGACATTGTTTATAAAATTGGAGGAGGCATTCCGGGAGGGAAGAAATTCAAAGCAGTCCAGTCGGGAGGGCCTTCGGGAGGATGCATTCCTGAATCGCTGCTGGATCTGCCTGTGGATTATGAGGAACTGACCAAAGCCGGTGCGATCATGGGTTCCGGTGGCTTGATTGTCATGGACGAGGACACCTGCATGGTGGATGTCGCCCTCTATTTTGTTTCCTTCCTTGCAGAGGAGTCGTGCGGAAAGTGCGTGCCCTGCCGTGTGGGACTGCAACGAATGAAAGAGATGCTGACGGCCATCACAGAAGGAAGAAGTCAATTAAAAGATATTGCGCGTCTGGAAGCTCTGGCAAAGGTGATTCAAGAGGGCTCTCTTTGCGGTTTGGGTCGGACGGCACCCAATCCGGTACTGACAACGCTCCGGTATTTCCGTTCGGAATATGAAGCGCACATCCAGCAGAAAAAATGCCCGGCCCATGTGTGCAGGGCTCTCATCACGTATCGGATCAACCCTGACGCATGTACGGGCTGCGGTGTGTGTCTTAAAGCGTGTCCAGTGAATGCCATCTCGGGGGAAAAGAAGAGACCCCATACCATTGATCACGCTCTTTGTACGAAATGCGGAAGCTGTAAGGAAGTGTGCCGCTTTGATGCCGTTGTTGTCGAATAGAGGATTTTGAAGGATTGAAAAGTTGGATGTGTTTTTATGGGAATAAGCACATCAGATAATCAGGATATCCGTGGGAAGCAGATCAGTGGATCAGGAAATCAGTATAAACCCATTGCTGGCTTTGAGAAGCTATGGGTTTGGCAAAAAGCACACAAACTGATGCTTGAGGTTCATAAGATTTGTAAAACTCTTCCCAGACAGGAGCGATTTAGAATACGAGATCAGGTAGAAAGATCGTCTTCTTCTGTGCCTGATAATATTGCGGAAGGGCATACCAGTTACTATTACCAGGATAAGATCAAGGGGTTTCACGTTGCACGGAAGGAGGCGGGAGAGACCCAAAATCACCTTAGAAGCTTACAGGGTAAACACTATATTACTGATGATATGGCAAATGATCTTATCAGCAGATATGAAGAGATTATCAGGGGAATAAACGGATATATAAATTGGGTAAGGGAGAAGAAAGGTGCTAAGAAGTAAATCGGGAGATCAGTGGATAAGTAGGAAGGATGGATCAGGGGATCAGGGGATCAGAAGATCAGGGGATCAGAAGATCAGGATAAATGTTTATGCAAATTGGTAAAAGAAAAATATAGGCATGAAGAAATAGATATAAGGTTTTGTATTCTGATATGCTTCATTCTGGTTTGCTGATATGCTTATAGCTGCTATTCTGGTAATCTGATCTTCTTCTTACTGATTGACTGATATTCTGATCTGCTTCCTACTGATTTTCTGGCATTCTGATTTGCTTTATGTATCGGAATTTTTAGAGAGGTATTGAATGAAAATTTCCTTAAACATAGACGGAAAGAAAGTCCAAGTCAGGAAAGGAATGACTGTTCTCGAGGCGGCGAGAAAGGAGGGCATCACCATACCCACACTCTGCGATCACCCGCAGATAGAATCCTCGGGAAGCTGCCGGCTCTGCATTGTGGAAATTGATGGGATGAACGGCTATCTTACAGCCTGCACCACCCCTGTCGCGGAGGATATGGTGGTCCG
>Ga0172364_10000816_pt1 | contig 23041 bp, 18 predicted proteins | sample LakKivSesite10cm_FD_114545 | JGI IMG/M metagenome (GOLD analysis project Ga0172364, IMG submission 114545) | Sediment microbial communities from Lake Kivu, Rwanda - Sediment site 10cm | ecosystem: Environmental > Aquatic > Freshwater > Lake > Sediment | place: Rwanda: Western Province, Lake... | reverse complement strand
CCTTGTCCAGATGGCCCAGGTACTCGAGCACGAGGTCGGCCAGCGTCTCCCCCGAGGGTGGCGTCGGCGCCCCCCCTCCCGATACGGCCATGGCGACTGCCTGTTGGAGCGTGTCCGCCATTACCACGGTGTTGTTGAAGACGGCTATCACCTTCTTCAGCTCGGGGATCTCGGACTGGGCAGCGGAAAGGTAGAGCGGCTCTATGTAAATTATCGACCCCTCAACGGGAAGCACCAGGGTGTTTCCGCGTATGACCCTGGAACCGCCGCTGTTCCAGAGGGCTATGCTCTTTGATATCTCCTCGTCCTGGTTAATGAAGGCCTCGATCTGCAGGGGCCCGGGCACCAGCGATCCCTTGGGGAAGGTGAAGACCATGATCTTGCCGTATTCATCGGGATCCTGCATGGCGCTGACCCAGGCCACCATGTTCTGCTTGTTCCGCGGGGTGAAGGGCTGTATGAGGGCAAACTCTGTTGCATCGTCCTTCCCCGACGCCAGAAGCACATTGTAGGGCTCCACCCTGATCTGGGCGCTCTGGTACTCCTCGGTCGCGGGCTCCCAGACATCCTCTTTGTTGTAGAAGGTCTTGTAGTCGGTCATGTGATATGTGGAGTATACCGCCATCTCGACATCGAAAAGGTCCTCCGGGTATCTCATGTGCCGCTTGAACTCTTCTGGCATTTCGCTCCCGTCCATCATTATGTCCGGGAAGATCCTGCGGAATGTGCGAATCAAGGGATCGGCAGCATCGATTGCGTACATCCTGATCTCGCCCGTGTAGGCGTCAACTACGATCTTGACGCTGTCGCGAACGTAGTTCACCCTGACGCCGTGGAGGCGGGAGTACTCGGAGTAGGGGTATCTGTCGGAATGGGTGATCCCGCTGGCCATCCAGTACAGCCTGCCGTTCTCCACGAACATGAAGGGGTCGTCGTCGAGGATCAGGAACGGCGCGACCAGCCTGATCCTCTCCTGTATGCTGCGCCTTATCAGGAGCCTAGACTCCTTTGATATGTAGTTGGAGAAGATCATCTTCGTGCTGCCGGTGTGCAGGGCGGCGATCAGCCTTCTCAGCCCGTTCTTCAGCTGTATCCCAGCCGTACCCTCGTAGCGGTACTGCTTGTTCTCGTCCCCACTTGGATAGTCAAACTCGTCCAGTCCCGCCGCGTTCACAACGATGTAGCTGTCGGTGAGCTCCCCGAAGTATATCCTGGGCTCTTCGACGCGGGTCTCGAGCCAGTTGCTGCTGGGTGGAATATCCTTCACTGCCATCAGCGGCAGCCCCTCCCCATCCACGCTGTTGACCGGGGCGAGTACAACGCCCAATCCGTGTGTGTACACGAGGTGTTCATTTGCCCACGTCCTTGCGGCAGCCTGAAGCTTGGCGGGGACGACCTCCCGCGCGCCGATCATCACCTCGGTCTTCTGGCCCGAGATCGTGTAGCGATCGACGTCGGGGTCTACGAACTGGTAGTAGGACCTGATCTCCTGCTTCTGCTGAAAGACGGCCCGGGTCGGTTTGTAGTCAAGTATCCTTGCGTTGATGACGGTTGGGGAGCCGAGGGCTGCCTCGACCGACAAGTTCACCCCAGTTGGGTCGTACACCGAACTGGCGACATCAGATAGCGAATAGCCTACGAGTGTGAAGTTGATATGGTTGCCAATGTAGGGTCTCTGGATTCCAGGCTCGTTTGGCGCGACGCTCACGGAGTCTATCACGGGGAAGATGACGAGGGAAACCAGCAGGAGGATTCCGAACAACGCTCCGGTCGCCTGCACCCACTTGACCCCAGCCGCTCCCCCTCTCCAGTTTTGGCTTCGCAGCCTTCCGGTGAAGTAGACGATCGCTACCCCAGTGGCTATGAGAAGGCCGCTCGCGACCAGATAGAAGGGAAGCTTGTACGTCACATCCATGTACTCGGCCCCGACCGGTATGGAGCTAGCCGCGTTTGGCGCCCTCAGCAATCCGTATCGAGCCAGATACACCCTGATTCCCCCAAGGATGAGGATGACGCCCGCCGGGATCCGCAGTTGAACGGCTCGCTCAAACACCCCGATGTCGGGGTACCGCGCATAGGTGACGATGGTCTGCGGTAGCGCAATCAGGATGCAGAGGAGGGCCACCGCCATTAAGGCGCCGACGACCATCGTCATGAAGGGATAGGTGAAGACGTGGAACGACAGATCAAGGCCGAAAACGGGATCGTTGATGTCGAAGGGAGTGCGGTTCAGGTAGGTCAGCAGCTTGAGCCAGTTCCTGCTGATGGCGAACCCGAAGCCAAGGGACACTAGGACGGTGATGACCTTGAAGGGCAGGCCCCCGAGGCCAGGTATCTCGGCAGCGGCCCGGGAGGGGGCGTAGATGCTGGGTGCCTTCTTGGATTGCCGGTCCGAAAGGGACACTGCCATGTACAGGACAATGAAGCAGCCAACTGATGAGGCACCGAATAGTGCCCATCTGGCCCAGATCCTGGTGTAGAAGACGGGGAGGTAGCCGATTTCCTGATACCACCAGTAATCCATGAACACCCTCGGCATGATGACCAAGAGTGCAAGGGCGACGATGAGCAGTGCCAAAAGCGATCCCATGATGACAGAGAACGGCGCAAGTCGGAGGGAACCAAGTGCATCTACATTCCTTCGGCCCATGGCTTCAAACCCGCTCCGCGTGCTGGGCGGGATCTGATATAGGTTAGCTCCCGAGTCCATCTGCTTCGATCGTCGTGCGCACGCCGAGGCTCAACGAGCTTCGTCGACGGCCGGATGATTTCCGCGTCCTACAGCCAGAACAACTGGAGGAGCAACTGGACCGCGAGGACTGCTGAGAGGGAGAACGGGACGCTGAGCTTCATGTACCTGAGCAATCCCACCTTATGGCCCCGCTTCTCCAGGATGCCGCAGGCCAGAACGTTGGCAGTAGCCCCCACAGGCGTGATGTTTCCGCCGATCCCAGTGCCCACCAACATCCCGTAGTAGAACGGGTAGGGGCTCGTCCCCAGCATCTGTGCGAGATACGTGCAGGTCGGTATCATGAGCACGGTGTAGGGGACGTTATCGATGAATGATGAAAGGCCGACCGAAACCCAGACCAGCAACAGGAAGATTGCGGTGGTGTTGGATGCGCCTATGCCCTTCAGCCAACTGCTGAGGTCCTTCAGCAGTCCCACCTTGTCCAGGGAGCCCACCACGATGAATATGCCCATCAGGAACACCATGGACGCCCAGTCGAATTCCCGCATGGCGGCCATCCCCTTGTGCCGGACAAGGATCATGGACAGGACCCCCACGCTGACCCCGACGATTCCTGGATGACTCCAAGGGATCAGGGCTAGGGCGAGGATGCTGAGAACAAAAAGCACGGATGCTCCGTAGCTGATCTCTATCTTCTCGGGGGGCGCATGCACATTCTTGTTCAGCCCTCTGAACTGTACCAGTAGCGTAAGCAGCGCTACCGCGATCCCGACGATCGATAGAGTCCCCAAGCCGGGCCTACCCTTGAACCAGTAGAAATCAAGGAACCTCATCCCAGTGGAGCCTGCCAGGATGAGGGACGGGGGATCGGCCACCATGCTCACTGTTGTCACGATATTGGAGGCTACGGCGAGGCCGATCATGTACAGGAAGAGGTGTGATTTCATGCGGTTTGACAGTTCGATGGCCAGCGGAGCGAGTGTAAGCACCACCACCGGATTGGGCATGAAGCTAGAGAGGGCGGCTGCAAAGGTGCACAGGAGCAGCAGAGCGTACTTCTCCGTTCTCGCTTTGCGCAGGATGCGGTGGGCCAGCAGGGCGGGCATGCCGCTTTCGGTCAAGGCAACTGCCAGAAGCCCATACCCGAAGTATATGGCCAGCACATCCCAGTTCACATCCTTGAGGATGGCGACGTCGGGCGGGACGATGCCCAGGAGGACCAGTGAAGCGGCGGCCCCGACGGCAATGTAGTAGATGGGCACCCTTCGCCAGAGGATTGCCGCAAAGGTCGCGATGAAGATGCTGAGGGCGACCCATTTCTCCATCGTTGGACTCAACAGGGCGAACGTAGAAGGTCTTCTCCATTACCGGACCGTCTGTATTCCCAACTCACGATCAACCGCACCTTCCACATCGCCCCGCGGTGCTTGGTAGCCCCAACGATTGATGATGTCTTCGCTCGCCTTTCACGGTTCATTTTTAAATCGATCCTGCCGGGCAGCAGGCTGGGACGACTTGGCTGGGTGGGCACTTGCCGGAGGCCATCTTCGTGAGCGCGGCCATAGGAAAGGGGAAGACCACATCATGCCTGTACGTGTTCGAGAAGGCCAGATCCCTTTCCATCCGAACGGGGGGCATAATCAGCCCGAGGAGGATCGTGGAGGGGAATTTGACGGGTTATGACGGGCTTGACTGCGCGACGGGTGAGAGGTTTCCGCTTGTTGCGCTGCCCGGGGCCGCGGAGGGGCCAGGCTGGCGTCGGGCTGGGCAACTTCGCTTTATTTTTTCAGACAAAGGCTTCTCCAAGGCGAACGCTCTGCTTCGAGCGCTGCCCTCGGACGCTCCGGAGCTCGTCTTCGTGGATGAAGTGGGAAGGCTTGAGATGATGGGCAAGGGACTCTACCCGGGACTCAAGGCCTTGACCGACGGCCTTGGGCGGATGAGATCGATTCTGATCTGTTCCTGTCGCTTGGAGGCGGTGGAGTTGGCGGAAGGATTGGTGGGGAAGCAGATCCCGCGGGTGAGGTGGTTTCCGGGAGAACCGGAGGAGCTATGGCGCATTGTGCTGGACCGACTGCCTAGTCCACAATCCCCTTGAAGGCCTCCTCAACGATCCTGATGTCCATCATTGAGTCCTCGCCGGATGACACCGGAGTCTTGTCATTCAGTATGCAGTCGATGAAATGCTCCGCAGACCGCCTGAAGGACCAGTCCCAGGCGGCCGCGGGACGGGTGTACGTCTGGACCGACCCCGCCCTGTAGATCTCCACATCCGCGGGCACGTTCCGGAGCAGGGGCGGCGGCGTGAGTATCCTGAACCTCCCATCGCGCAGGTACACCTCGGTGTTCTCGTCCCAGAACTGCGCCGACAGCCAACCCGTCTCAACGATTGCGGGGAAGTCCTTGTACTCCATGAGGAGCACCTTGCCGCCAGGATGGTAGGAGCAGAATCTTGCACTCACGGGATCCCCTATGAGATGCCTAAGCAGGTTGATGTTGTGGCAATACACATTCAGGTAGCTGCGATAGTCGTTGATGAGTTTCTCCGGCAGCCACGAGGGATTGACCCCCTTGACCGTAGGCCCGGGCTCGTCCGTGGTGATGGGTTTGCCGACGTTGCAGACCCAGTTCCCCCCGAACCCGTGGGAGCGGGCGAAGGTCAGGCCTCCCATGGATCCGTCCTGCAGAGCCTTGGCGATCTCATTCTTCGCGACCTCAACTCCTGGGTCGTACCTCTTCATGTAGCTGACCATCAGCTTGACGCCCTTCCTCTTGGCGGTGTCAACCATTCTACGAGCGTCCTCAAGATTGGTGGTCAGCGGCTTCTCGGTGTAGACGTGCTTGCCAGCGTTCATCGCGTCGATCGCGATGGGCGCGTGGAAGTCATCCTGCGTTATCTCGACAACTGCCTCTATCTCAGCATCCTTCAGGAGCTGCTCGTGGTTCTCGTAGACCTTCGGGATGGAGTACTTCTGTGCAACCTTCTTGGCCAGGTTCTGCCTCAGATCGGCCAGGGCCACGATCCTGCATCTCGGATCGGTGGCGAAGTTGGCGAGATGGGCTATCTGTCCCATGTAGCCGCACCCTACAAAACCCACATTGACCTGCTTCACGTGTGTCGCCTCCGTGTTCGGATCATGACTTGAGTCCGTATCAGCCGTCGACGGCCAGGGAGTGCCATTGAACCCGAATTTGCCGTCCTAGGCCGGCTTCTCGGGCAGCTTCATTATCTCCTTGGGCTGGGAGGTGACCTTCTCGAAGGCCTCCACCACCTGGTCCAGAAGCTTCCTGCACTCAACCGCCAGGCCACCTGTGTAGAAGCTCAGGCCGGTCTCCTTGCACACCTTCTCTGTCACCGGGCAATCCCCCTCCTTGTAGGTGACCAGCCGGTCGGCAAACGGGCAGGTCCAGGGGCAGCCCTTTCCGTAGTAATAGTGGTCCAGAAACCTGGGCCTGAGGTGGATGGGGACCCCGACGTAGTGCCCGATGCCCATGCCCTCGGCCCGCATGGCCTGCACGAAGTTGTCCCTGGGTAGCCCGCCGAGCTCGTCCTTGAGGTAGGTCAGCGCCACCATGTGGTAGCTGTGCGTCCGGTTCGGCCCGACATAGGTGGGCCTGATGCCGGGGACGCCCTTCAGCTTCCCGTTCAGGTACGTGCAGTTCTTCTCTCGCATCGCATTCAGCTCGTCTATCTTGCCGAGCCTTTCCTTGGCCAGGGCGGCGCCGAGGGGATGCATCCTGAAGTTGTAGGCCGAGCTGTCTATGTAGCGCCTGTATCCCACTGCGTTGACCTGGGCCTCCTGCCTGCGCGGATGCATGGCGAGAATGAGGGCGTGCTGGTAGTAGTCCTCGCTATCGGTGACCAGGCCCCCGCCCTCTATGGCCGGGACGTGTTTTGACGCTTGAAAGGAGAAGCAACCGATATCGCCGATGCTGCCCGCTTTCTTACCTCTGTACGTCGCGCCCATGGCCTGCGCGGCGTCCTCGATCAAGACGAGATTCCTGTCGTGGGCAATCTCGACTAGCGGCTTCATCTCGGCGGGCTGTCCGTAGATGTGGACCACGACTATGGCCTTGGTCCTCTTGGTTATTTTCTCGTTCACGCTATCAGGGTCAAGGTTCAGGGTTCTGTCAATGTCTGCGAAGACAGGGATCGCGTTGTTGTGCAGCACGCATGCGACCGATGCTCCCCACGAATAGGGGGTACATATCACCTCGTCCCCGGGCCCGGCCCCGGAGACCGCCACTGCGAGATCGAGCGCCTGGGTCCCGCCGTTGGTGGCGGCAGCGAACTTCGATCCCTGATACTGGGCCAGGGCCATCTCGAACGCCCCGATCACGCCCCCGGGTGCGACGACATCGGTCCCGGTTCCTCTCAGCGTTTCCAACACAACTTCCTCGTCCCTCTTGGTGAGGATCGGCCATGAAGGCCAGGGCTCGGTTACCGTTTTCGGGCCGCCCTTGATGGCCAGCTTCTCGGGCACTTGGATCTCCTCTGAAGGCAACCGGTTCAGGGCAGTTAATGAAGCTTTCCGTCGATGGGTGGACGGTGACCGGGCGTCACTGAGGCGCTCTTTCAAAGAATCTGTCTCTTTCGGCATGGGGAGGCGGAGGCTCCCTCAGTGGCAAGAGCGGTATTCCGGAGGCGGCGATCACCACTCCGCTGAGTATGAAGGGCATGCTCACGGACACCGAGGAACTCCAGCCAGCGATGACTGGGCCAAATATCGATCCCAAAGCTCCCATAGCGGCGACTTTGGAGGCATCCCTTCCTCTGAAGCCCTCCCTCGCGTAGTGCTGGATGAGGATAGCTTGGGCCGGTATCCATAATGACGCGCCGAAGATGTCATGGGTCAGCCAAACTGCCGTGGACGCCAGAAGCCCCGGTGCCAATCCCGTTGCAGAAATGGCCGCCCCCTCGTAGAGCATGGACAGAACGATCGTCTTCCTCAAGGAACGTCTCATCAGCGTGCCCGAAAAGAGAAGCGGAAGCGCCAGCGACAACCTGTGCAAACCCAGTATTAGGGAAACCTGGCCGACGCTTGCCCCGAACTTCTTGGAGAAGAACAGCGGCATGATGAAGCTGTGGCTTGTGCTAAGCCCCACGGCGAAGAGGAAACTCGAGATCGCCACCAGCTTCAACGGCCCAGGGATATCCAGGGAATAGGTCTCGCGCAGACCAGTCCGCCTGCGCGCCCCATCCGGCTCCCGAGTCTCGCGAAAGCCCAAGTGGAATATGGTCAGTGATGCCAGCAGGAAAAGGGCCACCAACTGGAAGGAACCCATGAAGCCAACGCCTGCCAGAAGGAGCGCGGCTACCAGCTGGCCAGAGCCCTCGGACAGGTACTCCAGCCCTCTGGCTTTGGCAAAGAAATCGGCGAACCTCCAGCGCGCGGACTCGAATATCAGGACACCGTGCAGGGATTCCCGGAAACGAGTGGCGGCCTCGCGAAGTGCCTTTGCCACGCTCAGAAGCGGCACTGCCCGGACGAGGGGGACCATGCTGGACGAGAGCGATCCCAACACGATCCCCGAGGAATAGGACCACTTCCTCCCACGCAGATCGGACGCGCCTGCAATGTAGACGCTCGCGATCGCTGTGGCGAGGGCAGCGAATGAGAAGATGATCCCCATCCCCTCGAACGCCACCCCCATGTCGTCGAGATAGTAAGGAAACAGGATGTCGTATATCCCGACCGAAAGGCCGAAGATCGCGGACGCAACTATCAGGGATGCCAGGCTTCGACCAGTGCTGCGGCCCCGCACTCGGGGGGACGATGGGTGGCGGGTTTAAAGTTTTACCTACGCCCTACGCCCTAGGCCCTGCGCCTTCACATTCCCGGAAAAGAGGCCCCTACGGGCCCGGGAGGGTTGACTTCGATTCCATTCTAAGCGCATCTCTTCGGATCCTCTCTGCCCGTTTGAAGTACGTCGATCTGGTCTCTAGGCCGAACTCCTTGATGATGTCCTCGGAGGTCCTCAAAGCATCGTTTGACGCGAGCAGGAAGATGCCCTCGGGGCTGGCGACTTCGAACTCCACCCGGGTGCCGTATGCCTTCTTGACGGCCTCCAGTTTCTCTGAGTTGAAGTCGAGGTGCAGCACGCGACAGTCGAGGTTGACTTGGCGGGAGATCGTCCTGTTGTATTCGTATGACTCCTCCAGAATCCTGCCAAGCGGGTTTACTATTGCGCTCATCTCCCCCGGGGTGGCTGAGACCACGTAGCAGCCGAGTTCAAATGCCCAGAGCCTTAGCTGGATTCCGCCCCGGAACATAGAGGGAAAGAAGATGATCTCCACGGCGTTCCGCCTGTAGAACTCCCTCAGGTCCTGAAAGTTAAGGTCAAAGCAGATGGCGAACCCTATTCTCCCGAAATCCGCCTTGTAGACCAGCCCCTGCCGTCCTGGTTTGATGCCGTCCTGGATTTCCCAGATGGTCGGGTGGACCTTGTCGTATGCAGCGACCATCCGTCCGGAGCGGTCGTACAGCAACGCGCTGTTGTGTAGGCCGTCGGACTCCCGGCGGACGATGGGGCACACAATGTATGTTGAGAGTTCCCTGGACATCCTCGAGGCCATCTCAGTCGTGGGGCCGGGCACGAGCTCGGCGGATTTGGCCCAGGCCTCGCCCCAAAGCCCCAAGCCGTTCATACTCTCCGGCAGGCAGATTATGTCAGGCTCATCCTTTGAAGCAAGATCGATCCATTTTGAGGCCCTTTCCAGAACCTTCGTCAGGCGATCCTCGCAGGGCTCCATCCCGGGCAAGGATATGCTGCACACCTTCACCAGACGCATCCCAACACCCGTGGCTGGTTGGGGCAGCGGCCCGAAGGATTTAAATCGCACACGGGAGGCGAACGCCCGGATTGCCGCCCAAGTACGCGCCCATCCTGCTCGCGCTTATGGGTATCCTCGCGGTCCTCTGTCCGGAGATCGCTCTGTGCAGGGAAAGCCGGAGGGACCCATCAACCGGTCGGATCCGGATACTCTACTTCGGCGATGCCTTCGCGGGGCCCAGCCCCTACCCCATCTTCGCCAACGATCCCCTGACGACGATCTTGCCCATACGGGCATCAGGTTTCCACGACCCAACCGAGGTGATCAGGAGGCACATGCGGACGTATATGCCTCGAACCGAGGCGGGGCTGACGTCGGGGTTCGACATGATCATCCTGAGCGATGCAAACATCCAGTCCTTCAGGACAGAGTACTTCAGCTGGTTCCACGACGCCGTGATCGGCACGGGGCTTGGCTTGGTGATGATCGGCGGACTGGAGACCTTCGGGGCGGTCCCCAACTACCCCGGGTCCTGGGGCGAGACGACGGTGGCGGATGTGCTGCCCGTGATATGCTTGCCGGAGGAATGGGAGGACAGCGAGGGGCGCTTGGAAATAGGCCAGCCGGAGAACGTCTTCATCCGTTCCCTTCCCTTCGGCGAGCTGGGCCCGTTGGGCATCTTCTACGGGTGCAACATCGTCGGGGCGAGAGAGGGCGTCAGTCCCCTGGCGTATTACTCCGTGTTGTTCAGAGCGCTCAGACACCCCTTGCTCTGCTTCTGGGAGGTGGGCAATGGCTCATCCTATGCGATGACCGCCGACTGGACGCCGGCCGGGGGCACCAATTTCCTCAGATGGGGGCACTACGGCGACTACGCGTTGAATCTGGCGATATATGTCACGGGCGGGAATATCCCCGAGGATCCATCGACGGTATACGAGGCCCGCCGCCTGATGGACAACTACCGCAACCAGCGCCAGACCCTTGAGAGCACGATAGAGTTCGTGTCCAAGTTCGGCGCGAACACTGCCCCCGTCGAGAAGATGCTGGGAGACGCCCATTCGGCGAGATCCAAGGCCGATCGCGACTACCTCAACGGCGAAATCGACGAGTGCATCCAAGGGGAGAGGGATGCCCTCGCAATCCTGGATTCCGCCTTCAGGAAGGCGTACGAGCTCAGGGACGAGGCCCTGTTCTGGGTGTACCTCACCGAGTGGTTGGTGGTCGCGTCCACGGGCATGGTCTGTGGTTTCGTACTATGGACGGTCATGGTTCACCGCAGACTGTACCGGGAAGTCGGTGAGACAAAGCTGATACCCGCTTAGGACCGGATCTCCTAGCTCTGGGCACATTTAAGAGGAAAGTGAACCGTCTGCCCCCCAGAAGCTCGGAGATGTGAGGATGAGCATACGGTGTGCTGTGATCGGGTACGGCGCGGCATTCAACATGGGCAAGGCGCACGCCTCATGGTTCCAGAAGACCAAGGGGCTGGAGCTCTTCGGCGTGTGCGATGTCGATGAGAAACGGACACAGGCCGCTCAGCAGGATTTCCCGGGCATACAGACCTTCAACCGGGTCGAGGACCTCGTCGAAGAGGATTTTGACCTCGTTACCGTTGTGACGCCCCACAACACCCATGCTCCACTTGCCCTCAAGTGTCTTGAGGCCGGCAAGCACGTGATCGTGGAGAAACCGATGTGCATAACGGTTGATGAAGCCACCCAGATGATCGAGGCCGCGCGGAAGTCGCGGGTCATGGTGTCCGTGTTCCACAACCGCCGCTGGGACGGCGACTACATGACTCTGAAGGACATCATCGACAAGGGCCTCATCGGAAAGGTCTACCAGATAGAGGCCTTCGCTGGCGGATACGGCCACCCGGGCTACTGGTGGCGCTCCGACAAGAAGATATCCGGCGGGGCGTTGTACGACTGGGGCGCCCACTTCATAGACTGGATCCTCAACCTGATCCCGGACCGTATGGAAGGCATCGTGGGAGTATCCCAGAAGCTTGTCTGGAAGGACGTGACCAACGAGGACGATGCTCGGGCGATAATCTCTTTCAAGTCCGGCGCGGTGGCGGACTTCCAGATCTCGCAGATAGCGCGGATCGGCAAGCCGCGTTGGAGGATCCTCGGGACCAAGGGCGCGATCGTCGACGGACCTGAGAAGTCATTCAAGGTCGGAACTTTCATCAGGGACATCCCGGCCGAGATGCAGGTGCGGTACAGGGATTCGGACTGGGATGCCTACTACAGGAACATCTCCGAACACCTGAACAAGGGCAAGGAGCTGGTGGTCAAGCCCGAGGAGGGACGGCGGGTCATAGCCGTCATGGAGACTGCGGAGAAGTCGTGGAAGAGCGGGCAGATGGAGAAGGTCCCCTACGAGTGAATTTTGCGTGCCGTAGTGATTGCCCGTTCCGAGTCCCGGCCTCGATTGCTGAATGCCTTGTGAACTCCGATGCCAAGTAGCAGGAGCCAGAAGCAAAGATGCGTGACGGCCACGACGACGGGGACAAGGTCCAAGCATCAGGCCTCCGGCATATCCAGTATCCTGGCGGCGAGCTTCCTGCACACGGATTCCATCTCCGGCTTGGTTGGGTCGGGTTCCTTCCGAAGGTAGGCCTTGAGCTGTTCCCTTATCTCTAACGTCTTTGCCCGGTTCCGTTCGACGTCAAGTGGCTTTGTTGCCTGAAGCTTCTCTTCCCCCTCTAGGAAACCCTCGGCGAAATACCAGTCCTTGTACCAGCGGCAGCCTCCCCGATAGAGAAGGTACCCGATCGGCGTTGCCGCCGGGGGCACGCCGAACAGCAGGGCCATCGCCGTAACCGGGTGGTTATGGTACTTCACCATGATGTGGCTGCCCGGGGGCAATAGCCCGCAGAGGAGTCCGAAGAGCTCTTCCTCCTCGGGCCCCCCTTCAAGGTCGATGGCTATGCCGTCTGACGCAACCTGGTTCTCATAGTTGACCTCGATCCACGGGCGGTACCACTTCCCGATGCCGCTGAAGTGGAGGGCCGAGACAACCGCAGGTTCGTAGACCTTTCGCTGCATGTCTCTGAGGTTGAGATCGAACCGGACCTCACCACGGGCCCTGCCGGGTCTCGCGTTGCGAAGAAGGATCGTGAAGGGGCCGATGCGCCTGCCATCAAGATCCGACGGGACGTCGACGCCGGTCTGCTCCTGGCCCAATATCGGTCACCACATCATCTTGGAGCGCTCACCCGGTATGGCGGGAGGCCCAAGGCCCTAGGCTTCGAGGAGTTCCGGAAACTTGCTCTTCACTTCCTCGCGGTACTTGTCTTGTATGTCCTCAGGAACGGGGATGAACGGCTTCCCGGTGATCCCACAGTCCAGAACGCCGAACGCATTGACGTAGCACTTGAACCTGGGAATGGGACCGTAGGCCCGGCCGAAGGGAAGGCCGTCAAGGAAGTCCCAGAGGTCCCTGAGCTTGTGCTGCATCCGCGTGGCCTCGTCCCACTTGCCCTGCTTGCATAGCTTGTAGACCCGAACGACGAAACGCGGGACCATGGATGCGGACATGGAGAATATTCCCTTGGCCCCCAGTTTCATAGTCGGGACGTAGTAGTCCAGTTCGGTCGCCGTCATGGGTGTCAGGTCAGTGTGGCGCATTATGTCTAGCTGCAGCTTGATCGTGGTGATCTCCTTGCTGCCGCACATCGACCGAATCTTTGCGAGCTCCTTGAAGATCTCGACGGTGTGGAGCTGCGCGGTGTAGGGGTTGTTGTATACGATCAGCCCGATATCGGGGCAGGCCTCCGCCACGTCCCTCCAGTACTGCGTCAGCTCGCTATCAGTGAGGTTCACGTAGTAGGGGCTGACGTTCATCACCGCGTCGGCCCCGCAGTCCTGGGCGTGTTTCACCTTCATGATGGCCTCCTCGGTGTTGACGCCAGAGCACCCGGGGATCGCCTTGGTCTTGCCGGTGACCTCGTCCACGAGTACCTCGATCAGCTTCTTGTGATCCTCCCACCTTATCGTGTGGAACTCGCCGACGCTGCCGGTCGTCACGATGGCATCGACCCCTGCTTCGCACAGCCTGCGAACGTTTCTCCTCATGCGCTCCTCATCAAACCTCCTTTTTGCATCAAAGGGGGTCGGGGGAAGCACGTAGACTCCACTCATCGTCTTCCTAGTCAACATGTGTCTCGCCCGAGGGGGCGAAGTTGTTGGGTTTGAAAAATGGTCGCGTGGTGCCGACTCCATGCGACGCGCTGTAGATCCCAGGTCCAATCTGGTTGCATCCCCGGCGTACGCCGCGCCAGTGCGACCGTGGCACTTAGGGCAGGTGCCTTTCGGTTGTGTTCCTTCCCCAGGCATGTGCCCGGCGGAAGCCTTCGGCATATTTCGTGCCGGACTGCAAGCCGCGGAACCGCGCCACGGTCTTCACGAACTCGATAATATCGATCTTGTCATGGTTCCTGAGCCATTCGATCTGGCTGGAGTGTTTCCTGAGCATTTCGAGCTTCGTCTGCAGGCTCTCCGTTATGTCCACGTATTCGCAGGGCTCGAAGTTCACTCCGGCCAGCGTGTCCATGTAGTATATCGGGGTTACCTTCTGCCAGTGGCGATGACGGGTCTTGGTGTGTGGGAGCGTGGCGATGAAGCTTGCATCGAAGACCAGCTTCGATGTCACCGTGTGATCGGGCATGTAGTCCTCCGGGTGATGGGTGATTATGATGTCGGGGCGGGTCCTCCTGATAAGGTCCACGAAGCGCATTACGTTGGGCCTCTCGACCCGGAGTTCCAAGTCATCGATGCCCAGTCGCAGGGAGGCGGCGCCGATGACCGCGGCTGAGTCGCGTGCCTCCTTTGTTCGGATTTTGGCGAGTTCGTCCGGCTCTATCTCGAAGTGCCCTTTGTCACCCCTGCACGCGTAGGCCATTGACACTTCGTTGCCCTGCCGGGCAAAACGAGCCAGGGTCCCCGCACACAGGATCTCGAGGTCATCCGGGTGAGCTCCCACGGCCAGAACGTTCATCCGCGCCAACTCCGAAGTCCTGGGTCCAGCCTCTCCAATCGTACCTATGCCTTCTGCTCACGAACGATGACGAGCTTGAGGGCGACTCCCCCACAGAATGCCAGCCCAATGGCCCAGAGGATGCCGAGCCGCATCAATCTGCGCGCCTCGACCTTCTTCTGCAGTTTGTCCGCCTCGGCCGCCAGATCCGCCCTCCTCGTTGATTCGGCCTCCATCCTCGCAGCGGCCGTTTCCTTAAGGCCCTGGAACCTCGGGCTGTTGTCTATCGCCCACTTGAGGCTGTTCAGGAAGAGCTGCTTGAACTCCTCCCTCTCAAGCACGTATCCGTAGTAGTTCTCCTTCCCTGGGGTGTCCTGGACGCTCAGCCCGGGGAAGGCAACAGAGGCTCCGCCCTCGTCGGGCTCGAACGCGACGACGAGGGGGACCTGTCTTTCGCCCTCATACAGGACGTGCCGCGTGCCGTTGGCCAGGATGGGCACATACACGCCGTCCACGGTGCTGGAGTAGAAGGCTAGATATCCCTCCATCACGATGGTCTCGCCGGGTACCTCGGCGTTTATCTCCGCCATCACCTCCTTTCTGTAGTAGGTGAATACCCTCCTTCCCCCAACCATCTGCGCGGAGATGGACCTGTTGCCGGAGATCGAGAAAACCTCAGGCCCGACCTTGGAGCAGTAGGTGGAAGTGCAGGCCGTTCCCATGCCTATGACGGCCCCACCATCCCGGAAGTAGGCGACCATCATGTTGGATATGTCCTCAAGCGCCGCCTGAGGCCGGGTGAGGGGACATAGCACAACAGCCTGCACCCGGGGGAAGTTGACGAGCGTCTCGAGAGTCAACCTATCACCGACCACCTGAACCTCCGCGTCGAAGCGCGGATCGCTTCTGACCATGTCCGCAAGGCGATTGCCCCAGTCCGGGGTGTAGGCGGAGTAGATGATGATCACGGGAGTCATTGCCTCGGCTTGCGAGGAGACACCCCTCGGCAGCAACGCGAGCAAGGCGATCGCCACCAACACACCAACGGGTGCCTTCACGAGCCTCACCCTCTCCACCCCTCCTTCTCGAACGGAATCACGTTCAGCTCGCTCACCTCAAGCCTTCCGTTGGCATAGACTCTTACGAACTCGATGAGGTACTCCATCAAACCTGGCTGCTGTATCCACATGGGAAGGGTGTTGATGTTGCTTTCCACGTTCATCTGGATGAAGATCTGGTCATCCCTGCGCGTGTCCCTGAAGACGAGCTCTCCAGCCGGCGGCGCCGCATCGACTGGAACCACCTCTATTGGCAGCTCGGTTTCGGCTTGGTAGGTCGTCTCGTTCTGATTGTGATGTATTGAGAGATACTTGATGTTCGTCGAGCGGTCGTAGAAGAAGTCGGGGACCCCGCTGAAGTACAGCAGATCCCCGTCGTCGGATTTCAGAACGGCGAAGACCTCGAATATCTGCCCGATGACTCGCTTGTCAAGGAACAGTGCCAGTGTTCTGGCGAAATCATAGACCACCCCTCTGTACATCTTGGAATGCGTGAGATTGCCAATCTTCACCGAGACGTTGATCACGTCGAACGGGATGGACACGTTGCCGAGGTTCGCCTTTATGTTCTGTACGTCCGTTCGAGCCTCCATTATCGTCAAAGGGTCACTGCTGTTCGGAACGAAGTTGGGGTCCTTGAACTCGGGGACCTGGGTCATGTACATGTTGCCGTACCTTACCTCAAGCTCTTTGAAGGGTTCCTTGCATATGACTCCGAAGTTGAAGACCATGGGCTCCCCGCGAGCCTCCGTTCGCTTGAAGATGTCAGGATACTCGTTTCTCGCAAGGTAGACCGGGCTACCGACCTCCTGTCTGCGCAGGGAGAGCACGAGGAGGGTCGATGCGACCAGAGCGATCACCAGGATGCCGGCGAGGCCGGACTTCGAAGAACTGAGCCTCAAGGCTTCCATCTCCTTCCAAGAATGGGTCGACGTGCCGCCCTCATCCCACCTCCTACCCAGACCCATCCTTAAATCGTTTTCGAATGATTGATCATGATGTGAATCATGATGTACTACGTGGCGTGGGTGTAATGCAGTCCTGACGTCAAGGGAAGCTTGATACTTAATTGTTCCGGGTGTTCCGGCCTCATGGTGTTCGCAGAGTCAGGCTCAGAACGGCAGACGGAGCCGTGTCACCCCTTCCCTTGCACGCGCGCCCGGTCAACCACCAGGGTCAGGCCATCGAGAGCGACGACCATTATGGGTTCCCCTTTCATGATCGTGCCCGATCGTGAACTTGCCCCCCAGATCTCACCCCTCACCTTCACCTTGCCGCGGGGCGAGAGGTCCTCCATTGCGTGTCCCTCAAGCCCGATCATGGTCTGGGGGCCCAGCTGCTTCTTGCGGTATGCCACGCTGCGTACTAGCCTCAGTTGAAGGGGGTATGAGGCGCCGATGACCGCGAGCAGGACGAGCGCGCCAACAAGGAACACCGTGTCCGAGAACCCGTATTCCGCCTTCGCAAGGTAGAGCACGCCGATTGAGACCAGATAGTAGAAGACTCGCAGAACTGCCATCCTCGGCTTGGAGAACTCCATCTGGGGCTCACGATCTGGTCGGCCGTCGTTCATCGTGCGATCTCCGCCTGATGATCACAAGAGCGGCCAACACACAGAGAAGGGCAGCTATCGCGATGAATAAGCGCAGGAATATGAAGGGCCAGTCGATTCCCTCCAGCTCGGCGGCCATCTTCATGAGCTCCCTTGACTTGTCTGGTTTGTAGTCCAGCTTTGCGGCGCGCTTGAAACTCGCCCTTGCCATGCCAGCCAGCGTTCTGTTTGCGTCGAGGAACGCCTGGGAGAGCGATCGAAGGCCCAGCGTAAACTCGGTTGGCTCGAAGGAGCATTCGTACGCCCGTTCGGCCGACCTGCCGGCCTCTGCATAGTCGCCGGATTTGATGAGCATGTAGGAGGAATCCTCGAAGGCCGATAGCGACAGGTTGAACTCCTCCCGGAAGTACCGCAGGACGGCAACCGAGTAGTAGAGGTCGCCGGCGTCCTTCCAGTCTCCGGCGGCAGCCTTTGAGGATGCCTCGTTCGACACCTGCGTTGGATCCGCCCCCGTCAGCAGGAAGGTGTCCAGATCCTGCAGCAGAAACTCCGTGTCGGAATCCTCGCTCACCGACAAGATCTCCGACAGGATCGATCTCGCAACCGCAAGCTCAGTCTGGTTGCGATCCCCTACCCAAGCCAGACAGTGCTTTAGCAGCTCGTAGAATTTCCTGTTGGCGCTGTGCAGCGGATGGTTGAGCGATTCGAACTCCTGGAGGCTGGACCGGGCCAGCCCATCGTTGCCGGCGATCATGGCCGTGATTCCACAGAAGAGCTTGTTCACCGCATTGCTCTGGAAGTCGTAGACCGACATGTCGGATTGGGCTAGTGCCCCGTGTACGCGGGCGACCGTTCCGTACATCTCCGCAAAGGAGGCCAGCGTTCCGAGGGTGCTGTACATGTAGGAGGAGTCCAGGCTCTTCACTAGGCTACGTGCGAGGTAGAGCCTTCCCGAGAGCCGGTACGCTTTGGCCAAGTTCTTCGGCAGGGCCGGGATCGAGGCCAGATACTCCGGCGACGTGGCGAGATAGCTGCTCAGGATCTGCACCAGTTGATCCGAAGCCTTCCCGTATGACTGGATGGCACCCTGCAGATCCCCCATGTCCCATTGGGCGTCTCCGATCGACATCAGCATCATCCCGCTCGTCTGAGCGTCGGATGGCATGATGTCCCAGAGCAGCGCGATGTACTTCTCGTAGTAGGTCGCCGCCGATGGATCTCCTGCGATCCTGAAGTCCCTCGCGGCCATGAACAGGTGGCCGGCCGCAAGCGTGAGGTTCCCTGCCACCACCATCTGGTTGCCCAGGCTTGCATGCAGCCGAGCCGCACTGCCGTAGGCCACCTTGTAGCTTTCGTTGCCTGCAAGCTTGAGGAGGAAGGCGGCTCCGTCGTATGCGTCGGCGGCCGAACTCGAGTTGCCGCCCGTCTCAAGGTCCTGAGCCCTGAGGAGGCTCATTGAACCCGAGATGCCGTTCAGCCTCCTGAAGGTCTCCTCGTCGCCCAGGATGTAGAGAACCTCGGCGGCGGCTGAGTAGTTCGAAGCGGCCCATTCGTATGCAGCGGCTGCCTTGTGACCATCAGCCGTGGCGATGAGCCCAGAAGCCAGCTGGTTCAGATTCCGGACTGCCGTGCTGGCGATTTCGTCGACCTCCGTGGTCCGATTGAGGAACTTGAGAACGTAGAGGTCCGTTTCAAGATAATCCTTCAACCCCAGGAAGCCGGTGTAGTTCCATGCCTCGCTCTCTCTGAGTTCCTGCGTGTACATGTCGGCAACGAGCTGCAGGCTTGCGATCGCGTCTTGTCCGCGGCCCGATCGGTCGTAGAACGCGGCAGCGCTGGTATGGTAGCTGGCAGCATACGCGTAGTATCCCATCAGGCTGGCGAGTTCGCCCACCTCGCCCATCTTCTTCGCTGACGCGAGATCGTCTTCCAGTAGCTCGTAGTAGAGGGGCAGATAGTAGACCTCCAAAACGTCGAACACGGCTTCGTCGTGGTTCCTGACTGCCTCCGCCTTGAGTTCCACAACGGCGCTCTCTAGCTGGCCCTTCGAGTTCTCGAACCTTGCGTTGTCCACCCCATAGAACGCAACGGAAGCGCGATACAGGGACTGAACCCGACCCGTCAGATTCGGGGACGACCCGGCCATGAGCATGAAAGCATCGCCGGACTTGGCCTCCATCTCCCGGTACTCGGAAGACTTGCCCGTCGCATTGTAGAAGGCGGCGCTCCTGGCAAAGGCGTTTGCCGCGTACCAGTAGTTGCCCTGGTCCAGGTACATGGATCCCGCCGCGCCGTAGGAAGCCGCGGCTTTCACTGCCTCAGCCAGGTAGAGATCGGTGGAGCCTAGCGCCGCATAGATGCTCGCGGCCCTCTCGTGGTTCACCGCGGCCGCCGAGTGGTTCCCAAGCTTTGCATACGCGTCCGCCGCGACCGCGTAGTTCTGGGCGGCCAGAACGTAGTTGCCTGAGCTCGCCGCTTCGTTTGCCATCTCCTCGTAGACCTCTGGCGATTGCGCCCCCACAACGGAGAGCAGGGAAACGAAGGATAGCCACGCAGACAAAGCAGACGAAGGTCGCATGCCCCCGAGCCTCACCGGCCTCTCCGGGACTCTCAATTTAACTCTTTTTCAGCGATGGCTCCCGACCCGTGGGGACGCACGAGGGACATCCCCCTGCCGAGAAGAGATATAAGGTCGCCTCGGAGCACCTGCCGTCGGTAATGGCGGATGATGAGACTATCAGCGTTTACGGACGAGATCTACCAGCCAATCGAGAAGGCCCTGGATTTCATCGAGACGAACATGGCACCCATGAGGGCTGTTGAGCTCAGGAACGTGGCCGTCGGGAACGCCCAGCCAGCGAATATCGCACGCTTTGCGGGAGAGTCCCTCAAGGGGCTGAAGGCCGTTCTGGAGAAAAGGGACTTCACGGTGTCCTCGGTCTCCTCCGGCTTCTGTAAGTACAAGCGGACATCCTGGGAAGACGAGAAGGAGTGGAGGGAGCAACAGGAGATCCTCAGACAGTCGCTGGAGGTCGCCGTGGCCCTTGACGCTCCCTATACGAGGACCTTCGGGTTCAACATGGTGCAGGGATCCTCCATCGATGATTGCCTTCCGATCATCTGCGAAAGGCTCGGCTGGGCGGCCGACCTTGCCAGGGACGCCGACGTAACCCTTGCGCTGGAAACCGAAGGGGGACTGTATGCGGACACCGGGGCCAACGCTAGGCGCATACTGAGAGCCGTCAACTCGCGCTACCTAAAGGTCAATTATGACTCGGGCAACAGCTTCGGCGCGGGCGAGGTCGTCTTGCCAGACGGATTCAGGGCCGTTCAGGACGATCTGGAGTTCATGCACGTCAAGAGCATGCGGACCCCACATGGTAGGAAGATCGACTACTGCAACATATTCAAGGCCATGAAGGAGATGCAGTTCCAAGGGTTCATATCGAACGAGCACCACACGCGCCGCGGGGCCGAAGGGTCGTTGGAGCTGCATCAGGACATCCTGCGGGTCTTTGACAGAATCTACTAGGCGGGTGGTTGGGCAGGGTTGGGTGACCCTCACAACGGCCCGGGAGGAATGTCCCTGGCGACATCGCTGAGGTTGGGCCTACCACTGGTCGTTTGCCTGGGTATCGTGGTCCTCATACCATATCCATGCGTTTGTCAGGGTCCACGGATCGATCAGCGAAGCGGGCGGATTCGCGTCCTTTTCATAGGCGACACGTACATGCGACCGGGGGAGGCAATGCCCGTCATGATCCAGGATCCACTGGTCTCCGTCACGCCCGTGCTGGGGGAGTCCACGTTGAGCGTCCCTGCGATGCTTAGACGCGCCATCAGGTTGTATCTGCCTAGGACCGATCTCAGGCTCTGGGACGGGTATGACGTTGTCGTGATGACGGCGGTTCAGGCCGATACCCTTCCCGGCAAGTTCCTTCAGTGGGTGGTCGAGGGCGTGGAGAAGCAGGGGCAGGGGTTTCTCATGGGTGATGATCCTGCCTCATTCGGAGGGGTTGAGTTCGGTTCCTATCCCAACCCAAACTGGGGGGAAACCCAGATCGGCGCCCTGCTCCCTGTGGACTGCCATGCGGATAGAAAGGATTGGGGCACTTCCCTCCTTTACACCCTCATGCCCGCGATTGCCGAACACCCCCTGATGAAGGGGATCCCGTGGAACCAGGTGAGGTTCTTCTCTCATAACAGGGTGGACGCCAAGTCCGGTTCAACGGTGGTGGCGGTCATGGACCGGCACCCGGAGGGAAGCCCCTGCCTTGTCTGCTGGGACTATGGCAGGGGGCGGGCGCTCGCCTGGCTTTTCGATTGGGGAGGAAACGGGGCGGTTGAGTACTACCGCTGGGCCTACGCAACGAACGTCATGGCGAGGATGATCTATTACCCCGCGCGCGTTGCGATACCAGATGATCTCGGGATCGCCGAGGTCCTGAGGAAGCGACTCCAGACCTACGATGCAATGCGGAGATTCGTGATCTCGGTGATGGACTTTGCGGACCGGTTCGGGGCAAAGCTCGGAAAGGCCGAGATGAGGCTGGGGGAGGCCGATCGGCTGAAGCATGATGTCCTGCCCTTGTACGCCTCGGCCGAGTACGATGAATGCATGGTCAAGATCAACGCCGCCCTGTCGGAGCTTGACGAGGCCTCCTCAAGCGCAATCTCGGAGAAGGATTCCGCACTGCTCTGGTACTACGTCGTGGAATGGTCGGTTGTGTCCGGGACCTTGAGCCTCGCCAGCGCGATCCTCTGGGCCCTCATGGTGAGAAGGAAGCTCTACGCTGAGATGCCCACGACCCGTCTGTCCAGGGTTGGATGATCGATCCGGCCGGTGCCCGCGCCCAAGCTCCGCTGGGTCCCTCGCAGCTACCGCCTCGGGGAACGCTCGCCCAGAGGGCTGGCTCCTTCCTGCGCCTCCGTCGACGGTTAGACCTACCACAGGATCGAGTTCAGGTATCTGGCACCGTCTGCAAAGCCTGCTTCCCGGCCGAAGAAGCCGTCCTCGTGCTCTATGCTAAGGACGTAGTCATAGCCGTTCTCCTTGAGGGCAGTGACGTAGGCGTTCCAGTTGATCTCTCCCCTTCCGGGGATGCGGTACCTCCACCACCCGCCTTCGTAGATGCCCCGGTAGTGCATCCGGTGCCGGATTATCTCCGTGTCCTTGGCGTGGGTGTGGAAGATCCTCTTCCCAAGATGATGGACGGCGTCGATGTAGTCGATCTGCTGATGAACTAGGTGGCTGGGGTCGAAGTTCAGGCCCAAGTTCGGGTTGGGCACCATCTCGAAGGCGAGATCGAAGTTGTCCAGGCCCTGGAGCAACGTCGCGTACCAGTTCTCCATGGCCAGCTTGACGTCATGATCCTTCGCGAAATCCGCCAGAACCGAGTAGGCGTCCTTGAAATCCGTCCTCAGGGTCGCCTTCTTATCCTTGCCCGGCGATGCCATCCCGGCCAGGCAGCACAGGACATCCACGTCCAGGGCCACGCATGCCTCAACCGACTTCTTGAAGAAGTCCTGGGAACCCTTGTCCACCAGTATGTTGCCCGCGTAGAAAGCGAGGCTCGAGATCACGACGTTGGTCTTGGCAAGGACCTTCTTGACGTCCCCGGGCCCCGAGCTGAGGACCTTCTCAACGTCAATCTGCTTTCTGCCCGGCGCGACGGGAACTTCCAGGCCTTTTATGCCGTTTGCGGAGGCAAACTTCACTATGTCCGATAGGCTCTCGTCCTTGAATGGTGCCGTCAGCATGCCGACAAACAAATCCATCCCTCCTAGGGAGGTTAGCGGTTACGCCAGGACGGGGGACTTAAGTGTTTCCAGCTCGCGGCTCGCGGCGGGAGGAATGCCCAGGGCATGCGAGAAGGTTGATCAGCCGGCCCTGGTAACGCTGACCTCCCTGTAGAGCCTGCGCTTTATCATCAGGGTGTAGAGCACGAAGCCGGCCAGCATGGATACGCCAGTCACGG
>Ga0172364_10000815_pt1 | contig 23048 bp, 38 predicted proteins | sample LakKivSesite10cm_FD_114545 | JGI IMG/M metagenome (GOLD analysis project Ga0172364, IMG submission 114545) | Sediment microbial communities from Lake Kivu, Rwanda - Sediment site 10cm | ecosystem: Environmental > Aquatic > Freshwater > Lake > Sediment | place: Rwanda: Western Province, Lake... | reverse complement strand
TTTACTAACGTCATTACTTTGTAATGCCTTCATTTGAAGATATTCATAATCAAGCAGCAAAAGATAATGCTTCATATGCAATTTTTTGCTGCTTGAGATTAGTTCTTTTGAATGATTATCTGGTAAGTCATTCAAATCTTATTATGAACTATATCATGAATATGTCAAATGATGAAGAGTATTTCGACTTTCTACAGATACTCAAACAATTACATTCTGAAAAGATATTAGACATTGCTGACATTATTCCCTTCATTGATGATCAATTGAACTTCTATAAATAATTGTACATGATAGCACACGATGTAGTTATCATGTACAAACTTCTGACTATAAGATTAGTAGAAGTTGATTTTTACACACAATAACATTCTTGCTTATGTATAAGGAGAAACACTATGTCTAATATCAATGCACCTATTCGTGCTATTCCTTCTAACTTTTCAAAACAATTGTCACAATACCTTGTAGGTTTTGATGATATCTTTGATACTTTTGAAAAAGTGATCAGCAAATCTGTCAATACCTCTCCAGGTTTTCCTCCACGTAATGTCATAAGATTTGATGAAAATCATTTCGAAATGCAATATGCTGTTGCTGGATATGGAAAGGAAGATCTTACTGTCAAAGTTGAACGTGAGAACTTGTTAGTGATAGAAGGTTCAAAAGTAAATAGGACTGAAATTGACCCAAGCTATTACCTTCATAAAGGTATTGCTTTCCGTGATTTCAGAAATGAAATCATTATTCCAGAAGGTTCTGAAGTTTCATCACAATTGATCAATGGACTTTTGATAATTGATATCAAAAAACCAGTCAAACTTGAACCAGAACCAAAGCTAATTGCAATTAGTTAGTACGCAACATCCAAAAACTCTGGAGTAGGGGAATAAACCCCTACTCCAATCTTCTATCTCCCTCCTACATATGACATACAACGTAATAGACGTAATCAAAGACGAGCTAAAAGGAACGGCTGATAAACTGTCTAAAGATGAACAAAAGCTCAGACTAGAGATATGTGAAACGTGTGAGCATCGAACTAAACTTACTCGTCAATGCAACCTCTGTGGTTGCTTTCTTGACCTCAAAACGAAATACCGAAGTTCTGAATGCGGAGCAAATAAGTGGCCATTTTGATAACCAGTTATCACTTTTGACCGTTTACATTTGAACAAGTTCTAGTTACAATAGACCTACAAGTTGAAAATCTAATATGAGGAAAATAATCATGATGAAACAAATAATTTGTCTAGTTGTATGGGTTGTGACTTTAGTCATTAGAATGGGTGTATCTTATGTTGAGTATTTTCTATAATGCAGACTTTTCTTCCTGAACCGTCTTTTAGTGCAGTTGCTTCAATATTAGATGACAAGCGGCTTTATAAGCAATTACTGGAAGCACGACAAATTTTAGAAATACTTTTCTCTGAACCACGAACAGATGGAAAGATTATTCCATGGAGCCATCATCCTGCCGTATTGATGTGGAAGGGTTATGAATATCATTTGTGGTTATACTTCAAGCGAATACAAGAAGAATGCATTGAACGAGGTATTGATGTTATCAAGAACACTGATGCAATCAGAAAGTTAGTTCCACGAATTTTAGACCTATCACAAGACGAACCTGTTTGGTGGTCAGATGAAAAGCTGAAAGATAGGATTATCATTACTCATCGAGCAAGATTGTTTATCAAGAAACCGGATCATTATGCACGTTATGAACAATGTGTTGAGCCAGCTAAAGAACTGGTATGTTGTTCTCAACGATGTAATTATTACTGGCCCACTCACATTACAATGAAAAAGGTTGGAAGACATTATGTTTATAAATGAAGAACCATTAGAATTCGAAAGTTTGATTTGATTTTGATACATACCATGAACACGACTTTTCGTTATGTTCATGGTATGTATCAAATTAGTTTTTTACTGAGTCTGTGTCATTTGTATCTCCTATAAACCATTTTTTATAAATAAAATTTTGGTTTATAGGAGATACAAATGACAATTGAAACTGAAGAAGCAGCTAAAAAGGCTGTTGGAACTAGTAAGTCATTCGTTATTACAAAAGTGGTGGTATAAGTATATGAGCACATTCGAAGTCAAAGTAGTAAAGATCTTCATCTTTGAACATCCTAATGCTGATGCATTGGAAATCGGTCGTATTGGTGACCCTGATGGATTTCAAGTTGTTGTCAAGAAAGGTTTGTATAAGACTGGCGATTTGGTTGTTTATGTTCCTGAGAACTCAGTTGTTCCTGAATGGGTATTGAAGAAATATCTTTTTTGGAGCGAAGAAAAGGGTAAAGGAATGTTGGCTGGTAGCAAAGGTGACCGTGTCAAGATGGTCAAATTGCGAGATGTTCCATCATTAGGCATTTGCATTCCGGTAGAAAGAGAGACTACTCCAACGTATCATTCCCTCGAAGGTAGAGAAGTGTTTGTAGGAGATGATGTTGCTGAAGTTTTGGGCATTACCAAGTATGAACCACCAATTCCAGTTTCAATGTCCGGCGAGGTCTTCAATGCAGGTCAGGATGTAGGTGTCAATTATGACATTGAAGACCTTGCAAAGTATCCACATGTATTGACTGAAGGTGAAGAAGTACAGGTAACATCTAAGCTTCATGGCACGAACTGTCAAGTGACTGCAGTTGCTGGTTCTGGAATTCAACGTGATAACATTGACCAATGGATGTCTGTTGGAAGTGCAAGACTTACAGTTGGTTCTAAAGGTCTGGGTGCTCAAGGCTTATTCTTCAAAGACAATGAAGCAAATGTTGGCAACTTGTATCTGAAAGGCACTCGTCAGTATCATGAAGCTATTGCTAAATATGCTTCAGAAGTATATGTTGCTTTTGATACTGCATGTATCACAGTAGTTGGCGAAGTCTTTGGCGGTAGTGTTCAGAGTGGTTTTGATTATGGTATTCGTGAGCCAGAGTTTCGAGTATTCGATGTCTATATTGGTTATCGTGGTCGTGGATACTGGTTGGATGATGATCAACTTGATATCTTCTGTCAAGTAACGGGCATTCCTCGAGTTCCACTTGTCTATAGAGGTGCATACTCTAAAGACTTAGTAACGAAACTTGCAAATGATCCTGAAACTCGTTTTCCTAGTAAAGTCATCAAGCACGTTCGTGAAGGGGTTGTCATCAAACCAGTGAAAGAACGTTATGTTCCTGATCTTGGTCGAGTTGCAGTAAAGACCCGCTCAGTTGCTTATATGACCCGCAAAGGTGATCATACTGATTACAACTGATATGGCAAGAACAAAGTATTACAAAATAGTTGAACAGTATGGTCGCGGGATGGACGAAAAAATGTGTTGGGATGAGACAATGCGAACTGAAACTTATGCAAATGGTAATTTCTTTTCAAAACGAGATGAAAAAGAGTTCACACAATGGGTGGCCGTTACAAACCCACAGTACACTCGTGTACGATTTGTAAAACTGATAACTCCATAACACTTGTTGTGCTTGGTCGCTATTTACAAGCACAACAAGTCTGAGTATAATAGACTCATATTCTAGAAAACATGTGAGGAGTTATAAAGATGAGCACTTCAAAACTAAAAGTTGGTGATAAAGTATCATTCAAAGTAAATGGTGTCGATCATTATGGTTTTAGTGAAGGAACAGTTGTAGGCTTTACTAAATGTAAAGTAAGAGTTATGTATATGTATGCAGGTTTTGAGCATCGTAAGGTTCTTTTTGAACGTAACTTGACACTAAAATGAGCACTATCAAAGTTTTAGCAAGACGTAGAACTCGTGAACAACTTCGCAATGATCCAAAACGTTTCTTTGAAACAATTGATGGTCGAGCTTTTGATTTTGTTGGACATTTTAGAAGTAGCAATATTGATGAATATGTCAATGAACAGTTATACATAATCAAGTATAGAGGTGTTCATCATTCAGATAAATGGCCAATGGAACTTTATCCTGTCCCACTTGCAGATTTAGTAAATAGAAGATATCCTAGATATGTTTCTTGGGTTGGAAAAAATCGTTATGTAGTTTATGAGGTAGTAAAGTAAATGGACATCAATTTAGTAGAAGAGTTTATCAGACCTGTTGGTGGTTATAGTTTTTCTGCTTCTGAAACTTATTCGTCAGACGTCTTTGCATTTAGAACTGGTAAAGCAATATCAGTTCTTGAGATAAAGTATGCAGAGCAATTCAACATTATGCTCTATGGTGAATATCAAGTATCCACTGATGATGAATGCTGGGACATTGTATGGAAGTTTCGAAGATATCAACTTTCTACTATTATGAAAACTATCATTGACGAAGCTACCTCATCAGGAGCACGAAATGGGAAACTTTCACTTCAGCTTCAACTTCAAACTTTGTTAGGTTTATAATGACAACTACTTCTAGAGGTATATGCCGAATGGGGAGTTTTGATAACTCCCATTTCCTCAAAGCTCATTGCTCTTGTTTAGATGATGATCATGTTCATACATTGAACATGGATTTGGACGAAGAACTTGACCTTGTAGATTTGGTCATGTATCATAAAGCATTCACTCCGTATAAAGACAACTTTCATTGCAAAGGTTTTCGACAACATCTTGAGTATTGGTATAAAGATAAAGTCCAACGGTTCAAGTGGATCATGTCTATTCTTTTCCGTGGTTACATTGAAGTAGAAGCTTCTTTTGAGTTTCATGGTGTTGAACAAATCAATGACTATTTGACCGCTCTTGCAAACAGTCGTGATCAACTTCTTTACAATCAGAAAATGCGAACTACTTCACATTCTGACCATTTATAAGTCAATGAAACTGGTGTAGAATAAATCAAAAGTTACGGAGTAAGACGTCATGGGCACTAACTTTTATGTGGATGACTGTCCAAGGTTTCAATCAACTAAAAAGCATCGAGTTCATATCGGCAAAAATTCGAGTGGATGGGAGTTTGGTTTCAAAGCTTGGTCAAGAGACTCATATAAGTTTCCTAAAGAAATACGAAGCTGGAAACAGTGGAAGGAACACATCCTGTCAATCGGTTATGTATTTGATGAGTATGATAACATTTGGGATGCTGAAGAGTTTATTGCGTATGTTGAACGATCAAGAGTTCCGTATCGTCATATGTTCACAAATGACATGATTACTCCAACTAATCATTATGACTATTGTAAGATACATCACCCCTCCGAAGTAACACCAGAACATGGTTGGAAAGATGAAGAAGGTTGGTCATTTTCCGCACGGGAGTTTTCATAAAATGATAAAGATAGAACAATACAAAATCTTTCATCCAGACTACGGGTTATATTCTAAAGGTGGAATTTATGCTCATCTTAGTGCAACTTATTGGTGGTCTAAGAAAGGCAAACTTTGGACTTCAGCTGGAGCTCTCCGACGACATCTGTTTCAGTATGTTGAACGACAGGGAGAAAATGTCATTCCTGAAGAGTGGGAAGTGCATATGTATGCCACTAATGATCAGACAGGTCAAGTAGAACTTACAGTCTTCAATGCAAAAAAGTTTTACGACAAAACCCATTTACAATAAGAACCAAGTGTTGTATAATAAAACTATATTTGAACCTATTTCACTTTTTATATCTAACAAGAAGAAAGCCGCGATGAATGATAAAGTACCAGTAAAACCACTCTTTAGCCCAGTTCAACCTATCAAACCTTCAACATTTGTTGAAGACCAGATAGCGAATAATCCTTATGTCCTCAATAAAGGTGTAAAGACTAATCAGGAACTGACTCCTCCCCAATCTTCTGGTCAAAACACCGGTGGTAAAGCTCTTTTCAATCCTGTCTCTCCAAAAGCAATAGCTGAAACGGGTGCATCTTCTCAACGTGTCGTCAATTTGCTTTCCACTTTTGACAGTTCAACAGGTATCCTTGATTTCGGTAAAGATGTCATGGCAACTATTTCTGCTAAAAGTGATCAAATGTTAGCAGAAGTAAAAGATGCTGATGTTGATTTTGTTGAGTCTCAGATGCGAAGTATTTTGACTATGGCAAAATCATTACATCTAACCAAACCAGGTCAAGACAAAAGTAAGGAAGGTTGGCTAACCGGTCTAATATCAAAAGCAAAAGAACAGTTTATCGATACAAAAGAACAAATGCTATCTGAGTTCAATAATGTATCAACTCAAATGGATCGTGTGATTGGTGAAGTTGAACAAGCAAATCATCGTATCATTGACAAGGTCAAAAGTCTTCAGGTGATGTATCAGTCAAATCTTCAAGACTACAAAAACTTGGAAGCTCTAATCAATGATGCTACCGAAGCATATGAAATCAAAGTGAAAGAGTACGAAAAGCTAAAAACTGCAGTCACTGATGCTCTTTCAGCTCAAAGTCTTCAACGTATGGGAAGTAATCTTGATAGACTTGATAAGAAGATCTCGAATATGAAAAGCTTTCAATTGATGTGTTTGCAGGATGCTCCTAACCTGGCTCAAATGGAAGATAATGCGGTGACATTACTTGAAAAGTTTGATACAATCAAAACAATGACTATCCCACTTTGGAAGAAGCAAATCAAAATGTTTATCGATGGGCAAGAACTCAATCGTGCTGCCAAACTTGCATCGGCTGTGGATGATGCAAACAATTCAATGATTACTGCAAATTCTCATGCTAATAAGCAAAATGCAATTGAAACGACTAAGTTGAACCAACGTGGTATTGTTGATATGGCAACTGCTGAACAAGTTCATGAAAACTTACTTGCTACTCTGGAAGAAGTATCAAACATCAATGAAACAGGTCGCCAACAACGTATTGAAAACTCTAATCGTATGGATGAAATGAAACGACTATATGCATCTATTGCATCGGGTCAAACATCTGTCACTGATGCACGTAATAAAGTGTTACCAGCTTCACAAACTTCATAAGTCTCAATTTACTTTCAGACAAATTGCGTTTATAATAGACATATACATTCAAACAAGTCAGAGAGGATTACTAAGATGAAAGCAAAATTGTCTGGAAAGCAATACAAAGAGTTGATGAATGATGAAGCTTATTGGGGTTTTGGTGAGCTCTGGTTTGAAGAAAGTGTCGTTACACTCAATGGAGTAATAGATGATGAAATTGATACTTCTTGGGTCAAAAATACTGACGTTATTGAAATCACTGACGGGTTTGTAAATTGTGATGATGTAGAACACCCAATGTTTGGTAAAAACTTTGCCTCTTTTGTCAAAGGCTGGTTGAAAAAACAACAAAACCTTCAACTTGTTATCGAACTTCCAAAAGAGCTTGAAGCAGAATTGAAATCTTGGGTAAAGAACCATAAATGCAAAATCCTGAATTAGTAAAACGTCCAATACCTCCTCCTTGTAGAATTATTAGAGAAGGTAGTGTAAAATTTTGTCCAAAATGTGGTAGTTCAATAAAGACATCATTTTGGATAGGAAAAGAACTTGGGTGCATTCAGCCTGAGTGTAGTAATTTTTATAAACATAAAACATAAAGGTATAATACATATGGCAATCGATATAAGTAAACGCGTTGAAACAGTTGGGATTGTTCTAGAAAAACGTAAGATGAACAATATCCCATGTCAGGTAAAGTTATGCATTGACAAATCTGGTTCAATGCAAAATTTGTATAGCGATGGAACTGTTCAAGATGTTGTTGAACGCGTTCTTGCAATCTCCCTCAAAGTTGATCAGGATGGAACTGTCGATGTATTCGCCTTCCATACAGCTACAAAAGAAGTCAAATCGGTAACATTACCATTGATGGAAAACTACGTCAAGAAAGAAATCGAAGACAAAGTTGGTTGGGGTGGTACTTCATATGCTCCTGCATTCAAAGCAATCGTTGATAGTTCAAAAGGTAAGAAAGGTTTGTTCGGTTTTGGTGCAAAACCTGCTGATCCTACACTAGCTATCTTCATCACTGATGGCGAAAATGATGATGCTCGTGAAGCAGAAAAAATCATCAAAGAATCCCAAAGCGAAAACATTTACTGGTTGTTGATGGGTATCGGCCGTGCAAACTTTGACTTCATTCAACGTCTTGGTGACGATTATCCGAATGCTGGTTTTGTTCCTATTGCTAACATTAAAGACATTGATGACGATGATCTTTATTCTGCTATGCTCAACGAAGAACTTGCTGCTTGGTTTCAAAAGTTCAAAAAATGAACAATAAGCAATTAGAACTATTGGTTGCAAGCATATCAACCGGCATACTTGCTTATATGCTTGCAACATTATTTGGAGGATCACTGATAACTCTTGTTATCAGTATTGTGTTAGGTCTTACAGTGAGGACAAAGTTTTTTGCAGTTGGAGTTGCATCATTAGCATTATGGATGATACTGTTCAAGCTAATTGGTGTTATAATGTCATTTCTATTGATTGCTTGTATAATTGGTAGTTTGGTTTATTTTGATTTTTTCAATAAAAGAAAGGTATGATGATATGATGAAATATTTTGGTAGTTCGTTTTTGGTCGCTGGCGTTGGGTTAGCATTAGCTCAGTTGATTGGCGGGTTTCAGGCTCTTTGGATTGCTTTTGTTCTGTCAATCCTTGAAGTAAGTTTATCGTTTGATAACGCAGTGGTCAATGCACAAGTTCTCAAGGATATGGATGCAGTATGGCGACATCGCTTTGTTACTTGGGGTATGGCAATTGCAGTATTCGGAATGCGAATGGTATTCCCTCTTATGATTGTTTCCATAGCTCTTGGTATCAATCCGCTTGCATCGTTTATATTAGCTCTCAATGATCCGGAGCAGTATTCTCATGCACTTGAAAGTGTTCATACTGCAGTCATGGGTTTTGGCGGATCGTTCTTGATGATGGTCGCATTGAAGTTCTTTATAGATGATGACAAAGATGTTCATTGGTTACGTCAGTTAGAAACAAAATTGATATTCTTAGGAAAGATTGAAGCTGTTCAGGTAGCACTAACATTGTTCTTTGTCTTCTGTACGGGTACAGTCATCGGTCATTTGCATGGTGTTGAAGATGAGCTTTCGTTCTTCGTAGCAAGTGCTTGGGGGTTGATTACTTACATCTTGGTCGATGGTATTGAAGCATTCATTGGAGTTGAAGAAGGTGATGCCACTATGGCAGTGGCAAAATCAGGTTTAGCTAGCTTCTTATATCTTGAAGTGTTGGATGCAAGCTTCTCATTTGATGGAGTTCTTGGAGCACTGGCACTTTCGAACAACATCTTTATCATCATGATTGGTTTAGGAATTGGTGCAATGTTTGTCAGAAGTCTAACATTATTGATGGTTGATAAAGGCACGGTTGATCAGTATCGTTATCTTGAGCATGGTGCATTTTGGGCAATCTTTGGATTAGCGTTGATAATGTTCGTCAACACAGTATTTGAAATCCCTGAAACAATTACGGGTTTGATTGGTGCTGCATTTATCGGAGCTTCGATCGTATCATCTATTCGTCACAATAAATTGGTAATTGGACAAGTGTTATCAAATGGTTAAAACTTCTGTAACAATCTTAATCGCTGATGAAGTCAATAGTAATCATCGAATTTATCCAAAATCGGTTCTTGAAAAGATAGTTGAAGATAATAAAGATGTTGAATTATTTGGTCAAATTGGAATGCCAGCTTGGCCAATGACTTCAACTGAGGTGGCCGAAATAGCATTCAAATGTCAAAACTTTAGAATGGACGGTAATGAACTTCAATGTGATATATCGTCACTTGATACACCTCAAGGTAAAATGTTTGAAGATATTGCTCAGCAAGTACCATTTGCTTATCCTAGTATTGGTGAAGGATCAATAACAGCTAATGGTACGGTTTTGAATGATTTTCGACTAACGGGTATAGCAGCTGTTCCAGAAGCTGATTGGTCTTTTTCAAAAAATAGGTAAAATAACATGGCAGACAAAAAAGTAATTTCGCTAGACAAACAACAAACAGTCAATTTGACTAAAGCAACTGACGTTCTTACAAAAGTAAAAGCAAGAATGTCTTGGGAAACTCCTACAAATGTTTTCCCGAAGTATGATTTGGATATCTCGGCTTTTCTATTGGGAGCTGATGGTAAGCTCTTATCTGAAGAAGGTTTTGTCTTTTTCAATCAAGAAGCAACTCCGGATGGTTCAGTATGGAAATCACCTGATGAACAGTCTGGTGGTTTTGAAGAGCTTTATATTGACATCACTAAGCTTTCTGCTGCGGTCAAAGAAATCAGCTTGGTATCAACATTACATAAAGCCGGGACTCGCAATCAGTCATTCGATAAAGTCAAAAACTCTAAGTTGGAAATCTTTGACCAAAACGAACAACCTATTGCAGTATTCAATCTTGATACCCTTGCTCCTAGTTCTTGGGCAATTCAGATTGGCTCTTTCTATCAAACTAATGAAGGCTTTACTTTCCAGGGTGTAGGTCAAGGTTTTCAGTTAGAACTTGGTGCTTTTTTTGAAGGCTACAAGTAAGTCTAACTTGGCACAATGACTTGTATTAGAGTATAATATAACTTCAGTAACAAGTACACGCTGATACAAACAAACTTTACAATAAGAGGAAAACTATTATGGCTATAAACCTAAACAAAACCGAAGGCTCAAAAATCAACTTGACAAAAGAAGCACCGTCCTTACAAAACATTACTGTGAAATTGTGGTGGAATGCTTCTAAAGATCCAAATGTCAAAATCCCATTTGACTTGGACATTTCTGCATTTATGCTTCGTTCAACTGGCGACGGTCCGAAATTGATTGCCGACGAATACTTGGTATTCTATAACAATGAAAAATCTCCTGATGGTGCAGTTTGGAAAACTAAAGACGAACGTGCCGGTGGTGTTGAAGAATTGTATGTTTCTATTCCAAAATTGACATCAATGGTTGAAGAAATCAGTTTGGTTGTTACTATTGACAAAGGTGCTGAACGCGGTCAGCACTTTGGTCAAATTGATGAAGCCGGTCTTGAAATCATCAACTCTGATACTGGTGAAAAAATTGCTTTCTATGATTTGGACGAACAAGGTCAAGGTGCTACTGCTTGCCAAGTCGGTTCATTCTTCAAACAAGATGGTCAGTTTACTTTCCAAGGTGTTGGTGCAATGTTCCCATTAGGTTTGGGTGACTTTGTTGGTGGATATTCTGTCTAAAGTAAATGGTTATTCCATTTCCAATTGACAAATGTAGGAAGGGGATTAGAAAGTCCCCTTCTTTTTGTTCTTGTAAAATTATTTGCATGTTTTCTTATAAACGTAAAAGATTATTTGATAAATATAATTTTATCAAACCGTTATAAGGAGAACTATTATGTTCAAAACTGCAATCTTAAAATTACTTGGCGAATTAGGTGACTTTTTATCAGTTCTTTTCAAAACTGGTATTCAAAAACAATTGAAAGTATTATTACCAATTGCAATGAATGCAGTAAAAACTGTAGCAGCCGATATCACATTAACAACTGGCGATGCTAAGTTCAATGCTGCTTTCAATATTATTGGAAAAGAATTAGGTGCTCAACAATCTGCAATTGGTCGTTCACTCGTTAACCTAGCAATAGAGTTAGCTTACCAGAAGTTTCTGGATGCAGCTCCAACTAAATAAACATATTATGAATAAAAAACAATCAGATGCACTAAAAGCTGCTGCTAGAAAGCAGTATCAACAGGAACAAGAGGTGGCAAGTTTTGCCGTAACTCAACATGAATTGACTTTCAATAAAAATGACTATAGTCGTTATTTTGTATGGGGGACTGCTGTACTATTAGTCATGATTTTTATCATCTTCTAATGTAAGTACTGAAGGTTTCGGGGCTGCCTGGTTTCATCCACAAAACATTATGGCAGGTACAACTTATAATAGAGTCTAATTTTTCTGGGCATTTACTCTATATGCCGTTACAAATAGGAGTTATATCATATGGTATATAAAAAGAACTTTGCTTTAGCAATCAAAGCAAAAGGTAAAATCTTACGTGAAGTTGGCGAACAAGTATTCATCCCGTTTGGAAGTGAATACACAATTGTTCTAAAAAACTTACATTCGGTAAGAGCATCGGTAAGAGTATGGGTTGATGGAAAACTTATTACTGAAGGATGCTCTCTAATCATCAAACCTAATGAGACACTTGATCTTGAAAGATTTATCAGAAACGCTAATTTTTCTGCTGGCAATCGACTAAAGTTTATTGAAAGAACTTCATCAGTAGAAGAACATCGTGGTATCAAGATTGATGATGGACTTGTAAGAATTGAGTATCAATTCGAAAGAATACTTCAATCCTCACCTATCCCGCTATCCAATCCTATTCAACATCATACTTATTGGCCAGTTTATTCACCGGGAGTAAGATCCCCGTCATTCAACCCTGGGCAAGATAATGATGTTTGGTGTATGTCAGAGCCAGCTTTTTGTAATGATACTTTTGGTATCGAACGTGGAGTTTTTAAAACATCATGCTCAACAGAAGTATTAGCTAATAATGTTGGTATCACTGTCGAAGGAAGTATTTCTAGTCAATCTTTTGACCAAGTATTACCACTTCTGTTAGAAGATGAAGTATTTGCAATGACACTTCAATTAGTCGGCCAAACTGATGAAGGACATAAAGTGGAACAACCAATTACTGTTAGCGTAAAGCCTACTTGTAAAACATGTGGAAAAGTGAATAAAGCAACATCAAAGTTTTGTAGTAATTGTGGAACTTCGCTCCATTTAGTATAAATAGAATAAATTCAATTTATTATAATGGAGAAATTATTATGTCAAAAGATTTAGAAACTTTCTTAAGTGCAGTATCTAAAAAAGATTATCGTGTTGATTTCAAATTACCAGAAGGAAATAGTGAAGTAGTACAACCTGCTCCTGTGGTAGCTCCCGTTATGGAACCTGAAGTTGTGGAAGTAGTTGTTCCTACACCAGTTGTTGAACCTGAAGAAGAAGTTGTAACTCCAGAAGTCTAAGTAATACCCGGGAAGCAAATAGTTTATTTGCTTCCCATTTCTATTGATCAATAAATAGTTTATCAAATGTATTTGTATGCAACCACTTTCAATTGAGAAACTATTATGAAACTAAATCACATATCACCAAATCAAGCGGGTGAAAAAATAGAACAAATCTTAGGAGAAGCTTCTCCTAGAAATGTTTCTTCACTCCCTCCTATTAAAAAACCTTTTGGTATCAAAGATGAAGAATATACTGACGAGTACATTGAAGATCTAAAAGATGTTCGTGACAGACGTCCAGATTTGTACAAAAAAATCATGGCTGGTTTATAATACAAGGAGTTGTATAAATGAAATTTTCTCACCTAATGAAGCCGCTTTCTCAAAACGAAGAGGATAAAATGAAACAAGATGTTGATCTAACCATTCTTGAAATGGCTACAGCACCTCGTGCAAAAAAACCAAAAGCTGGTGGATTACCTGAAGATGATCAGGAGAATGGTCCTCAAGCAACATCTAAAAAAATTCCTGAGTTCAAACCTAGAACTGGAGCACTAAGACAGACTACTAGATTGTTTCATTCAATCTTCAATAATATGAAAGCAAAGAAACAGTATGATCAATATGCTGGAGTGTTATTGTCAGGCGATCCTGGAACAGGTAAAACTCAACGTATTACATTACTTTCAAAAATCTTAGGTGTTGATCTTGTTACAATTGAAGCACCACATATCGTTGAAGAACATATTATCAATATACCTTTCATAGTATTTGACTCCGCAACTGACAAAAAGAAAGGTGGTGTTACTGCATTAGAAGGAGATATGTATAAAGTAGTTTTAGCTGATAGTAACTTATATACTGCTCTAAAACAGATCAATGTAGTATCTGATGAACAACATTTGAAAAACATTTACAAAAGTACAAGAGATGTTATTGAAACATATGAAGCTTTAGGTGGAACACCTACTGAGCTTCCAGAAGAAATTGTTACATATCGTAATAGGTTCAAAGTTATTTTGTTTTTGGATGAATACTTTCGTCAAACTTCTCCACGCATCAAAAACATGTTACGTGGTATTTTGAATGGCAAAATAGGTAACCACGAAATTCCTAGTGATGCTTATGTTGTTTATGCAACAAACTTGAAAGACGAAGGTCTTTCAGAAATCCAACATAACTATCAATTTGCTCACATTGAACTGAAAAATCCGTCTAAAGATGAATGGTTTTCATGGTTAGTGAATAAGTATGAAGGACATGCAAAAGTAAAACTGAAACCTAACTTGATCAACAGATTTCATCATATTCTAGAAGATGAGCATATGAGTAATCATGATGCATCTGCTGATGTTAGAACATCTCCTCGTCGCTGGGAACAGTTGTTAATGTACATCAACGAGTCACTTCCAGCTAAAGATGAAAAAGATGCTATAAGTTTATTGACTAATGTCAAAACCAACTTTAGAAACTATAAAGAAGGAACTCATGCAGAACTTGCTGATAAAGTACTTGAAGCAACTGCGGAATTGATAAAAGAAACTTCAGGATTTGAAATAAATCCGAAAGCCCAAAATGCAGTATCTGATTGGCGTTCAACGTTGAAACAACAGATTGAAACGAAAATGAAGCTTGGTGATCTTCGTAAGTATGTTCCTATTGTTAGTGGTCTTCCAGGTATTGGTAAAACTGCTCAAGCAAAACAATTGGCAAATCAATTAGATTTGCGATTTATTGATATTGATTGTTCAACGATTAGCCCAGAGGATGCAACAGGATTACCACTTCCAAGTAAAGGTGGTGCGAAAGTTCAAAAAGACTTCATTGATAAGTATGGTGAAGAAAAAGGTAAAAAGAAATATGAAGAAGAACATTTAGAAACTATCTTTTCAATGCCTGGTCTGTATCAACTTCTAATGGACAAAATCAAAGAAGAAGATGCAGCATATCTTGAAAAGCTAAGAAAGAAGTCTCCGGATGACTTTGAAGCTAAGAAGAAAGAGTATGAAGCTCGTCCTTATAAGTATCTTATCTTCTTTGACGAGTTGAATAGAAACTCTCCAAAAGTTTTCAATGGCATCAGACGAGTGTTGCTTGAAAAGAACTTTGGACCAAGCGGTAAAGATCATGGTAAATTGTTAGAACTTCCATCTTCCGCTATTATGTTAGGTGCTATCAATCCGCATGATGCTGGAACTGAAGGTATGACTAAGCATGTTCAAGACGTTCTTGATATCATGGATGCAAAAAGTTCATGGAAAGATACTCTTTCATATATGACCCATGCTGACAATGCTGTAGCAGATGAAGAGCCACTTACCCATGATGTTTCGTTAGCTATCATCAAGAAACTTGTAGATATTCATGAGACTAAAGATCCTAAAGTTGATCAAGATCATAGACCATTCTTTTGGGATCTTGGTCAAGAAGTCTATATTTCTCCACGCGAATACTTCCAAATGTTTTCTGGATTGGTCATAGCATTAGGTCGTTCATTACGAACAGTTAGAAAGCTTGACTTTTCAACTATGAGTCAGAAGGAAATGAGACAAGTTGAAAAAGATGTTCGTGAAGATATCTTTGAATCATTGAAAGAGCATACATCATTCATCTTGTTCAAACAAGAAACTGATGAACAGATCTTCTATCATGACTTGAAGAATTGGGTAATGAATTCTGATGATATTGATTTAGGTGAAAACTTCTTCTATAAAAAAGCAGTCAATACTAAAGAAATGTCGCTAAACGAAATTATTGGCAAACATCTAGAAGGTTCAATTACTGGAATGCATGAAAAGGATAGCTTTATTGCATACATCCAAAACACTGATGTTCAAAAACTTCGTGAAGATTTGACTGATGTTATGATTGCAAAAATGACCGAAGACAATGGAAAACATATTCACGAGTACACTGATGAAAAATGGCCGTCAGTAAGATTTGCTCGTCGTGGAAAACTTTTCAGTAAGAAAGATTTTGCCGAAGGTAAAGAACCTGATGGTATCATGTTAGACGAAAATGTGAAAGTATCTTCTTTGGTCAATTTCTTTAGAGAACTTTTCATTTCAGCTAGAATACATAAACTGTCAGGTGACAAAGTCGTTGCAGTGACTAAAGCATTCTTCCGAGCAGTAGGACCTATCCAAGAAAAGGTAAAAGAAATTGCTGGTGAAGAAGCGTCAGAAAACTTTTTCAATGCTGCTTCTAAGCTAAATGGACAAGTTCGTCATCTTGAACATTTAGAAGACCCTAAATCAAATGAACTTCCAGATGAATAAAATGTAAGAAGACTATTTACAAGTTACCTAAAGTAGAGTATAATTAGTTCATATTGAAAATTATGCTTTCTGAAGGTAGCTTGTACAGATGATAAGTCAAAAACGAAAAGACTACTTACTAAAAATCTATCACAAAAAGTTATCAGATTTGGGTAATGCTTCTGATATTATCAATGAAATTGATAGTGCATTACCTAACACTCCTCAATATGTTGAGTGGGTTACTGTTCAATTTATCAATAACCCATTTCCTTTACCTCAACTAATTCTTATTGGTGCAGTACTTGAAAAGTTTGAAAAAACTAAATCTATATTACCCAGTAAAGATATCAATTACTATAAGTCAATTATTGATTTAGCTACTAATCTTTTACGGGTAAAAGATATTGTATCAATTTCAAATAAAGAAAAGAAACGTCAAATCAAACGAGAAGGAACAAAGTTAGTATTTGAAACACCTCGGTTCAAAGTAATTCAATTACTAACTATTGAAGCTGTTCTATTATATGATAGTGGAACTACTTGGTGCACGAATGCAAATAATAATTTTTTTGATTTCTATAAATCATCTGATGATATCTATTTGATTTTAGTTGAAGGAAGGAAGTTTCAGTTTCATTTTGCTTCTGAAGAATTACGTAATGAATTAGACAAACAAATAACTCAAGAAGAAATTGATTTACTAAGTAAGTATGAAGAATATACTCACTTTTTGAATATGATGATTGAGAGGTATTATCAACTATGAACATTTACGAATTCCATAATAACCCTTCAGTTCTATTAGGATATGATAGAAGACATACTTTTGTTCCAAAGTTAGTGTATGAAAAAATAGTTGAAAGAAAAGCAGCAAGTGGAACTGAAGCAGAAGAAAGTATTATTGCTACAAGTCCAACTTATTCTTATCTATATGCAAAAGATGTATTGAAAACACCATTCCCTAAAGGTGAAAAAGCCATTAGTTTGAACCCAAGACGTTCATTTCGTTATGCAAAAGATGTCTTAGGATACAAAAGATTTCAGTTAGGAGAACCTGCTATCTTTACTGATGCTGCTGTATCAATACAATATGCTAAAGTTGTTATGAAAGGTAGAATACTTGAAGTAGAACCTCTAATCATTTCAAAGTTTGGAAAGTCTTGCTTAGAAGAAATGACAGAATTTGACAAAACGTATATACAAACATACTTTTCTATTGTTCCAATTGATGAAGTAGATAGCTTTTTACAATTACTTCCTGTACATTTAGTGGAGATGTATCATGATGAATTCAGCTTTTAGTAACGAAGGATATTCATCTAAAGATAAAGATCTAAAAGATGAAATTGACAGAGTTCATCGTTTTATTGCAACACGAGCACTCAAAACTGATAAACGAAATCTGCAAGTAGATGCTCTGGGATATGTCAATAGTAATGCAGTACAATTTGTAGTTGAAAAAGAACTTACTGTTGGAGATATTGATCATCGTAAATTGGGGTTTCGTTTTGGAGCTATGCGTAATGTAGAGTTCAAAAGATTAGGATTGGACTCATGTTATGGATTTCCTTACTTGGCTAATATTGTAGATGCAAGTGGAAACAATATATCATCTATCAATGAATTACCAAAATGTAAGTACAAATCATTAGATCTTTCGAAAAACCCAATCACTTCATTAGAAAACATTCATACTAAACTGACTGAATGTCATCAATTAACACTTCCGACAACTATAACACGTAATGTTTTAGGTTTATTGAAAGTCAAAGGTTTGAATCCAGTTGCTTTATCTTCAATTTCAGGACCTGTATCAGATAGTGCTTTTGAGTTATTTGAAGCATTGAAAATTGTCAATCATTACCTAACACTTGGAAATGGAAAGCCTCCTGATGTTTTCGCATGTCAGGAAGATTTGATTGATGCAGACTTGAAAGATTTTGCAGAATTGTGAAGCTCTTCACAACAATACTTTTCATAATGTTGTATAATATAACCTAATTTACAAGTAATAGAGGAATACTAAGATGTATGTTTCAGACCGGGTTTATAATCATCTTCCAGTTTTTTGGATAAGTTGTGCAATAGGTTCCCTCTTTTTAGGGTTGAATGCTATTTTTAGTAGTTTGATGTTTGCCGCGATATGCGGTACAGTTCTAACGATGCGAGGAAAGTGGCATACTGCATTTATGCTTCTTTCTTTCTATACTGTATTTCTTTTACTTGTTTCAGCATCACCAAAACTTGGGATTTGGTAGAAATGCTATCAAGGTATCAAATACAGAATTTAATCAATACTTGGAATAATGCCAATAGGTTAGTTTTACATGAACTAACTGAAGATGACATTATCAATGTTGAAGGCGAAATTAATCTTTATGATATAAGTGATGGTTGGAAAGTGGTATCAACGAACAAAAAAAGAAATTGTTAAGAACTCATATATGCATCAATAACACTATCTTTTGGCTTATGAATTATCAAAAAATTTACAATAGTCTAATTGAAAGAGGGAAGACTCGTGGTCTAAATAAAAAGAAATTAGATTATTATACTGAACAGCATCACATTCTGCCAAAATGTATGAATGGGGATAATAATAAAGATAATCTTGTTTTATTGACGGCCGAAGAACATTTTGTTGCCCATCAATTATTAGTAAAAATTTATCCTAATAATGAAAATTTAATATTTGCATGTCAACTAATGACAATTGCAATTCCAGAAATTAGAGAATATAGAAGTAAAAATAAATTTTATAGTTGGATTAAAAATAAAAGTGCTTTTTTTACATCAAGAAGGTTGAAGGGAAGAACTGTACGTAATGATCCTTGGCGAAAAAAAGTTTTTGAACAACTAACGGGAAGAACGAAAGAAACTCATCAATATATTCAAGATATTTCTGATAAATTGACAGGAAGAACGAAAGAAACCTGTCCAGGTGTTGCAATTAGAACAGAAAAAAATAATATTTTACCAGTTGAAATACGATTATTATTAGTTAAAAAGAGAGATGAAGGGATGACATTATCTGAAATATATGAATGGTTAAGTAAAGAATTGAACTATAAATTAGCTTATAGTAGTGTTGGAAAAATTTATCATCGAACAAAAAAAGAAATTGTTAAGAACTCATATATGCATCAATGACACTATCTTTTGGCTTACGTGTTCTAAAATGATGCAGAAATCCTGAACCTCCACTTGTTCCCTTTCTCATTCCTTCTTGGCCCTGTCCATGTGACATATACATGAATTCTTCTCGTGATAATGAACTGTAGCCTTGAGTATATGCATTATTAGCAACAGGTCCTTTGTTAGCTCCAGCGATAGTGCCGTTAGCATGGAAAGTTTGATATCCTTTGTTTTCGTATTTGACCATATGAAGCATTGCTTTAGTTGCAAGTTCAACATTACACCTTTGCTCACATGTAGGGTTAGGAATACCTATCTTAGCAAACCATTGAGGTGCAGTTCCATTTAGCATCTGAAATAAGCCTAATGCTGAAGAAGTTTTTGCCTTTGCATACGGGTTATAAGAACTTTCTAAATAAGCAATCTTTAGCATATACCGAGCTTCTTCGGTTGTTGCTCCATTAGCTAAGGCGACATCTTTGATTTCTTTAGCGACTTGTGCATCAGGTGGTTGAACATATCCAGGTGGCATACATTGACTACCGCCCAAAACTCTTCCGGGCTTACTACTTTCAACTCGATCTTCAGCATTTGCAGGTTCTGTCAAAAGTGGAATAGGCTGACAATCTTCAGCCGCTTTGACCTGTTCTTGCGTAACCCCTTTATCTTTGTTTTGAACTGTTTGAACATTAGTAGGTTCAGCATTTGGATCAACAGTTCCTTCAATACCCGCAGTCTCTACTGAAATTGAACCATTGATGTACTTAAGAGGATCAACATTTTTTGTTCCTCCTAATAGTACTTCAAAATGTAAATGCGGTCCAGTCACTCCACCAGTTGCCCCTTCATGAGCTATTACATCTCCTGCTTTTACTATTTGTTTATCGCTAACATACATCTCACGAAGATGTGCATACTTTGTAGTTGCTAATACTTTTCCAGATGAGTTAGTATGTTGAATGATGATAAGATTACCATAAGCTCCCTGAACACCAGCAAAAATGACTTTACCATCTCCAGCAGCAACAATCTTGTTCTTGCCGTGAGATTTGAAATCGACACCCTTATGCATTCTCATCTCTTTATGTATAGGATGGAACCTCATTCCATATTGGTCACCTGTTACCGAACCTGGGTCAGGATGTATCAATCGAAGGTCTTCATCATTACATTTCTTAGGAGTAATGTTATAAGTCTTTTGGTCAATTTCATCGTTAGCATTCAAATTGAGTTCAGGAATAGCTGCTTGAGCTTTAGCTTTTAGTGTAGCGGTAAAGACCTTCTTCTCATGTTCATCTTTTACGGTTCCGCTCAAGTGACCTGTAGAGTTATCATAAGTTAGGCCTAAGTCAGTCGGTGTAACAACATTACCATCCTTATCCTTGATGACAAAGTCCCATGTTACCGGATGACTCCCTTCAGACATTTTGAATGTCGTATCAACCTTCATCTTACAATCAACGGGGATAGCTCCGGTGACAATATGGTCTTTAGGAACTGATGAGCCTTCTTCTGGTTGTGGTGGTTGTGGTCCTATACGAGCCACAAAGCATTCATCAGTTTCTCCTTTCAACTGAATAGCTGGAACATCAGTCCATTCTCCGTCAATATTTTCTGAAGCTTTAGCTCCTGAGCATCCACATCCCATATTACTCGACGGTTACCTCATTTGACCATTTGATGATTGCATTCAGTTGTTCTTCTAATCGAAGAGTTCTTTCTTCTGACTTTAGTATCCATTCAGCAACATCGCGTTGAGTTGCTCGATTGATGTTGATTGACATGATTGGAGCTGGCATAAGTAGCAATTCAGAAGGTGGCTTGACAACTACTCGTTCAACTTTGACAACTGTCTTGACTTCTCCTGGAACAAGAACATCCTTGGAAACTTCCGATGCACACCCTGTAGCTAATAACAACCATAAGATAACAGCAAGTCTTCTACTCATTTTGATACTCCCACTTCTTTCTTCGGCGAACGTAGCATTTGAACCTGACGAATAGTCTCACGTAATACTGGAGCAAGTTCTCCATCTTCTAAATGACTTACCTGATTGCCTATCTTTGATAGTGCTTGTGTGTTTGCTCGCATTTGAGCATTGAAGCCTTCAACTAATTGTTCTACTTGAGCTCGGTCTCGTTGGAGCTGGTCATAGATAGCTTGGTTCTCTTGATTAAGTTTGATAAGGTCATTTGTCTGGTCAATCAGTCGTTTTGATTGCTCTTGTACCTGAACAATTTGTTCTTGAGCTTTGGCAACTTCTTCAGCAGCCTGCTTGTTCTTATGGTTCAAGTATAGAATGTAACCACCTGCTCCAGTAAGAGCTGCTGCTAAAACTGCTATTGTCCATCCTCTTTTGACAATACCTGTTCCGGCAGTCCAATAAAGTTTGATGGCATCCCATGATTGACTAAAGTATCCAACCGCTTTCTTTTGTGCGTTGTCCATATTTGATATAGTGTTATGTTGTAATAATGCATCTATATTGAACCCCGTGTTCTTGCATCAAAACACGTTCAAGTTCTGCAGGGTTCAATCCTGTTTCTTTGATGTTCAATCCACCCATCTTCCAAGCTTTTGCTGCAAGTTCAGAACAGAACTCTCCAGTAGCAAGAACAATTGGTGGCAGTGTTAAGTATTGTCTAAGTCCAGACATAAATGCTCGAACATAGCTATACTCAGCAGACCCAACTCGTTCAACTAAAGAACCAATGAATAAATCAAATTGAACATTGTCAGGTTTGGCTAATACTCGCATCTTATACTTTCGATAATTTGATAGTGGAGTAATACGACGGGTTGCATCATATGCTTCTACAACAAACAATCGCTTTTCTCCATGTTCAGTACTCATCCATATTGCAATTCCGGTATGATATATTGGAGATTGTGTCCAATAAGTTGTTAGCTTAGCAATCAGAGATGCTTTCTTATCAAGACGTAAGAATGAAATGATATCTCCATTCTGAATAAGCTTTCGTCCTTCTTCATATGTAGTAATAGGTGTCATAGGTTCTTATTATGCTATTCTTGCTTTACCAGTTTGAGGAGTTGACCATCTTATTATAACAGTATCTTCATCAATACATTCTACTGCATACGGGATTACTGTTTCAAGATTGCCATTGATATACACCATAGCATCAACTACAACGGGATTTTTGTTTAGGTTATGAATGATAGTCCATGTATCACTTGCAGTATTTTGAACATGAGCTAAACTTAGAATACCTGGTTGAGGAACGAAGACCATATATGTTATCCTACAAGATGTGCTTTACCAGCAAAAGGTTGTGAAAAGAAGATTTTGATACGACTATTTGTAATACGTTCAATTGACATTGGAAGCATCTTTTCTAATACTCCATTATTGTCAATCAAAACATCAACTATTGGTGCAAAAGACATCTTATAGTCAATATCCCATTCAGTACTTGGTGTAGTTTGAGTATGAGTGTACTCACGAGCTGCTTGGATTGTAATAGTTGCCATGATATTATACCAATTTAGCAATACCAGTTTGAGGTGTAGTGAAACTTAAAGTTACTTGATTACTTGAATTATGGAATATAGAACTCGGTTGTATTTCATAACTTCCGCTAAAGACACGAGCTATTGGAGCATAACCTAAGTTGTGAGTAATAACCCAACTTGTAGATGGAGTAGTTTGATGGAATTCGAGAGCATAAGTAGGTTTTTGCGAACCATCTAAGGAACCTGAAAGAATAACTGCACGACCTGCT
>Ga0172364_10000811_pt1 | contig 23109 bp, 18 predicted proteins | sample LakKivSesite10cm_FD_114545 | JGI IMG/M metagenome (GOLD analysis project Ga0172364, IMG submission 114545) | Sediment microbial communities from Lake Kivu, Rwanda - Sediment site 10cm | ecosystem: Environmental > Aquatic > Freshwater > Lake > Sediment | place: Rwanda: Western Province, Lake... | reverse complement strand
TCCCAACTGATGTCCCTTTATTATCGTTCATGATGGCACAGGTTAATATGCGGCGAACCCCACATTCTCACAGCGATGAAGAGAATCAGGATCGCGATAGGTGACGTCGTCATTGAGGCAGAACTCAATGACAGCTCAACCGCAAAGGCGATATGGGACTCCCTCCCGATCCAATCTGAGGCCAACACTTGGGGAGACGAGGTCTATTTCTCAATAGGGCTGAAACTCAGTGAGGAGAAACCCAGAGAGGCCGTCGAATTGGGCGACTTGGGGTATTGGCCGCCCGGACGGGCGATGTGCCTTTTCTTCGGCAGGACACCTGCGTCCAGAGGCGATGAGATCAGACCAGCCAGTCCTGTCAATGTCTTCGGCAAGTTGATCGGAGACGCGGGAACTCTGAAGAAAGTGAGGGATGGCGACAAGATCAGGGTTGAGGCCATCGCCAAAGATGATAGTGAGATGCCAAAGCGCGCGAAGCGCTAGCATTCGGAAACCCTGATTGGATAAAATCCCTACGACAACCAATCATACTCAGTGGAAGCAATATAAGTCGCATGGAGACGCGTGAAACAGATGCTGGTTAAAGTCCCGTTCGGGAAGGGCGTTGAGTCCGTCGAAGTCGACGACAAGAGGGTCCAGGCTTCTCTTGAACCGTCGTGGCCCTCAGCTGATTCTGACCAAGCCCGATACATATCCCAAGCATTGGCCCATCCGGTGAACTCGCCGCCGGTCTCACATCTCGCATCTGGGTCAAAGAAGGTCGTCATTCTGACAAGCGACAACACCAGACCAGTTCCGAGCAGCATGACCATCCCTGCTCTTGTGAGTGAGGTACGGAGATTCGCACCAGATTCTTCGATCTCCCTCTTGGTGGGTACTGGATTGCACGTGTGGTCCCCAAATGGAGCTGCACTTAGGGACAAGTATGGGGAGGCCGTTGATGAAGTCGACGAGGTCAGGATTCATGACGCAAAGGACGCTGATTCGCTGGCCAGCTTCGGAACGATGTCAACCGGAAATGAACTCCGAGCAAATGCGCTGTTGAGTCAGGCAGACCTGATACTGGCAGACGGCTTCATAGAAGGGCACTTCTTTGCGGGATTCACAGGGGGGCCCAAGAGCGTCCTCCCGGGGGTCTCGGGCGCAGAGACCATCATGAACAATCATTCACCGAAGAACATAGACGACCCGAACTCGAGGACGGGAATAGTGGCAGGCAACCCCATCCACGAGGAGATCAACGAGGCGGCGAAGAAGGTGAACCTCAGGTTCATAGTGAACGTCGTCCTGGACAAGAGCAAGAGGATCGTCTCCGCGTTCGCAGGTGATGTTTCATCAGCCCATGCGAGGGGAATGGAATTCTCCCTGAGCTGCTGCAGGGTTTCCCCGGTCCGCGGGGATATCGTCATTACATCAAACGGCGGCTATCCGCTTGACAGGAACCTCTACCAGCTCGTCAAGGGCATCTCGAACGGCGCTTTGACTGCCGCGGACGGGGGAGTGATAGTCGCCTGTGGGGAGTGCATGGACGGGGTCGGTCACGAGGGCTTCAGCAGAATGATTAGCTCAGCGAACAGTCCAGCCGAGTTTCTGCGCAGACTCAGGGCAGGGGAGATCTGGGAGGAAGCACAATGGGAGGCTCAGATTCTGGCCAAGGTGCTCGAGAAGAACAGGGTCATCGTCGTCACGAGAGGGGTCGACAGGAAGACAGTGGAATCAATGCACATGACTCATGCCAAGTCACTGAGGGAAGGCCTTGAAGAGGCGCTCAATCTCAAGCCGAAGGGCAAGATCACGCTCCTTCCGGACGGACCGTCGACCATCCCGCTGTGAGACCCGATGACCTTGGGCTCACCACTTGGTAAACTCTGCCGTCTTGTCCCTCTTGGACTCCAGACCTGAGAGATGGACCAAGTATCTGATCTGAGACGCCGCCTCCATCATGCACGTCACGTGGTACGCTTCCTCCATGAGCTTCGCGGCCGCGAACGTGCCATGCCCCCTCACGACGACCCCCTTGTACTCCTTCAGCGCGGATGAGACTGCTTTCTCAAGATCTTTCGAACCGCTGACCTCGTTGACGACAAGGACCGGTATCTTTCTCAGGACGTAGTCGCCCTCCGCATCCATGGGTATGATCTCGTCGAATATCAGAGAACACGTGATGCAATAGGGAGGATGCGCGTGAACGACCGCGAGAGCCGAGGTCTCCAAGTACACCGCCCTGTGAACCATTGTCTCCGTGGAACTCAGGATGATCGAGCTATCCTCCTCGAACAGGTCCGCCTCGATCACATCCTCGGGGCCTATCTCGTCCGCGGCAGCTCCCCTTCTTTTGATGTACATCTTGTCTCCACCCCTTATGCTCAGGTTGCCGCTGTGGCTCACCATGTAGCCCTTGTCGTGTAGCTTCTTGCCGTACTTGGCGATCTCCTTCCAGATCTCGCTCTTAGCTTCCGAGTTCAAGCCTCTCAAGCGTCCTCTCCGTGGGTCGCCCCTCTTGGTCCCACCCCCTGAACTTGTAATACTCGTTGAGCATAGGCTCCAATTCCACCACTTGTCCCTTCGTCGGTCCAGTTGACAGGGATTCCTTCAAAAGCCTATCAGGGAGGGTATCGTCCTTCCTTCCGAACCCTTCCTGGACGTTGAAGAGCCTCTCAAGGTTCCAGATCCTCTCGCCCACAAGCATGAGATCCTCGCCGGTGTACGCGACCCCTGTCGCCGCTGTCAGCATCCTTGAGTAGTAATCTTCGTCTAGCCCATAGCCCGTGAATCTGCAGGCCACCAACGTGTCCATTCCGGCGTAGAGGTTCTGCTGCGATATGACAAGCCCGGCCTTGTTCGTCGTGGAGAATCGATCTATTCTCCTAGGGATTCCCAATATCTCTAGGCCGATCATGTACGATCTCAAGTGGCAACCGCCCCTGTTGCTCGTCGCGTAGGCGAGCCCCTGTCCCTTAGCCCCTCTGGGGTCATAGGCGGGCAGTTCGAGCCCCTTGCTGTGCATCGCCACTTGTGGGAGCCCGCGCTTCGAAGCCAACCTCATTGAACCTTCCGCCAAGTCGTTGCCGAGGCCCTCTCTGAGGGCGGTCTTTCTCACCAAATCGAACATCTTGTCACCATCGCCCCAGCTCACCTTCTCCGACAAAGCCCCCTTCTCGCTCAATTCCATGGCACAGGCTATGGTGACTCCCATTGACATCGTGTCAAGTCCAAAGTCGTTGCAGGCGTAGTTGGCCAAGGTCACCTTCTCCAAGTCCCACACCAGGCAACACGAGCCAAGCGCGAACAGGGTCTCGAATTCTGGGCCTTCACCTTCGACATCACCCACCTTCGTGGATCTGCCGCACTGAATCTTGCACCCGAAGCATCCCTTGGGGCGAACGAGTATCTTCTTCGTGAGGGCCTCGCCGGAAAGGTTCTCAGCCTCTGGATGACAAGTGGACCTGAAGTTCTCGGCAGGGAGCACTCCGAGCTCGTTCATCAGGTTGATAAGAACGGCTGTCCCGAACCTAGGCAGAGCCTTGCTGGTGATGGGATGCATGTCAAACACCCTGTTCGACTCCTTGACCACAAACAGGAACTTCTCCCTATCGGCGACCTCGACCCTCATGCTGCCAGCTGCGATCACGGCCTTCAGCCTCTTGGATCCCATTACGGCTCCGGGACCCCCCCTGGCAGCTGCCCTGTGACGGTCGTTCATTATAGCTGCCATCCTGACGAGGTTCTCGCCAGCTTGACCTATGCAGGCCACCTCTGCCGCCTTCCCAAACTTCTCGTTCACCATCGTCGTGGTGTCGAACACGCCTTTGCCCCAGCAGTCCGACGCGTCAAGTACCTCCGCGTTCCTTTCATTCAGACTGATGAGAACAGGGCTGCTGGCTGCGCCCCTGACGACCAAGGCATCTATCCCACATGACTTGAGCTTCGGCCCGAAGAAGCCGCCTGAGTTCGCGTCTAAGATGGTCCCTGTCAGCGGTGACTTCGTTGACACTGAATACCTGCCTGATGTCGGGGCAGCTGTGCCCGTGAGCGGACCAACCGAGAACACCAAGACATTCGCAGCGCTGAGGGAATCAGTCCCGGGCTGAACGTTGTCGTAGACTATTTTGGCACCGAGCCCCCTGCCCCCGACAAACTTGTCCCTGGTCTGCTCGTCCAGTTCTACAGCCCGGACCTTGGAACTCGATAGATCGACATCCAAGATCTTGCCCATCCATCCAGCCATCGTTCTCTGAGCCACTGATTACTGCTCTGGCTTCAGCCTCATCCGACATGACGAGGGAATTCATATAAACGTGAGCCCCGATCGAGAAATCGAGCGGCTATGAAGGTGCTTGTGAAGTTCTTTGCCTCCTACAGAGAGACGGTCGGAGCGGCTGAGGAGACGGTGGAGGCCGCAGAGGACTCGACCGTGGAGGACGTCGTCAATGTCATTCTAGCCAAGCACCCGAACCTGGGGTCAATGGCCGATGCCATTCATGCCCTGAACCAGAACGTAGTCGGGCCTGATGCGAGGGTGAAGGACGGCGACACGTTGGCGATCTTTCCGCTGGTGGGAGGGGGCTGACTAACTCCTGCCCTGATGGATGCCCAAGGCTCTGGCCTCCGAGCAACTCACGATTGGAGTCAGGTGCGTACCCCTAGGGTCGTCAAATCAGTCTTTCCTTACCTGCCATACCTCAGGATTGACGATGAACTTGGGCTTGTTACCGGAGAGGGCATCGAGCAGGTTCTGCGCCGCCATGACGGCCATTTCCTCCCTGGTCTCTACGCTTGCGCTGGATATGTGAGGGGCCACCACAATGTTGCCAAGCTTCAGCAACGGGTTCGAGGCTCGGATGGGTTCTTCCTCGAAGACATCAAGGGCAGCCCCAGCTATGACCTTCGATTTCAGAGCACGGTAGAGAGCCCCTTGATCCACCACTGGACCCCTTGAGGTGTTGATCAACATCGCTGTCCGCTTCATCTTCCCCAACTCCTTCTCCCCTATCATGTGGTGCGTCTCTTCAGTCAGCGAAACATGCAGGCTGACGAAATCTGACTCCGCGAGCAGCTCGTCCAATCCCACGAACCTAGCACCAGTCTCCTTCTCGAGATCCTCCTTCCTGAGCGTGTCAGTGTAGAGCACGTGCATCTTGAAACCGGCGGCCCTCCTCGCCACGGAGGAACCGATGCGGCCTGCTCCGACCAATCCCAGGGTCTTGCCGAAGACGTCCGTGCCACACAAGAGGGTTGGCCCCCAAATTTTCCATCGCCCGGCCCTCGTGAATTTGTCCGCCTCGGCGACCCTCCTAGCTGACGCCATCAGAAGGGCCCAAGCGAAATCGGCCACGGTCTCGGTGAGCACTCCGGGCGTGTTGGTCACCACAATCCCTCTCTTGGTCGCGGCTTCCACGTCGATATTGTCGAAACCAACGGCGTAGTTGCTGATGACCCTCAGGTTTGAGCAATTGGCCATTACTTTGGAGTCGACCTTGTCAGTGAGCAAGGACAGCAGTCCATCTTTGTCGCGAGCATGACGGATCAGGGCATCACGAGTCGGAGGAAGTTCACCTTGGTGCACGTCCAATTCAACGGAGCCTCTGAGAAGCTCCAGTCCTTTCTCCGGTATCAGCCTGGTGACGTAGGCCTTGTATCTGCGTGGACTCATGTCAACCCGCTCATGGCCTCCATTAGCACGCCCTTGGATTGAGCTATTAGGGATTCTGATTCTCCGACCCGAGTTGGCTTGACCTCGAAACTCACGATCGGACAAGCCCTGTTGAAATAGCCGATAGATTTCAGGGCCATCAGGAATTCCCTCAGCTCTTGCACGCCATTGCAGCCACCGGGCACCGCGAGTGGGGGATGACTGTCAGCGTTAGGCATACAGTTGCCGATGTGCGAGTGTACGAGAACGCCTCTTGCTGCCTCAAGCGAGGTCGCAGCCGACTCGTTAAGCAGAGGGAGATGACTCAGGTCTACTGTCAAGCCAACGTTGTTGACTCGCTGTCTGACCTCAGAGACAATGGAGACGGCTTCTTGGGTAGGTCCTACCAGTCTCCTCTTGTCGATTTCTCTGTCGAAGGCCTCAAGTGACACCATCATGTCGCTCCCAGCATATTCAGCTATCTCCACAAGGGAGTCAACGAGGGCCGACGCAGCTTTCGATCTCAGGCTTTGCCCGGGATCCGGTCCACTGCAAAGCACAAAAATCTCCGCCTTGAGTTCCTTGGCTTGGGCAACTAGATCACGGGTGAACTGAATAGCCCGCCGTCTAGTCGGCTGGTCAAGAGAATTCAAATCCACTCTTTCCCTGATGATGTTGCCTCCGGCGCAGAACACGACATGAATGTGAGAGGACTTCAATAAGGAGAACAGGTTTCGCCTAACTGAGGGGTCCTTTACCCAAGATACCTCTATCGCATCAAAAAAATCGTCTTCAACGATAGCCCGAGCGGTCTCGACCACTGGGCCTTCCCCGCCTGATACCTCTGGAAATACCATAGCGTGTACTATCCCAACCTTGAATGGTAAGCTGGCCATTGTGGGCTGAACTTGCTGCCGCACATATAACGATTTTCTCGAGTGGCTGCTTGGCTGGGCTCTTCGCTGACCATGTGACCCGTGATTCTAGCTGACCCTCCGCTCAACGCCCAATGATGTGAGGAGTCTCTCGAAATAGGTCTGAATGGTTCCGTAGTATTCCTCTTCATGATCGAAGAGGATCATCCTCATGCGGTCTCGAAAAAGCCAACCGCCATTCTCTGCCCTCGCGGTCAGAATCGAGCCGAACGTAACGTGCAGCAGCTGCCTTCCACTATTCCCGTTCAGGAATGTTTCTTCCAAATCCTCGTCCTTGACCTTTCCCTCGTCCGGAATCATCGAAAGCTTTGTGCTGATTGCGTAGGTTTTCCTGTCTGCATCGAAGCAGGCCATACTGTATTTGATTATCCTTCGAAACAGGGGTGGGTCATGTCTAGCCACAATCCGGAGCGTTTCCAAGTAAGAGGTTCCGGCAGTCTTCAAGTGAAACGAACCGCCCGCCAGTTTGCCGATGATCGGGTAGATGGAGAACTTGTCGCTCCCTGAGTGAATGCTCACCTTGTATGGATCACAAGACCTGGAAACGATGACGTGTTCCCGGAAAGTTCTCTCGAATTCCCCCAGATCACCCATGTAGTCGATTCCCTTCTCGAATCTCCCAGTGAAGTGAACCGCTAGGCCGCTAACGTGGAGACCTAGCCTATTCAACTCAGAAGCTATGAAGAAGTGCTCCAGTAACGATGTTGGTGCCCTCGTTTCATCAAGCGATACTTCTAGGTCGAATGGCTTCCCGTCGAATAGTCCATCCAAATGCGCCTTCAGCTTGATCACACGAGCAATTGCAGGAAGATACTTCACTGCCGCCCTGAGCAACTCCTTTCTGGAGAAATCGAACTGAAGGGCGCCGCCCTCCGCATCAATATTGAACTCTCTGCGTAGATACCTCTCGAGTAACTCTTCTCCCGCACCGTTCAACTGATCCCAAGGCAGTTTCTCGAATCTCTCCTCGAGTGTGGCTGAGTCGCATACATCGACCTCGTCGCTCACAAGGTCGGACGGGTCGATCGTGTACATCGTGAATCCCGCATTGAACGTGTCTTCAATGTCTTTCTCGCTCTTCAGATGATCTGCGTCCGCAGCAAACCCGTCTCGATAGCCCTCCTGGAACACTGCCCATGAGACATCATCTAGGACCTCCTCCGGGGATCGGGCTGTCCTGGCCATCTCACGGACGGACTGTTGAGCCAGAACCGGGGAAATCCGAAACTTCCTTAACGCCCGGATGTGGCCTGGCGTAGCCAGTCCGACTCTGTCCCCGGCCCCTAGTGCGGCGGATAGCCCGATTGCCCGGGGGACAGTGAAAGGAAAACGCCTGCGGAGCGACAAAGCATTGGCATGATTGCACGGACAAATGTGATATTCAAAGTCCGTCTCGACTGCCCTGAACGTTCCGCTTTCTGTCGAGATGAAGTCATGATGAAACGAACATCGCTCTGAGTCAGGATGAATGATGACCAGCCCGCGCTCTTGCCCTTCCCTCATCAAGACAAACGCGTGATTTTCCTCCACCACCGTTGAGGAATCGTACAGCCTGATCGAATGCCCTTGTCGCTCAAACAATGCCTCGAACTGCTCAACTACGCCTTTCATGGGCCTTTGCTCTTCGCTGTTTTGGATGAATCGTCGCACGGCGCACAAACTCCACAGCCTGTTTCTTGAATCTCTCGTATGCATTCCTGAATTCAGTCATGGTCTTCACTACAGGTCCGAAGCTGGACCACTCGTCGGGCTTGAGTCCCGCGCCTCCGAACTGCCCTTCTATTCCCACTTTTTCTAGAATCACCGCCAATTCGGGCGTAGTCTCGTACGCCCTGCGGAAGTCCTCGATGCTCAAGAGCCCCGCAAGAGCTTCCGGATTATGATTCTTCGTGATCGCGCCGTCAAACTCGTGTACGTCAAACCCGTCCTGCTGAGAAGCCGACAACACATTGAACTGGTGATTCGGGAACTCCGTATTTGTCATATTGTTTCTTGCCAACGTAAAGTAGGTGTCATTGGGCCTCCTCTTCGAGGCCGGGAGAACATCGATCCTGTCCATGATCTCTTCGGCTTCTCGCTCAGAGAGGCCGAACTCCTTGCGGATGTGTGCCAGCCACTTGACTCGGTTTTCGGGGCTGAAGAAGATGTCATAGACCCTCTGCGCGACAAGAGTTCCCGCATATTCGATTGCATCCTCCAATTCTGCCAACATGGACAGAGTTCTTCCGGAATCATCGACAGAGCGCCCAGCAGTCAGAGCTTCCGCAAACGGCTGGTCCGTCAGCTTGGCCAAGTGCTTGACGGAGCAAATGACCTTCACTTTATCGTCGATTGGTGCCAACCCATCTGCTTCCTGTCTGGCGCCCACTCGACTAGCCAGATCTTCCAGAAACCCCCTCTTGTCTTGGGTCGCCCCCAGCACGCCGTGAAGCAACTTCGCTGCCTCGACCTCCCTTAGATGACTTTCCAGCCTTCCGCCCATGTTGGTCTCGTATACTTGCGTCACATGAATGCCCATGCTCTTTGCTCTGACCATGCCTTCTATCGCGGCCATTATCAGAGCCGTCTCCTGAGCCACGGCAAAGGTGACAGTGTTGTTTGTCCCTATTCCCATTTCGTTGAGGGATCTAGTTATGTCGATGGCAGCTGCCGTCTCCGCTGCGACCTTGAACACTATGTTTGGTCTTCCTCTCTCATCTGCATTGCAGTACCCCCACATCAAGTAGGCGTCGTACCTCCGGAGGAATTCCTGAGCGGCCGAGTATATCTTCATGCCGTCCCTGAAACTCCCTTCTAGGCTCCCGGCTACCAAGGGGCTGAGTTGGTAGCTAACCATGCCATCGTGCATTCCTGAGAGAATGGCGATAGGCCGGAGCACAGCCAAGTTAGGCCAAAGCGCGACCATGGTTGCTTCCATGGCGACATCATCGTCAGTACTATGCTGGGCACTGAACCGGTCGGATCGAGCCACTTGTTTCAGGCTGCTCCACAGGGCAGGATCGTCCTCATAGGCCCTGGCAGCCAAGACGGGATTAGTTGATACCTGCACATAGCCAAGGTGTCTCAGCCACCTAAGCCCTATTGCATAATCATTGCCGAACTTGCACAATCCCTCATCAGTCATCTTGTAGTAGATGTTATCCCGAATGGCCGTCCTAGCGGCCAGAACGAAGCCCGAGACGGTCTTTCCCTTCACTAGCTCTTTCTCAATCCCTTCGGCCATTTTCGCGACCATACTGGCACCTGCCATCACTTTCTTCATATCTGAGGTGAATTTGTCAGCGACGACTGCGGCGACAAGGTCGTCGAGACCGGCTCCTTCATTCATTTCTGTGGCCTCCCACCTCTCCAAAGTGCGAACGACCCGTGCGAAAGTCTCGTCACTCTCCCGGTCGGAAAAGCCAGCTTTCTTCCTCTCAATTCCGGCCAAGTTGAGAGCTATTTCAGCCAACAGCTGGTAGGCCCTCTGACGCGCCACTATCTTCGACCTTCGATCCTCAGGTTTGTCGAGTGAAGTGACACTGCTCTTCAGAAACTCCAAGTTGAGTTGACGAATAACACTGCCGACGGTCTCGACTAGTTTCCCGTTCATCTCTCTGCTCAGGAGATGATCAGCCGCCAGTTCAGGGTGTCCAGCCAGAGAGATTCTGACCACATGGTCACAATGGTCCAGACTCTGCGGCGGGAGAGGAAGTTCTTCCGGGACTGCTTCGAAAACGATGCGGCGGGTGTCAGCGCTCGACTTTGCCCTTTCCGCCATTCCTTCATGTCAGGATGGTTCTTCATATTTAGGCATTGTCTCAAACCGATGCCAAACAACAAGAATGCGAATCCTAAGAGCACGTCGCTGACGCTTCTGGTGCTGGAAACACAGAAAGGGCAGTCTGGCTCCGCGCGCCAGTTGAACGCCAGTTCAGTGCGGAATCGATGGCCGCCGAACAGTCAGAATACTCCTGCCTTTGTCTCGTGCCTTCCATCGTAGATTCTCAAACGTTCAAGCAAGCTTCACTGATATTTGACTTCAGTCGGTGAAAGTGCTACCTTTTCAGCGCTTCCGCCATGATCCCGGCAACCGAGACCTTCGAAGTTGGCCTTTGGACTGTGTCGGTCGATATGAGGCGCGACAACCCCGCCTTGCGCAAGGAACTCAGGGCGCCTTCCACGAGGATGGCATGAGTGACGAGCACGTCGACGGTCCTCGCGCCTCCAGCCTTGAGTTTCCCTATCGCCCCGGCAATGGTCTTCCCAGTGCTGACGATGTCGTCCACTAACACTACCTTCTTGCCCTTCACTGGTAACGGGCCTGTTATTCTGACCTTCCTGTCGCCCAGCCTCTCCTTGTTCAGTACGACGTAGTCCACAGAGAGGATCCCTGAGACAATCTTGGCCCATTGCTCAGACTCACTGTCCGGGCCCACGACCACCGCGTTCGCTGAACCATACTCGTCGCGATAGTACTCCGCCAAGAGAGGCATCGCAGTCAGATTGACCGTGGGTATCGTGAAGATTTCGTTCAGACCGGCCAAACGGTGAAGATGTGCGTCCACTGAGATCAGCCTGTCGGTACCCGAGACCTCGATGAGCTTGGCTACCAGTTGAACGCTCAGGGGCTCCCCCGGATTGAAGCGGGAATCTTGGCGCGCATACGCCAAGTATGGTATTACGGCGGTCACGGACCTGCAGTTCCCACCCTTGAGGGCCTCTGCGATCATGCAGTACTCCATCAGCAGCCGGTCTGGCCTCAGGCCCAGCGACTGCACAACGGCAATGTCCTCCCCCGATGGATCTCCTATCACTCTGACGTAAAGCTCTCCATCCGGAAAGCGCCTCATCGTAGTGCCGATCAGCGGCAAGCCCGCGATCTCAGCTATCGACCTAGCTAACTTCTCACCTGATGACCCATAGGTTATGATCAACTTTGAAGCACCTAGTGTCCGGAGCGGTTCGACACCGGCTCAGATGTTCATAGTATGTGTGATGAGGCGCTTAAGCTTATCGGGGGCCCTCAAAGCTCCCTGATTTCTGCGGGACCTGGTGATCCTTGATATGTCAGCCTGTCTTGGACGAGAACGAGACATGACCCCCCGGTCAGCTCTACAGTCAATAGGGCATTGGAGGCCGTGAACACCTCCCAACTTATCGCGTCCCTGTAGTTGCCGTCAGGCACGGGGATGTCAACGACTTGGGGATCTCCTGTCCTGCGGACCACGACGACGGCCGTGTCGCTCTCAGTCCACCTTTGGAAGGCCACAAGGTCCAACTGGTCGTCAACGGCAATGAACTTGAACCACCCCGTCCGCAGAGCCTCGGAATCGGACCTGACCCTGATCAGTTTCCTGTAGAGGTCAAACATGTCATTGTCCCTGTTCTCCACTTCCCACACCATGGACCTCCTGCAGTCCGGCTGTGGCCCGCCGAAGAGGCCAACCTCGTCCCCGTAAAGCATGACAGGGGAGCCCGGGAAGGTGAGTTGGAAGATAACAGCCATCATGGCGCGCATCTTGTCATTGTGAGCTGCCGTCATGGCCCTCGCCGAAAACTCTGTGTCTATCTGATTGCACCTCGCCAGAAAGGCCGCCCAAGGGATCAGCCCCCTAGACTTGGCGAGTTGGGACGCGAATTGCGACGGAGGCGTCTTCCCCTCCAAGAAGAAGCCCGCGACGGCCTTCCTGAAGCTTGGGTCTGTCGCGGAGTCGAACTCGCCGTTGAACAACCAAGGTGCGGGATCAGTCCTGACATCACCTATGAGGACCGCGTCGCCCTTCACTCGCTTGATAGACCTGCGGACCTCGGCGACGAATGAGTGTGGAAGACCGCTTGCAACGGGCAGCCAGACCCCATCCAACTGAGCCTTCTTGATCCAATGCGTCACTATCTCCTTGACAAACCCCCTGACCTCGAAGCTTCGGAAGTTCAGCTCCGGCCAGTCCGGCCTTCCTCGGTAGGACTCAAACGGTGGGCGCTCGGGAGCCCCTGTCAACTTGTGGACAATGCTGCCGGTGAGTGACTTCTTCTGAGATATCGGGAACTGATGGATGTTGTACCAGGGGGCATACTGTGATTGTTCCTGATTCCTCGTTACGTCCCTGAACGCGAAGAATCCCTTGCCGGTGTGATTGAAGACCATGTCAAGCACTGTCCTGATGCCTTGGGCGTGCAAGGCCTCCACGACCTCCACGAACATCTCGTCTGTGCCGAGGTGAAAGTCGATGTGATAGTAGTCGAAGACATCGAACTTGTCGCTCGACGGGGAGAGGAAGACTGGCATTATGCGCACAGCAGAGACGCCCAGCTCCTTGATGTAGTCCACAGCTTGGAACAGGCCAGCTAGGTCACCTCCGAAGTACCCGTCTCTGATAGGCGGCCTTCCCCAAGGCAGGACACCCTTTGGGTCATTGAGCGGGTCTCCATTCCGGAAGGCGTCAGGCAAGACCTGGTAGTACAGGCATCCTAGGGCCCATTCCGGGCACTCGTGCGCTGGAACCCTCTTCGGAGGGAAGGGAAATGCCCTGCAGCTCTCGATGGTGTCAGCTGGGCCTTCTGTGCCGAGGTAGACTTCCGTGCTGCCGTCGATCGCTTCGAACGCGTAGTCCCCGACGAACCCGATTGGCAGTCTGCACTCGTAGTAGTCGAAGATGTCGTCAGATGAAAGCCATTCCATCGGCACCGTCCTTCCGTCCTTGAGCAGGAGATGAGCCCTCTCGATGTCATCTCGGGCCACCTGCAACTTGAAGATGACCTGCTCCCGGAAGATCTCCAAGAACGGGAGCAGCTGGTCGTGATACATGGAGGTTCTGTCCACGACTCCATCCCCCCGCCTACATTCGCCCTCTGGGGCTCCGAATCGCATGACGTTGATCGGAGATCCATCGGGCCTCTTTCTGACGTTCGCGTTCTCAGGATCTAGCACCACGCGCGAGCCGTCCACTAGGAAGGCGTACTCGTACTCACCTGCTAGCATCCGAAGGACAATGCGCCAGAGTTCGCCATGTTTCTCCATCTGATGCGTCCTGTTTGAGAAGCCGTCGACAGAACACAGAAAGTAGACGCTTCCCGCAGTCGCCTCTAAGAATGCGACTTCCACCGCGTATCTTCTGGAGAACCCACGCTCAGCTGACGGCGATTCCTTGATTATCGACACGCCCATTGTGAGTCCCCTGAAACCCGAGGCTCCGCGCGGGTCGGTTTCATATGTTGCCTAAGACCTTGCTGAACTCCTCGTTCGCCCTCTCGTAGCTCTCTTGGTCAGCTATGTCAACGAAATCAGCGCTGGACTCATAGACGTAGACCGGAAGGCCCTTTTCCATCATCCTCCTTATGACCACGTCCATGCTCACGACCTCCCCCTCCTTCACGAACTTGAACACGTCCGGCTCCATCACGAACATACCAGCGTTGATGAGACTCTTGATCACAGGCTTCTCGTCCCAACCGACCAGCTTCTTGTGCCCGTCTATTCTGAGCTCACCGAACCTGAGTGGGATCTGAATCCTCCTAGCTATGATGGTGACCTTCGCCTTCTTCTCGGCATGGAAGCGGAGGACGGGATCCATGGGAGTGTCAGTTATGATGTCGGCATATGCGAGAACGAACGTGCCCTTGACGATGTTCTCCACGGTCTTGAGTTGTCCTCCCGATGACAGCGGCCTCTTCGACCTAGCGTACCTGATCTTCACGCCATAGTCTGCTCCACTGTCGAAGAAGTCCTCTATGATCTTCCCCAAGTAGGCCGTCGCGATCACGATGTCGGTCAGCCCTTCCTTGGCAGCCCAGCCAATGACGTGACTCAGGACAGGTCTGTCACCCATCGGAAGCATTGGTTTGGGCAGGAACAACGTGAACGGCCTGAGCCTCTTCCCCAGCCCCCCGGCCAGGATGACAAGCTTGGGCTTGGTCAAGTTTCATCACGACTCCGGATAGTGGGTCGTGAGGATAGTGTATCCCACCCAAGCGACAAGCACGAAAAAGGCCACTACTGCCAGCGTTGAAACGATCATGATGGCTAGTTCGCTCAGTCCGCTCATGAGCATGCCGAAGTAGGCGAGGATTCCTAGGATCGATATTGATATCAGGCCGACCCCCCAGACCCTTTCCTTCAACGTGGTAAGACCTGTCCTGAGTTCCTCTGAATCCCAATTTAAGGTTACGGAGCGGCGCCACTGGGATGACTTCTGTCAAGCATGAGGCGAGCGCCCCCGACATGAACAGCCGTACGAAGGGATCGTGAAGTTGACGGGCTCAAGCACGCTGCTCTGTCGGCTAGCGGTCGCGGCGAGTGGGGTGGAACGTTCTTGTCTGAAGGACGAGCCGACGCGAGGCGATGAACTGCATGATGGTAGGTCCGTCAGAAGACAGAGATCATGCCTTTCGTCTTGACGCGGGCGCCTCGGCTGCCTGTTGTTCGGCGGCTACCATCATGTCATAGAGTTCCCTGTAGAGGCCTCTTAGCTTGACTAGTTGCTCATGTGTGCCCTCCTGAACGATCCTTCCACCTTGCAGTACAACGATCTTGTCCGCGCCCACAACGGTTGAGAGCCTGTGGGCAATCATGAGGACTGTCCTCCCTTTCATCAGCTTCTGCATGGCTGATCTGACCAAGTGCTCAGAGTTGGGGTCTACGCTGGACATGGCCTCGTCGAGGATGAGGACAGACGGGTCTGCCAGGAATGCTCTGGCTATTGAGGTGAGCTGTTTCTCTCCGGCCGACAGGCCCACGCCTCCCTCTATGACCTCTGTGTGATAGCCATTCTCTAGGCCACCTATCGTCGCGTCTATGCCGAGCGACCTCGCTGCCTCGATGACGTCCTGCTCGGAGGCCTCCTCCTTGAGGTACCGCACGTTGTCCAAGACCGTCCCTGAAAACATGAATGGCTCCTGTGGGACCATCATGATTCTCCTTCTCAGTGAATTCTCCCTGATCTCCATGACATCGAGGTCGTTGATCAGTATCTTCCCCTCTGTTGGGGCGTAGAACCTGACGAGGAGCGATGCAAGGGTGGTCTTTCCTGCTCCGGTCGGACCCACAATCGCCACGAACTCTCCCCCTCTCACTTCAAGGTTGACGTCGTCCAACACCCTAATCCCCTTCTCGTACTCGAACCCCACGTGGTCGAACTTGACTCTCCTGATGTCATGTGGCGCATCGACGGCGTCCGGACGATCCTGTATTTCGGGTTTCGTCTCAATCACCTCGAGTATCCTCTCAGATGCTGCTAGGGCCTCCTGAAGGCTGTTGTAGAGCATCGTGATTTCCCTGACCGGGTAGAAGAACCTGCTCATGTAGGCCATGAATATGACCAGAGTTCCTATCATCAAACTGCCAGAGGCCACCCATGATGCCCCGAAGTAGAGCAGCAGACCCATGTCGAGGGTCTGCAGTATGTCCACTATCGGCCGGAAACCTGACGTCACCCTCGCTGCAGACATTGAGGCATTGACATACTCCTCGCTTGCCCTTTCGAAAGACCTCTGCGCCTGCTGTTCCTTGCCAAAGGCCTGTATGACTCTCACCCCGGTCAGGGACTGCTCTATCTCGGAGGACACGGATGCCATCTTCTTTGTCCTCTTCCTGAACGATGCCCGTGCGCTGATTGAGAACTTCCAAGTGACGATCACGACAAGGGGCACGACCGAGAGTGCCAGCAGCGTGAGCCAAGGATTGAGCACTAGCATGACCGTGACGGTGGCGAGTACCACGAGCAGATCGTTGAGGGATGTCAGCAGACCTGAGGTGATCACCATGTTCACGGTGTTTGTATCTGACATCAGCCTCGACATCAGCCAACCCACTTGACGCCGCCTGAAGTAGGAGAGGGGGAGACTTTGCAGGTTCTCAAACATCTTCTCCCTGAGGTCCGTCACCACTCGGTCTCCCAGCCAAGACGTCACGTAGGCCCTGAGGGAACCTGTTGCCCAGTCAACTAGAAGGATCCCGGCGTAGAGTCCCGTCGCTAACAATAGCCCCTGTGTGTCCTTGTTCGCTATGAACTGGTCGATCGCAAAGCCCAAGACATAGGGACCAGCCGCCCCGAGGATTGCTCCGACTACGGTCAACACAGCCGCGAGGATGATTCTCTTCTTGTATGGTGTGGCATACCCCAGTATCTTTCTCACCAAGAGGCTGTCTGGGAGCCTCCTCTCGACCTCGTCCTCGCCTGCCCTTATCATCCACATGCCCAAATTTGCCCCATCACCTCCCGCTCGAGCCCTCTCGAATCTGGTCCCTGAACATGTTCTTGTAGAATTCCGAACTCTTGAGGAGATCCTTGTGTGTGCCTATCGCGACCACCCTCCCATTGTCCATCACTACGACCTTGTCAGCTCGACTCGCCGTGGCAAGCCTATGAGTTATGACAAAGGTCGTACGGCCTTTCAACAGGGAACCCATGGCCTCTTCGATTTCCCTCTCGGTCGCCACGTCAACACTAGAGGTGGAGTCGTCCAGAAGGACGATCCTCGGGTTCTTCAGGATGGCCCTAGCGATGGAAATCCTCTGTCTCTGCCCCCCGGAGAGCGTTGCTCCCATTTCGGCGACTGTCGTGTCGAGCCCCCTGGGCAACGACGAGATGAAGTCGTGAATCCTCGCAGCCTTCGCGGCCTCGATCACCTGCTCGTCTGTGTATGACTTGTCTCCCAAGGTCATGTTATCCCTTAGTGACGTCGGGAACAAGAAGGGCTCCTGGGGGACGACGCTGATGATCCTTCTGAGGGAAGCCATCTTGAGATCTCTGACGTCGACGCCGTCCACCAACACCCTCCCTGATGTCACGTCGTAGAACCTCGGGATGAGGTTCAAGATCGTCGTCTTGCCAGAACCAGTTGACCCCACGACAGCTACCTTCTCTCCCGGCGCGGCTCTGAAGCTCACGCCTTCGACGGTAGGGTGATCGGCATAGCGGAATCCTACTGACTGGAACTCCACGTCTCCTCTTGCAGGTCCGAGGGCTACAGCATCGGGTCTTTCGACAACGGCGATCTCCGTGTCTATGACCTCGAACACCCTCGTGCCTCCGGCCACAGCCCTCCTGACCTGATCCAGCATGAATCCCACCATCCTGACCGGGCCGGTCACCATTGACAGATATGTGACGAGGGCTACGAGGGAACCAATTGTGATTGAACCGAACATGGTTTCTTGCCCTCCGAACCACATCAGGGCGGTCGTGTTCAACCCAATCACGAGCGTCATCAGAGGGAACGACTCGGCCCTCAGTCTATCTGCCCTCACGGATAGATCGAATAGTTCCCCCGCGACCGCGTCAAACTTGCCGAACTCCTTCTGGCCAGAGGCCAGAGACCTGACCGTCTTGACTCCGACTAAGTTCTCCTGGGCGACGGAGGACAAGTGCCCCACCGTCTTCCTGATGATCGCGTACAGGGGGCCAATGACCGAGGAGAACAGAGTGGCAATTGTCAGGATGATCGGCACGCTTGCCATGGAGATGATGGAGAGCCGCACGTCGATGAACATCATCATGAATACGGAGAGGACAAAACTCAACAGGCCGGTCAACAGGAATGGAGCCATGAAACCGACAAGACCGGTCACCTCGTCCACATCGCTTGTCAGCCTCGACATGAGCTGGCCCGTTCTCACCTTGTCATAGAAAGTGAACGACTGGGATTGGAGTGCCCTGAAGAGATCCCTCCTGACGTCGAAGGCGACCTTGTTGCTCACGAAGCTGTTGACGTACGTGCCCACGAACCAAGCGACGCTGCGTAGCAGAGCTAGACCCAGCAGGATCCCGACGTAGAGCAAGATCGTGCTGAGTTGACCAGCGGACGTGGCCACGTCGAGTATCATCTTCGTGAGGTACGGAGAGGCCGAGTCGGACACCGAAGACACAACTATGAGCGCAGTGGAGAGCGAAACGTGCGGCCAGTACCTCTTAACGTAGCCCCCAACCCTGAACAGAGTCTCCCACATTCTAGGTGACCCCTTCCGCCTCCACGCGGCGATAGAATCCTCGGGCTAAAAACGTATCCCGCAATGGGATTGTGGCATCTCGTCCCCGGAGTCGTTGTCCGAGCATTCCCGTGAACGCCTTCAAAAAACTATCAGGTCATCGTGCCCGACCCGCACCCCGACGTCGCCTCCGACGTGGCGGGACAGAACCTCGAATAGCGATGAGGGATCTCCCTTGCATTCGATTTCCCCTTGGTCCGTCCTCACCCTGGCAACCGTCCGTTCGCCGCTGAACATCACGCTGTCCAGTTTTCCGGTTGCTATCCCGGCGTCTGGCTCGGCTACTCTCGCCACCTCCGGCCTGAAGAGAAGCCTTGCCGTGTTCCGGTGGGATTCCCACCACCTCGGTCTCGGCACTCTCAGGCTCCTTTCCAAGACTCTTACTACGATGTGGTTCTCAAGCGTCGCTTCCACAGTGCACTGGATTGAGTTCGTCGCCCCCAAGAACCGGGCAGACCTCTCAGTGGGAGGAGACTCGTAGATCTTGCGGGTCTCTCCGATGGCCTCCAGTCTCCCTTCAAGCATGATGCCCAGCAGATCACTGGTCAGCACGGCCTCCGTCTGGTCATGCGTGACGTAGACCGTCGTGATTCCCAGTCGTCTCTGGACGCTCCTTATCACCTCCGAAATCTCCGTCTTCAGACTTGGGTCAAGAGACGCCAAAGGCTCGTCGAACAGTAGCAGCTCCACATCGGCAGATATCGCCCTAGCTATCGCGACCCTCTGCTGCTGACCTCCGCTCAACTGATGAGGATAGCGATCTTGAAGCTCCACAAGTTCCAACATCGCAATCACCTCTGAGGTTCTGGAGTCAACCTGAGATGGGGCGGTCCGCCTCGCCTCCAGTGGGAACGCGACGTTCTCGCGTACCGTCAGGTTCGGAAAGAGCGCCAAGTTCTGGAAGACCATCCCCACATTACGCGAAGCTGGCCTGAGCGGAGTGACATCCGCACCGTCGAAAAGAACATTGCCCGAATCAGGGGTGGCGAGTCCCGCTATCACCCTGAGGGTGGTGGTCTTGCCGCAGCCACTGGGCCCGAGGAGCGCGAAGGTCTTGCCATCCGGGACCTGAAAGGAGAGCCTGTCGACCACGCTGACCTTGCCGTAGCGCTTGCTGACCTCCCTGAGTTCAAGCCTCATTCACATCACCCTCAGTGCCTCTTGGGAGACAGCTGGGCTCGTCACCTCGGCAGCGACGACGATCAGGATTATCACGGCGTTGAGTGCGGCCGCCGGGCCAAACTTCCTGAGGTCCAGCAGGGTCGCAACTGAAATCGGAAGTGTCATCAGGTTCAGCGTGCTGAAGAAGTTCGCGAACGTGAATTCGCTTATCGACGAGGAAAAGGCCAGCATGAAGGAGGAAGCGACGGCGGGGGCGATGAGAGGGAGTTCGATCCTAAACAGCCTGTACAGGTCGCTCGCCCCGAACGTGCTGGCGGCTTCTCTCACTTCCGAACCTATCCTCAACCATGAAGCCTCTATCACCCTGAATATCAGCGGCACTATCAGAGCTATGTCGCCCAAGATGAATAGTATCCAGCTTCCATACAGTTGCAGCATGCCGAAGCCATAAGACAACATCATACCCAGTGCCAGGGACGACCTTGATATCGACAGCGGCAGGCTGAGAAGGAGTCCGGTCGACTCTCTCGCGCGCTTGCTCTGAAGCCCTCGCCAAGCGATTAGGATCGACAACAGGACTGAGCACAAGCTGGCAACGAATGCTATCGAAAGGCTGGTGAGCAGGACATCGATGAAACCCACCCCGAAGCCGAATTCTTGCGCGAAGAGCGCGGAGAAGCCCTCCAAGGAAATCGATGTCGGGAAGAGAACGACTGCTGACTGGGACACGGATTGAACCAGAACTAGGTAGACTGGCATCAACTCGATGACGGCCACAAGGATGCAGTAGACCAACAATGCTCTTCTACCCAACGTATGCGATTGACCTTCCTCTCGGCTCAGCGGTCGCGCCGACCCAAGGCTACTCTTGTACGTTCTCTCCCTGAACGCCATCACCAACACCGAGATGGCAAGGGTCATGGCCAGTTGGATAATCGCCAAGGACGAAGACACGGACCTCGTCCGCGTTGAGTAGATCTCGACCTCAAGGGTTGTGAACTTGCCCCCTATCAGAATCGGTGTGGAGTAAGTGATGAAGGAGAACGCGAAGACCAGTATGGCGGAGGCAGCCAAGAATGGGACTAAGTGGCTCAAGTAGACAACTCGTAGCGTCGTGAGCCAGTCAGCCCCGGAGACGTGCGCTGCGTCTAGTTGATCCTGATCAACGGAGGAGAATCCCTGCTCCAGTATGAGCATTGCCAGCGGGAGGTAGTAGATCACATGCGTCATGACGACCGCAGTCACCGAGTAGAGCACATCCGACACGGGCTGCCTCGTGCCCAAGATGAGTTCCAAGAACTGGTTGACGAGTCCCCTTTCCCCGAGCATTATGATCATGCCCTCGGTGACGGCGAAGGCCGGCACGAAGAAGGGCGTGAGCAGGAGGTTTCTCACTATCTTGGACCCCCTGAATGCGTAGTTCGCGAAGAAATACGCGACGGGGATGGCAAGCACGATGGAGGGGATGGTGGAAGCGACGGCCTGCAATATCGTGTTCCAGATCAGTTTCAGGACGTAGGGATCGTTGAGCAGACCTGCCAGTTCTTGGACGTTGATTGATGCAAGCACGTAGCATATCGGTATTGCATAGAAGAAAAGAGCGAAAGCAAGAAGGGGCAGGTAGTCCAGCGCGTGAACTAGGCTCCCTTGACCTCTCGTCGCCATCTGTCCAGCCACTCGACAACGTTGCCGGCAATGCTAGAGTTGAAGGTGACTTGCACCTGAGGTATTGGAGCTTGTGCCAAAGCAGAGAACGAGGCATCTGGGTTCACGGGGTACATGTAGCCCGCTGGGGCCACTATGTCCTGTCCCTCGACGCCGAGGGCGAACTCTATGAACTTCTTCGCTATTTCCCTGTGCTTGGCTCCCTTAACCAATGCTATCCCCTCCCTGTAGACGAACCCCTCAGAAGCAGTGGACTCAAGCTTCGGAACCTCGACGTACTCAACGTCCGTGTTGAACATCGAGCCGATCGCCACCTCGCCCCGCTGAAGTGCGACGATGGACGATGTCCAACCTGATGGGTGAAGCTTCACGTTTGGCTCCAGCTGCTTCAGGAAGGTGAAACCGCTCTCAGTGCCTTTCGTAGAAAGCACCCAAAGCAGGAAGGACAGCCCGGTGCCGCTTGTCGACGGATCTTGGTAGAACACCAGTCCCCTGTACTGCTCGTTCGTCAGGTCGTCCAGCGTACGCGGGGCCGGAAGCCCTCTCTGTGAGAGTATCGTCTGATTGTACGTTATGAGGATGTATCCCTTGTCCATGGGAAGAATGTGCCCAGTGTTGTCCCACACTTCGCTGGCCGGAATCACGCCTATTTCGGGAGGAGTGTAGATGTCAAGCACGTCCGCGTCTATGACCTGTTTCGCGTAGAACTCCGGCACTCCGATTATCACATCGGCAATGGGATCCCCCTTCTCGGAAATCAGCTTGTTCGCTATGTCTATTGAACCCATATCGTAGTGTATGAACGTGGCGTTCACGTTGTACCTCTTCTGGAACTCCTGGAGCAACGCGGTCGCCATGCCGCTTATTCCACGCGGGCCGTAGACTATCAGGGTGTTCTCGAGTTCGGGCTGCCTGAGCACTAGGAACAGCACAGACGCCGCAAACAACACCACCACAATGGATAACGCGATCGCGGATCTACCGCTCGGTTTCATCTCGTTCACTCTCCATGATACTGCAGGATGATGCTGTTCGGCCAAGGCGAACGCGTGAACACTGCATCCCTACGCCGGTATTGCCCGGATCAGGTGTTGAGGGTCGACGCCTTCAGGCGTCCTCTCAGCCGGATCGCCAGCACCCCTTGCGTTCGAGAGCAGAAGAACCTTCATTTAAGCTTTGTTCGCCCAAACGCGTCGACTTCGGCTGCAGACCAAGACGTCAGGTACCTTGAGAGTCTCACGAAGGCAGGTCGTTCAATGGTGGTGGAGGAGGCGGCATTGGAGGCACCGCTTCATCGGACTTGCTGATGAACACCCTCAAGATGAACGCCCCGACCCCCACAGCGAACAGCAGTACAGCGAGGTACATGACGGAGGCCGAATAATCCAATTCGTACACAAGCGTCAGGGTCATCGGGGAGTCCATCACCAAGTCGGCAGGGTTCACGGTAGTTCCGTTGTCCGTCCTAAGCTCCTTCAACACATACCTGACTCCTAGCAGCCCTAGGATGCCCTCAACCGGCACGGACGCGTTGACCGATATGGTCGCCTTGGCACCCTTCACGTACCATCCTCCACCAATAGGGGTGCCGACGGTGGTTTGGATTGTGAGTAGCACCTGTTCTGACCATATTGCTCCGATGACAACTGGGCCATCGACGAATATCGGCGTAGAGACGTTCCACCCTGTGAACACAACCCTGTCTCCAACTCCCAGCTGGACCTCAGTCGGATCGACGCTGGGATCGACCGTTGATCCAATTGGATACCAGCCCGTGCCACTCGCGTTGC
>Ga0172364_10000807_pt1 | contig 23155 bp, 15 predicted proteins | sample LakKivSesite10cm_FD_114545 | JGI IMG/M metagenome (GOLD analysis project Ga0172364, IMG submission 114545) | Sediment microbial communities from Lake Kivu, Rwanda - Sediment site 10cm | ecosystem: Environmental > Aquatic > Freshwater > Lake > Sediment | place: Rwanda: Western Province, Lake... | reverse complement strand
TTTGGTGGAGAGGAGGATCTTGTCGCGCCAGGGCTTGATCGCCTTGCCGAGCACGATCTCGCTCTCGTTGTTACAATAATAGAGGGCGGTGTCAAAGTAGGTCACGCCCAGTTCGTAAGCACGTTGCAGAACAGGGATGGCCTTCTCCTCGTCCACGTGCTCGCCGCCCGGCGCCATCGGCAGCCGCATGACGCCGAAGCCCAGCGCAGAAATCTTTTCGCCAGTCTTGCCAAAATCTCGATACTGCATCGTCTTCTCTCCTTGCAATTTGCAATTTGCAATTTGCGATTTGCTGATTTGCTGATTTGCTGATTTGCTGATTTCCTCATCTTACTCCGCCAGCGCCTCCACCAGTGCCGCAATGTACTGCGTGCCGGCGACAAAGTCAGGGATGCGGATGTGCTCGTCGGCGGCGTGGCCACGAGAGCCGGCGTAGCCCACACCGGCAGTGACCATTGGCACACCGAACTGGCCGCACATCAGGTGCACTGGCCCGGTGCCGCTCGTCATAGGAATGAGCGCGGGCCGGTGGCCGTAGATGCGCTCGGCGGCACGCGCGGCGGCCTGGACGAAGGGATGGGACGGGTCGCCGGCCGAGGGGTGCTCTCCATCGCTGGAGACAATCTCCACGTCGCCAAAGCCCTGCGCATCCAGGTGGGCGCGCAGCAGCGCCAGGACGTGGGCGGGGTCCTGGTCGGGCACCAGCCGGAAGTCCAGCTTGGCCGATGCCTGGCAGGGGAGCACGGTCTTGGAGCCTGGGCCGCCGTACCCGGCGTGGAAGCCATCCACGTTGCACGTAGGACCGAAGATGAGCCGTTCCTTGAGCGCGTCGCCGCTCAAGCCGCCCAGAAATTCGTCCAGGCCGTACAGGGCGCGCGTCTCTTCTTCCGGGTAGTCCCACCTGGCAAGCGCCTGCCGCTGGGCGGTGGAGATGGGACGCACGCTGTCGTAGAAGCCGGGGATGCGCACGCGCTCATCGGGGCCTTTGAGCGCGTTCAAGGCCCACACCAGCCGCCAGACAGGACTGCCGACGACGGCGGCGAGCGCCGAGTGGAGGTCACCGGCGGCTCCACGGGTGCGCAACTCGACGTACAGGAGTCCCTTGCAGCCAAGCGCAATCTCGTAGCGGTCGCGGGCGTCCTTGCCGCCCGCCTCCCACACGCAACCGTGCGCCTGGCGCAAGAGGTGGGCGTGTTGGGTCGCAAACTGCCCCAGGTGCGGGCTGCCGATTTCTTCTTCGCCCTCGACCACCCAGACGACGTTGACGGGCAGCGCGTCCCGATGGGCCAGGTATGCCTCGAGCGCGCAGGCGCGCGAGACGATCGCGCCCTTGTTATCGGCGGCGCCGCGGGCGTAGAACCTCCCATCACGTATGGCAGGCTCGAAGGGGGGCGTGGTCCACTCGTCAAGCGGGTCCACCGGCTGGACGTCGTAGTGGTTGTAGAAGAGCAGCGTGCGCGGAGCATGGCCAGCCAGCCGTCCCAGGACGACCGGCGCGGCGCCAGTGGGTACGAGTTCCACGCTGAAGCCGAGAGCGTGCAGCATGTCGGCCACCAGGTCAGCCATCTCGGCCAGGCCCTCGCCCTGGGCCGAGATGCTGGGCTGTGCGCAGGCGCGCGTCAGGCGGGCCAGGTAGTCATCGGTGTGTGTCTCGATGTAGGTGAGAATTTGCTCCACGGTTGGACTCCTTGTGGCAAATCGCAAATCGCAAATCGCAAATCACTTGTCACTGATCACCGATCCCTGCTCCCTACTCCCTGATCCCTGGTTTCAAACAAAATCCGCGTTCATCCGCGTTCATCTGCGTCCCAAAAATCCGGTCATGGGCGTATGTCGAGTTGTTCGACGTTCCAGAGCTCGGAGGCCTGCGTGGGATCGGGAGACAGGCCGATGACCAGGCTGCGAGCGAGTGTGATTTTCAGGCGTTGGAAGAGCGGCAGTACGGGCAGGCGTACCGAGAAAATGCGCTGGGTCTCAGCGTTTGCAGCGGCGTATTCGCCACTGCCAGGGAGAGCGTCCAGCGCCGAAAGGCAGGCGGTGTCGTATTCGTCGTCGAGGAAACCGGCGACGTTGGGCCGGTCCCAGCGGCCCACGTCAGGCATCTGGCCGCTCAGGAACACGTCACACAACGGGTCGGGCTGGGCGACCAAGGCGAGCTGCGCCAGGTCAAAGCGCCGCCCAAAGAGTACCCCCTCCGGCCCGGGGGCGAAGAACGTTTCAGGGGGCATCGTCTCTACGCTGACCTGGAGGCCACACGCGGCCAGGTAGGCCTGGACAAGTCCGGCCGTCTGGACGCGCAGCGGGTCATCGGCCGTGCGGTAGGTGACCTGGAACGGCGTGCCGTCGGCGAGGCCGGGGAGGTGGTGCGCCTCGCGCACGCCATCCCCATTCTCGTCGTACCAGCCAGCGGCGGCCAGGAGCGCCTGACCGGCGGGCGGGTCGTAGCCCCAGGTAGTGAGCTGGTTGCCGGCATAGAGGGGGTGTTCGGGAGGGAGCATACCGTGCAGCACGCGGCCGGACGGCCCCAGGACCTGGTTCGCCACCGCTTGCCGGTCTATGCACAATGCAATTGCCTGCCGCACCCGCACGTCTTCGAAGAAATCGGGCCGCTCGTAGCCGGCGGCCGGGGTGATGCCAAAGGCCAGGAGCTCCCAGCGGGCATCGTAGGTCGAAAGCACCTCGACCTGGGACTGGGCGGGAAGCACGGCACGCACGGCGTCTGCTGCATCGTGGGTGACGACGTCACAGCGGCCAGCCGCAAGTTCGCCCGCCAGCGTGGGCGGGTCGGCGATGAAGCGGAAGGTGACACCGTCCAGGCGAGGCAGTCCTTCTGGCACGCGGAAGTAGATGGGGTTGCGGGTGAGGGTGATGTGGTCGCCGTCCACCCACTCGCGGAGGACAAAGGGGCCCCAACCTAGAGACCCCCGCGTGGAGACGTCAGCACTGAGCAGTTCGGCCGCGGAGAGATGACCCCAGGCGTGGCGGGGCAGTGGATGCCAGAAGTTGAGGAAGTAGGTGCGGTCCAGGAAGCCGGGGAGGCCGCTCCAGACGGCGGCGCGCGCGTCCGGCGCGCGGTAACTGGCCGTGCGCTCGACGGCGTATTTGTCGGTGGGGGTGGCCGGATCGGCGGCAAGCTCAAAGGAGAACACGGAATCGTCGGCGGTGAGCAACGCGCCATCGGACCAGTACAGGTCGGGGTGGAGGGTGAAGGTGACGACCATGCGCTGCATCAGGATGGGCGCGCCGTCGAAGGTGACGTGCTGTCCGTCGGCGTCTTTGACCGTCACGCCGGGCGCCAGTGCGACCACCTCTCCATGGGGGTCAAGCACGCGGTCACCGGGCTGGACGGTGACTGTCTCTATAGCAGCGCTGCCATCAACGAGATTGGGAATGCCGGTGAGGATGACCGGCTGGTAGGTATAGTTGCGGCTGTCCAGGGGGCCGTCGTAGATGGCCTGCCAGACGTGGTTGGCGGCTGGATTGCCAGTGCCGTAGAGGTAGAGGCTAGCGGGCTCGTCGGGCAGGCAGACGGTGAGTACTTTAGGCTCCGGCGTGGGAGAGGGGGTGGGAGAAGGGATGGGCGAGGGGGTAGGAGTTGGAGGCGGGATTGGCCCGGTGCATGCCGTGCAGAGGGCCAGGATGATCAGGCCAGGCCATAGCAGGGACGTACGGGCAAGGAGCGGAGTGACACGCGACATGGGGCGGATTGTAACACAGGACAGGGGGCTGTCAACCAATAGTGAGGCGTGGGTGAGCTGTCACGGAACCCCCCACGCAGTGGGGGGCTTGTATGAGGGTACAGACCCTCCACTTGCGTGGGGGACTTGCCGCACGTATAATGGCGGTAGTTATGCCAGAGTTGCCTGAAGTCGAGACGGTGGCCCGCGGGCTGCGGACGTTGCTGGTCGGAAGCACGATCGCCGGGGTGGAGGTGCGCTGGGCGCGCAGCGTCGTCCCACCCGATCCGTCCGTGTTTGCCGGCCGCCTCATGGGCCAGACGGTCACCGGCGTGGAGCGGCGCGGGAAGTGGGTGGTGATCGCACTGAGCGGAGGTGAGACGTTGCTGGTGCACCTGCGCATGACCGGGCGGCTGGTGCTCGAGTCGGAGGAATGCCTCGACGACCGGCACCTGCGCGTGGCGCTCTTGCTCGACGACGGGCGGCGGCTGCATTTCTCCGACGCGCGCAAATTTGGCCGCATGGTGTTGACGGCCCAACCACAGGACGTGCTGGACGAGCTGGGGCCGGAGCCGCTGGCGGAGGGTTTCACGCCGGAGCGGTTCGGGGAGATGCTGGCACAGCGGCGCGGGCACGTCAAGTCGCTGCTTCTGGACCAACGCTTCCTGGCGGGCCTGGGCAACATTTACACCGACGAGGCGTTGTGGCGGGCGTGCATTCATCCGTTGCGCCAGGCCGATACGCTCACTTCCGATGAGGTGCAGGGGTTGCACCAGGCCATCCAGGCGGTGCTGCGAGCGGCCATCGCTGGCGGCGGTACGACGCTCGAGGATGCGGCTTATCGGCAGGCCGACGGCCAGTCGGGCGAGTTTGCCGAGCAATTGGCGGTCTACGGGCGGGCAGGGCAACCTTGCCTGCGCTGTGGCGCGACAATCGAACGCATCGAGGTGGGGCAGCGCGGCACGCACTTCTGCCAGCGCTGCCAGCGCAAGCCGGAGGACAAATTTTAAGGTTCGACCTATTGACAGCGGGGGAAATTTGGCGTAAAATATAGGTGAATGAAATCTTAAAACAACCGTCTCGGGGCCTCCCGGCGTCGCCTCAACAGAGCGCGTCTCTTAAGATTAATTGAGAGCGAGGGTCAGACGGAGCAACCGTCAAGGGGGGCGGGTGCGCCGGAAAAGGGCACGGGGCGATTGGGAGCAGCGGCTCACATAGGTAAGCTGCTGCTCTATTTTATCATTCGTCCACCGCTGGACTGTGGTCCAGCGGGAACCTCTGAGCTATCCCCCGCCCACCGGTGGAAAGATACCTGCCTCATCCCCGTCGCCGAGCACGTGTTCCATTCCCCGCACAATGCCATTGACAAAGACGACCTTGACCTGATCCGCCGGCAGATGCAGGTGGTTCAACAATTGGCCCACCGTCGCCCCGTCTGGTATCTCGACCGCCATCGGTTCACCGATGCCCAGGTGTGGATAATGGTGGCGCAGTGTGGCAAACAACTTTACACGTACAACCACTTCGTTGCCCCCTTTCTCCCTTCCCTCCCTTCCTTCCTTCCCCTCCCTTCCCCACTTTAACATTCTCCCTCCATAACATAGCGGGTGACCTCGCCGACGCTCAATTGCTCGATGCCCAATTTCTCCAGCGTGCGCCCGCGCCGCCAGTAGTCGGTGCGGTGGATGATGCACGCCAGGCGGATGACGCTATCTATCCCACGCACCGACACGCCGTAGCGCTGCCCGAACGCAGCGATGGGCACCAGGCTCATCGGCACGTCCTCTGTGATGTAGCGGTGGTTCAACGTGGGCGGGGCCTGAATGCCATAGTAGCCGGGCTGGTTATGGATGGCTTCGTGCAGGTCCGTGCCGGTGGCGTCGTAGGCCATCTTTAACCACTCCTGCGCCGTGCGGGCGCGGATGCCCAACGCCGCCGCGACGGTCACCCGCTCCCGGTCGAGTACCTCCAGGAGGCGGGCCACCGACAGAGTTACGCCATCAATGTAGAACTGGAAATCGCCGCGCGTGGATTCGATCCGCCCGGCGTTGAGGATGGTAAGGGCGGGATGGAAAATGGCGCCCATGTTGTTCATCCCGGTGTGCAGGACGCTCGTGCCGTCAATGAACTGGGGGTAAGCGGGGGCCAGGATCTCGAGCACCTGCGCGGTGCGCATGGCAGGCAACGCCGCCAGCGGCACAGTCTGTTTGACGCGAAAGATGCGCGCTTCGGCCGGGCCGTCGGAGCGGCTGGCGTAGATCAGTGTCTCTGCCTCGGCCACGGTGACGTCGGCGGGGCAGCCCGCGTCGTGCAGTGTCTTGACGAATTCCAGCGCCCCACCCGTCCGCCCGGGATTCAGTACGACGATGTGCCCATCGCGCAGGTGCGGGGCGGCGGCCTGGGCGATGTCAGCGTGGGCCGTGGCGGGCACGACGACCATGATGACCTCGGCCTGCTCGAGTGCTTCGCCCATGTCCGACGTGACGAGCGTCAGGTGGCCAAAGCCGCGCGGCCCTCCCTCGTAGCTCTCCAGTTCGACCCCGCGGCGCGCCTGGATCGCGGCGACGTTCTCCAGCGTGCGATTGTACAACGCGACGGGGAAACCCATCAGTGCCAGGTGCGCGGCCATCGCCTTGCCGCCGTGGCCGGCACCGATCACGGTGTAGTGTGTCTTGTTGTCCATCTAGTCCCTCCTTGCTTGGTAGATTGGCAGATTGGTAGATTGGTAGATGGGTACATTGGTAGTCTACCAGTTTCCCAGTCTACCAATTTACCAATTTCCCAGTCTACCAGTGTACCAGCTCACGAACTCGCTCTTCCTCTGAAAGTGCGCGGCCTGTCACTGGGTCCACCGCCACACACGCGCCGCGCGCGTCTATGCGGGTGACGATCTGCCCCCGCGCGAAGAGGTTGTTGCGCAGGTGAGGGGCATCCAGGACCCCGGCCGTCACCGCCCGCGCCAGCGTGGCCGGGTCGGTGAGCGGGTCGGCCACGCCTGGGGTGGCCAGCGCACGGACAGCCTCCAGCGTAACCTGGGCCTCCCGAACCAGTTCCTCCTTGCGGGCCTGGATGGCAGGGGCAGCGGTCATGTCCGGCTGGCCACGCAGCGCGTTCTCGATGGCCCGGCGGGCCAGTTTGCAGGCCTCGATCACGTCGTCAGCCGTCGCAGCATGGTGGGCCTCGGTGTGGCCGACGACGTGGACGATGTGAGGCGCGAGCGCCATCTGCAGATAGACGCTGGTGGCCAGGTGGGCGCGGGCGGCGTCGGGGTCCAGGGGGTAGCTCAGGAGGCCGGTGCGGGTTTGACGCCAGATGCGGAAAGGGGCCTCGTGGGGCGTGAAACGCGATGCGTAATCTGCCATTCGCCATTCGCCATTCGCCATTCGCCAATTCGTAAGGGGGGCGATGAGGTCCAGGCAGGCCAGCATCTTGGCCAGGTCCATCGCATCCGAGAGACCAGGGGGGCTGTTGAACATTAGCGGGGCGATATAGTCGCGCACGCCGCAGGCGCGGGCGTTGTAGGCCGAAAGGTAAGCGGAGACGACGAAGATCACGTCGGGTGCGTCGCGCATGCCCCAATGGTGCGCCTCGTTCAGTTCCACCGGGATGTCCCGTGCGCCATACCAGGCCATCACTTGCTGGTGTTCACGGATGGAGCCTTCCAGGTCCCACGGGCCGCGGCCATCCATCCGGTTGAACCAGAAGAGCGGGATGGCGCACCAGGCGATGCGGATGGTCTCGACGTACATTTCGGCCAGGTGGATAAAATCGTCGGTGCCGGAGTAGGAGCGCAGGAGGGGGAAGTTGCCGCGCCGGCTGGCGGCGTAGAGGGCGCGATAGTCGTCGGGGCTGCGCACGGGCACGCCACCCGCCCCGCGGCGGCGAGGGTCCTGACGCTCGGGGTGGAAGAAGTTGGCCTGCGCGTCCTGGTCAATGCCGAGCGAGACGACGTCCAGCACTTCCGCGTCGGCGATGCGGGCGATGCCTTCGCGGGTGGCCTCGACGGTGGGCAGGCCGAAGTGGTGGCGGAGAATGGGGAAGGGAGCCTTCCAGGCGATGCGCTCGACGGTCGTTTGGGGAAAAGCGGCCTCGGTGAGTGTGCCTTGAGGCTGGCCCTTCAGGTAGGCCAGCACAGTTTCGGCCGGTTCGCCACCCTCGAAGACACGCTCGAAAAAGCCCATGGCGCGCGCACGCTCGGCGACGGGCGGGGTGCCGCCGAAGGCAAAGCGCACGCCAGCAGTGCGCAGGTCGTCGGCGGCCTCGGCGAACTGGCCCAGCAGCCGCTCGCCCGTCTCGGGTGTGAGGCGGTAGGAGACGCCGACCAGGAGTTCGGCCGGTTCAGCCGAGCCACCGGCAATCTCGCGGCGGGCCGCCTCGAGCACGTCCTCGACCGGCACGGCCGGGCCGAGGAAGATGGTGCGCCAGCCGGCAGCTTCGGCCAGGCGCAGAAAATTCAGTGTCCCGGCGACGTGGACACATTCGCCCAACGCGGCAGCCACTATGGTTTTCATTGCCTGCAGTCTCCGATCTGGTTGAAGGTCAGGTTACCTGCGTGGGGAGTCCTCAACTGGGAGGTCTTCCTTTCGCTTCAGAGGTGGGGCCCTGGTGAACATTGTAACACATGGTGGTGTGGTGTCAATCTGGTGGATGGCCTTGATCTGCACCAGGAGAATGGATGAGTTGCTTGACAACTATGATGAGACAAAGTATAATGATGTCGTCGTGCGAATGGTAGCCAATTCAGGTCGGTGAGTAGCATAGCACTAGACACGTCACTGCCTTGGCACATCGAGGACTCCGGAACCGCCAGAGGGAGGCCAGCGATGGCTCGTCAAACGGCAATCGTCTGAACTTGTGGTCGCGTCAGGCGATTGCCGTTTTGTGTTGTGAGGGGAGGAGGAGATGCGGATGGACGTCTTTGAAGTGGATGCAGTGCTGCAGAAGCAGTTTTTTCAAGACCTACTGGCGGTCAACGAGGCCATGACGTTGAGCACGGAGGACGTGCTGAGTGCCATCTTGCGCAAAGGTGCGCGGCTCGTTGGCGCTGAGCACGGCTCCATTCGCCTGCTACACGACATAGGCGGGCAGCCGGCGCTGGTGCTCGAAGCCTGTTTTGGAGAAGGGTGGGTGGAGGAGAAGAAGCGGCGGATCATGGAGTTAGGTGAGAGTATCAGCGGTGTCGTGGCCCAGACTGGCTGTCCCCGCTGCTGCGCTGACGTCACGAAGGAACCATACTACCGGGGTTTATTCCCCGAATTCAAGTCCAAGATCTGCGTTCCCATTCGTGTCGGCGACCAGGTCATCGGGGTGATGAACTTCAATCGCCGGGCGGTGGGTGGGTTTGACGAGAGTCAAGTCATCATAGCGGAGACCTTCGCGCGGCAGATGGCGCTGGCTGTGAACAATGTGCGCCTCAGCCGCCGTGAAGAGAAGGCCAGAAAATCGCTGGAGCTGAGCAGAGCGATCAATGAGGCGATCAACGCCACATCAGACATAGATCAGGTCATGCATACGCTTTTGAGCAGGCTGGACGAGATCGGCAAGGCCACGGTCGTAGACGTGTTCATTTACGATCATGTGGAGCGGGTGCTCAGAAACACCTACCGGCTCAAGAAGGACAACCTGGGCAGTACAGCGCTGAGGTTGGAGCAAGGGCTAATCGGTGCAGCAGCGCGGTCCCGCAGGACGATCAACGTTGGCGACGTCCGTCAAGACCCTCATTACTTCAAAGCGCGTGAGTTCATCCACTCCGAGTTGACCGTGCCGATGGTGCAGGGTGACGAACTGATCGGCGTGATCAACCTGGAGAGCGACAAACTCGACACCTTCGACGAGGACGATGAGAAACTGATAGAAGCGGTGGCGATCGCCGCCTGCATTGCGATCCGCAATGCCCGCGAGCACGAGGGGTTACGACGGGCACAAGAGGGACTGCAGTTAGCCGGCCGGCGCATTATTGAGATGGAGGACAGTGCCCGCTTCGCGCTCACCACCTACATCCACGACGAGGTGCAGAAAACGGTTGGGAATCTATCTGTCAAGGCCCGGCAGCAGGGCGATGCGGAGATCCGTGCCCTGGTCCAGGAACTGGAGCAGAAGGTGGGTCGGATGCGCTTCGACCTGTCCATGCCGATCCTGCCTCGTAACATCAGGTTGGAATTGAGACGACTCATCGAGGAGGAGTTGCCCCCCAGGTATCCAGCGGCAGTCCACCTCACGCACACCTTGCGACTATTTGCGCTGGACGATGTCGCCGTGCCAGATACTTCCACTGGGGTACTGGTGTATCGTTTCGTGCGGGGAGCGGTCGTCAACGTCTACGAACGCGCGGATGCTGAACACATCTGCATCGAGGCCGAGTGTCAGGGAGACACGCTCGTGCTGCGGGTGGCGGACGATGGGAAGGGGTTCGACGTGGCCCACGTCGAGCGGTTCGTCAGCGAGGGGCATTACTTTTTCCACGACATCAAGATGAGGGCCGAGCAACTGGGCGGGATGCTCAGCATAGAGTCCTGCCCTGGCAAGGGCACCACGCTGACGTTGAGGGTACCTCTCGCTCAGTACACCGTCCGAATGCTTCCCTGTGCCTGATCCTGCGTCTCAAGCAGTCCATAAATGGCATCCGCCGTGAGTTCGCTCTTGGGGAGGTAAGCGACGGCTCCGACCCGCTTGGCTTCCTCGGTGTAGGCCTGGCTCTCTGTTACGCTGATCAGGATCACCTGTGTGCCCGGCTGAGCGGCCGTGATCAACCGGGCGGTCTGAAAGCCATCCAGACCACCCATGCGCACGTCCACGAGGGCCAGATCCGGTCGCCTGCGCCGTGCTAACTCGACGCCCAGGCTCCCGCTGATGGTTTCGCCGACCACCTCGAAGCGTTCATCCTGAGCCAGAAGCGCCCGCAGACGGCGCAATTCGTCCCGGTTGTCGTCAACCAGCAGCACGGTCCGTTTGCGCGGGGGCCGGTGCAGCCCGTACAGCATCTTGACCGCCTCGGCCAGGAGCACGCGGCGGGCCGGGTTGCGGGGGTCGCCGGGGATGCGGAATTTGTCGTACAGATCGCCGATCAGGTTTTCGACCCTGCGTTGGGAGAGAACCATACGGTCGGCGATCTCTCCATTGCCGTATCCGTCAGCCACGAGCAGGGCACACTCTTCCTCGCGGGGCGTCAGCGGCTCGAACTCGCTCAGCCGATAGTGCCACTCCAGTACTTCGGGGTCCACGTAATAGCCGGCGCGGGAGATCATGTCGTAGATGGCCTTGAGTTGCCCGCTGTGGGAGATGTTCTCGGTGAGCGCGTATCCGTGCAGCCTGGGCTGGTCTCCCGTCTTTCTCTCCCAGAGGATCTCGGCGGCCAGGACCATGCCCTGGTGTCTGGTGTAGATGACGACCTTCAGATCAGGTCGCAAGCGGCGCATCTCCCGGCCCACGTCCACGCCACTGCACTTGTTGCCCAGTGCCAGGTCAACGGGCTGTTTCTTCAGGATCGCCAGCGCTTCGGCAGGCGTCGAGGCCATGCCAACCACGGCCATGGCGTGCGTGCCCTGGACAACCCTGGCGAGCCCCTCGCGCTGCACGAGGCTGTTGTCCAGGATGAGGATGCGGATCAGGGGTGTTTCTTCGCGTCGTTGCATAGGCATACAGGTTTATTGTACCCCAGATGACGGCTGTTGAACAGGGGGCGTGCCCCCGGATAGTTGGAGGTTCGGCCCTCTTGATGGTGCAGAGGGTTACCCATATAATAGAGGCATCAATCTGGTACAATGGCTTGCCCACGCTAACCAACTGGACTGAGGAGGATACCATGAACCGCAGAAGATGGCTGCCGCGAATGTTTGGTCTCGCATTGACTGGGCTGCTATTAGTCGCATGTAGTAAGCCTACGCCTACACCTCCACCCACATCCACACCTACACCAACGCCCATACCTGTGCATGCCGCGGTGCAGACGGTCAGAGCCTTCCACGAGGCAATCAACGCGATTGAGCCTAGCCAGGAAGAAGAGGGCCAAGTTATGGTTGACATAGGGGGAGATAGATTTGACGAGGTAGTTGATATTTTCAGGCAACATACAACCCAATCTGCTGGACTGCCACTGAGTCCCCTAGTCCTGGCAATGGCTACTGGTGTGGTCAGGTTTTCCAACATGGAGTATGAACTGGTCTCCGAAAGTGCCGAGCGAGCAGTCGTAAGGGCGACGGGTGTCATAACTATAGCACAGGAAACGGGGAAACTTGATGAAGAGTACGTGGTGGTGAAACAGGATGGAAAGTGGTTGATTGATTTCTAGCGAGGAGGACAGGTCTGCAATTGGGACCAGGAGGGAAAGTGATGGGCGGAGGGAAGATAACGTTTGCTCTGCTGCTCGGCCTGGTGGCAGCAATTTCTGTAATGGTTCTGGTATCTACATCCAGTGCCCAGGCTGCGATGCTGACAGCCAACAGCACTCCCGGTAGCGTTCTTGACAGCTTCCGAGGGCATGGACCATCTACTGTCGTCTGGCCCCAGGATGCCGGCGATGGCGCCGCAGACTGCACGATCGCCATCGCTACAGGCAGTTCCATAACGGATGGCCGGCCTGTGCTGTGGAAGAACCGGGACTATTTCGACCGGTCAGAGGCCTGGCAGGCGATCCTGTTCTGGCATCAGGCAACCGGTAATACATTTTCTATCTCGGACACCTTTGAGGATCGCTTCAACTACGTGGCCGTGTCTGACCGGGGTGACAGGAGCGACCCCCAGGACGTCGCGGAGACACTGTACTATCCGCACATGGGGGCCAACGAGCGAGGGCTGGCCATCGTATCGGCCCAGGCCCACACACTGGGGGCCGACGTCCAAACCCAAACTGTGGACCTCGTTTCGCAGGATCAAAGAGGCATACGGAACGGTGGCCTGAATCACTGGATCCTGTCCCGCTGCGAGACGATCACCGATGTAGAGCGACTGCTGACCGATACCAACGACGGCGGCGGATACAACGGCAGTACAGCCCGCAATACAGCCAGCCTGATCGCCGTGATTGACCGCTTCGGCGGGGCGGCTATCTTCGAGGTGGACGGCAACAGTTTTGCCCGCCAGAACATCACCAAGGAATTTACCTCGCTGGACGAGCGCCCTCACAGCAGTGGACCACCGGCCGGAGGATATAACGGTTTCGACTACCGTTCCAACTTCTCGCGGATCACCTTCACAAACACGAAAATCTGCTCTGACACTATCTGCTTCCCCTACTTTCCCGATGAGAATCAAGACGGCATCAACGATTTGGAGTACAGTGAAAGCTCAAAGGAGAGGTGGAAGCGGGTGGAGGAGCGGATGGACGATGCCCTGAAAATGGACAAGGGCTCCATAGATTACCGGTACTTTATCCAAAGGTGGGTGAGAGCCTATGGCCACCCACGGGAGAATTATCTGGAGACGCTAGCCCGCTCGGTCGGCTATGCGCCTTACCTTTCGTCCCCAGCGTACGCCTGGACGCAGGAGAAGTCCGTGGGCAATCATCTCAACCGCTTCGTCACCGTGTCCTCGGTGGTCATCGTGGGGTCGAAAGCAGGCGACCAGGATGAAGGGAAACTGACGACTATGTGGGTGGCGCTGGGCGAGCCGTCGGTGGCGATCTTTGTGCCGGTGTTCCCTTATGCGGGCCAGCCCCCTGCCGTGCTGGATGATTTCTTTCTCTCGATCAACGCCAAGCGGCGGCTGGTCTATGACTATGAGAGAGACATTCGCGGCTATCCAATTGACAATATTGACCCCATCTCGCCGTACACCCGCCTGCGGAACTATGACCACTCGATTGATCTCTCGGCACTGTTCGGCGGCAACTACTACGGCGAAGGCGGGCTGCAGGCCTATAACTTTGCTATCGAGGAAGAACTGTACACAGCGTACCAGTCCCAGATGGACAAATGGCGCGAACTGACGGCTGACCAGATCACACCAGGTATGCTGGCCGACTGGCAGGCGACTCGAATCAGCAGTGCTGTCGAAGAGTACGTCAAAAGCGACCCCACGATCGTTGTTTGGAAAGTCAACCGGGTATTCACGGAGGATAGGTATATCTCACGCACGCATGACTTTGCTGGGCCGGCGATCGTTGAAGTGATCGCCAAGGGTGAGCCGGACAACGGCACCTGGCCGAGAATGAAGGTCTGGCTCAGCGATACGAACGGCTACACGACGTGTCTGACTGAAGTGGGGGACGAGACGGGGATTGACTGCACCGTCGTCGTCAGCCCCGCCCATGCAACCAACAAGGCCAAGTCGGTGAACGGCGACCTAGATGGGGTGACCGCAACCATGCGCTTTGATCTATATCGTTATCGCACGAACTACACCGGCACGGCAGACTTGTATGTCGAGGTTGTCAGTGCCACTGCCGCTACCACGGTGACGATAGATAAAGTGCTGCTGCGCACAGAACCGCGCTCGGTGGAGATGTACGAGGTGGAAAAGGATTGGGATGCCAGGAGCGAAGCGTGCGTGCAGATTGACGACGATAGCATCCTGATAACTGACACGACGGGCCACTTTGACATCCATCATTACGCCTGGGGTGAGCCCCTGACTATCGAAGTGGTTGCTAAAGGCTTCTCCATCAACCCAAGCCCAGTGCTGAAACTATACTGCAACTCGCAGTTGGTTGGAACTGCTACGCTGACTATGGAGTACGCGGTCTATGCTTTTGGTTGGAGCCCAGGCTCCGAAGGCCAGATCACTTGTCGTATCCAGCCGGACAACTACAAAGACATACGGGTAGACAAGTTGCTGATGAAGGAAGGCCTGCCGGTGTACGCCAACACTGCGCCCAGCGGATGCTTCAGTGTGGAATATGCTCGTGTCGCACCGATTGGATACATACCCATCACCGCCACTGCCAGGGTCACCGACCCTGATGGTGACGCCATAGCCAGCTACTTCTGGGACTTTGGAGATGGCCAAAGTTCCTGTTCCGGGAATCCGGTAGTCACGCATACTTACAGATACCCCAACAATCCTGCCCGGCTTGTGCTGTATGCGACGGATCACCGAGGCAAAACGGCCGTCATCCGTTGTTGTTACGTTTATCTTCCCATCGTTATGCGCAACTATCCCCCGTAGTTGTTACCAGCAGGTATTTGCATTCGACTACTGAGCCACCGATGAATTTGCCCGGCTGCGGAGCAGTATCCACTGCTCCGCAGCCGGGCATTTTGCGTCGAGCCGGGCAGGCACCCGCGTTACGGCATCATTTTCCTGGTTCGCATAATCCGGCTTGCCCTGGTTTGCGGGGTGGGACAAGTTGGCAACTTGTCCCACATTATGCTAGAATGCGCTCTTCGTAGCGTTACGTTGTCTCGACGCTGTGGGCAAGACGGAGCGAGGGGGTGTCATGTCCGAGCGATTGGCGAGTGACCCATCCAGTGGACCTGCCGAGGCGGAATTGCAGGTCTACCTGCTAGGGCCTCCCAGGGTAGAGTGGGCTGGCCGCGCGCTGGCCATCCCGCGCCGCCAGGCCCGTGCGCTGCTGTATCGCCTGGCGGCCCAACTGGAACCTGTCCCGCGTGAGCACCTGTGTTTTCTGTTCTGGCCCGATACCCCCGAGTCTACTGCCCGCCGCAACCTGAGCCGCCTGCTGACCCACCTCCGCCGCGCCTTGCCCGCGCCCGAGGTGCTGGTCACATTGAGCGACCACGTAGGACTGGATCCTTACCGGATCTGGTCGGACACGGTGGCATTCGAGGAGAGGGCAACCGCAAGGGGCACCCCTACGATGGTGGGGGTGCCGGGGGCAACCGCAAGGGTTGCCCCTACGGTGATGGGGGCGACCACGGAGGGCGCCCCGACGGCAGTGGACCTATATCGCGGGCCGTTTCTGGCGGGCTTCTCGGTGCCTGAGGCGCCCGAGTTCGAGACGTGGGCGACGCTGGAGCGCCAGAGGTGGGAGCACGTGTACCTGGAGACGCTGGCGGGACTGATCGAGGAGCGGGCAGCCAACGGGGACTATGCTACTGCGATTGCGTGCGCCCGGCGCTACCTGGCGACCGACGAACTGGCCGAGGATATCTACCGCCGCCTGATCGAACTCTATGCCGCCACTGGCAAGCGGAGGGCGGCGCTGCACCAGTTCGAACGGTGTGCCGCGGTCCTGGAGCGCGAACTGGGCGTCAGCCCGTTGCCGGAGACGCAGGCAGCCTACAAGGCCGTCCTGGCTGGAGAAATCAGCAGAGAAACCAGGTTTTTTCCGAAAAACCTGGTTTCTGGTGCGTGGACGACGCTGCCGGGCCTGGACGCGCCGCTGGTGGGACGCGAGGAAGCGCTGGGCCAGTTGGAGCGGGTGCACGCCGGGGTTCAGATGGGGCACGGAAGGATAGTCTTGATCTCGGGTGAGCCCGGCGTCGGCAAGTCGCGCCTGATGCAGGACCTGGCGACGCGCCTGCAGGGCGAGGTGCTGGTGCTGGCAGGGGCCGGCTATCCCGGTGCGCAGATGATGCCGTACCAGCCTCTCGTCGAGGCCTTGCGCCCGGCTTTGAGCGTGCAAGGCTCCACATTCGACGTCCTGCCTGCCTGGGTGGCCGAGGCGTCCCGGCTGTTGCCCGAACTGCGCGCGCTGGTTCCCGATTTGCCGCCCCCCATGCTACTGGAGCCAGAGCAGGCGCGCGGCCGGCTGTTCGAAGCGCTCTATCAGCTCATCCTGGGCTTTATCAGTTCGCGCCCTGTGCTCATGTGCCTGGACGACCTTCACTGGGCCGACGGCACGACGCTGGACTGGCTGGCTTACCTGGGGCGGCGGCTCCCGGGCAGCCGCATCCTGGTCATCGGTACCTATCGCGAGGAGGAAGCCGATGGAATGGCCGGGTTGCGCCGCAGCCTGGCCCGTCAGGGCATCCTCACAGAGTTGAGGCTGGGGGGATTGGACGAGGCGGCGGTGCGCCAACTCGTGCGTCACGTGGCGCAAGTGAGTGCGCACATCCAGGGCGGTGAAGCACTGGCCGGACGGCTGCAGCAGGTCGCAGGCGGCAACCCCTTCTTCCTCCTGGAAACGCTGCGGGCGCTGATCGAGTCCAGCGGACGGCTGGCCGACCTGAGCAGCCTGGAGGATTTCCCCTGGCCGGAGAGCGTGCGGGATGCGGTGAGAAGGCGGGTAGGACGGCTGAATCCCATAGCCCGACAGGCGTTGGAGGCCGGGGCGATCCTGGGCCAGGCGTTCACTTTCGATGTGGTGCGCCTGACGGCAGGACGTCAGGAAATGGAGATGGTGGACGGCCTGGACGAACTGGTGGCCCGGCAATTGCTGGTGGAGCAGGCGACTGGATACCGCTTCCAGCATGAGATCGTCCAGGAGGTGGTATACCGCGAGCTCAGCTTCTGGCGACAGCGGCTGCTGCACCGGCGCGCAGGGGAGGCGCTGGAGCGGCTGCAATCCGACGACGCGGCCGCGCTGGCGTGGCAGTTCGAGCGTGCGGAGGAGCCGGGGCGGGCGGCGCGGTATGCGCTGAAGGCCGGCCAGGCTGCCAGGGTCGTCTTCGCCCACACCGAAGCCCGCGCGTATTTTGACCGCGCGCTGGCGTTCCTGGAACAGGAGGCCACGCGTCTGCGAGAGCCACAGGCACTGGACGAGAACCGGCGCTTGCGGATCCAGGCGTTCCACGAGCGGGGCTGGGCGCTGCGCCTGTTGGGCGATATGGAGGCGTACGCCCGCGATCTGCAGGAGGTAACCCGGTTGGCCGAGGCATTGGGTGACCAGCGCACGCTGGCCCACCTGCGCTGGCGGGAGGCGTATACCCATCGCTGGTTCTGCCGCTACGCCGAGGCTCGCCGGGCGGCCGAAGAAGGGTTGCGCCTGGCCCAGGTGGCGACCGATCCTTCGCTGGAGGCGCTGTGCTGGCGCGAGGTGGGGGTAGTGGCACGGGCAACGGGGGACTATGATTGCGCGCGGGATGCACTGGAGCGAGCCCTGCGCCTATTCACAGCACTGGGCGATGCCCTGCACGAGATTCATACACTGGGGAATCTCTCGACACTGTATTGGTGCCTGGGTGATGCCGCACAGGCGATGGAGTGGGCGCGCCGGGAACTGGCCCGGTGTGGCGAGGCGGGGTTGCCGCTCCAACGCCGGTTGCCGCTGGGCGACATGGGGGCAGCGGCGGCCGCTGCTGGCGACGGGGAATCGGCGCGGCGGTGTCTTCTGGAGAGCCTGTCCATCGCCCGGGAGATTAGCGACCGCACCCAGGAGATCTTTTGCCTGGGCCACCTGGGGTGGCTGTGCGTGAAGGAGGGGCAGGCGGCCGAGGGGCTGGAGCATCTGCGGGCGGCGCTGGCGTTGGCCGAAGGGATTGACTCGCGCACCGAGCAGAGCTGGCTGCATTCAGGGTTGGCCGAGGCTTATGGCTCGCTCGGCAGTGGGAAACAGGCGAAGGTGCACGCCCGGCGGGCGCTGGAGCTGGCACTGGCGTATGGGCACGCCTACAATTGCGGGCTGGCGCGCGGTATTCTGGATCGGCTGGAGGCGTACTAGACCTGGCAGGTTGCGGACGCGGCGCGTCCGACGGAAACCTGCCAGGTCTGGTGGTTTGTAGACAGTTTGTAGACACCGTTGTGCTATACTGCTGTCCGAGGGTGGGCAGCAGTTTCTTGTTTCCTGGTACGGAGGGCGCGGTGCCTGCATGTGCTGAATACACATCTTTCCTGGTCCGGCTGTGGTGTGAGTCGGACATGGAACAACCGGAGGCGGTCGCCAACTGGCAGGGTGAGGTCGAACACATCCAGAGCGGCCAGCGCCGGACCTTCGACACGCTGGACGAGACACTGGGCTTTCTGCGCCGGCAAACCGTGGCGCCGGACGAGACGAGCCAGGCTCCAGGCAAGCGAGAAGAGGCCGCCTCAGGGGGTGGCGTGTCTGGTCCATTGCCCTTGCTGGCGGGCCTGCTGGACACGCTCGACCTGCTCAACTCCCAGGCCCGTGCCTACGAGCGCGCCTTGCCGCCCGGCAACTACCCGGCTCTCGCGGCGGTGACCACGTTAGGCGAACTGGCCAGGCAGGCGCTGGCCGAGGCCCACGATCTGGTCGCTGCGCTCGAGCCCATCCCGAGGTAGCGATGAACGAGAATGAATTGCAGGCGTGCGGGGGATGGGCACATCCACGAAATAGCACTCAAGGGCACGTGGCAGCACCGGGGTTTGTCGGCGGCAACTACCAACTCACCAGCCTCCCCCTTCGACCGGCCCAGGGCAACGCCTGGCAGGTGAGCGGCAACGCCAGCGGCGGGGGCTATGCCCTGACCAGCCCCTACGAGCCAGCGCTCCGGGGAAGCGGTTGCTGCTGCACCTACCTGCCCTGCATGCTTCGCAGTTGGTGATCTTGTGTGCGACCCAACGCAAAGCGCACACCATTCAATCATGGAGGTGAAACCATACCAACAGCAGCTCGCCAAGTTCAAGGACATGTTTGCTGCGCCGCCTGTGCGCGAAGCCTACGAGGTCAGCGTTCAGCCCTAAGGCGAAACGGACGCACGTCTCTGGCCACCGCCAGGTATGATCAACGGCCGAGAGATTCGAAGGAGGATAAGCGATGAACTGCAAGCGGACTCTGGCGCTATTGGTCACGATGGGAATCCTGTTGCTGGGCGCCAGTCAGGTGACAGGCCAGCAAGATGGGCCTCAGAGCCCCCAGGCCGTCTACAGCTCCGCATTCACCTACCAGGGGCAGCTCAAGAGCGGCGGCACGCCCTACAGCGGCACCTGTGACCTCAGGTTCGCCCTGTGGAACGCGCTCAGTGGCGGCGTGCGGATCGGTACCACCCAGACCAGGAGCAACGTGGGCATGGCGGAGGGCTGCTTTACCGTGTTCCTCGACTTTGGCGGGGGCGCGTTCCAGGGCGACGCACGCTGGCTGGCGATCGAGGTGCGCTGCCCGGCCGGCACGGGCAGCTACACGGCGCTCAGCCCGCGCCAGGCGCTGACGGCGGCACCCTATGCGTTGGCCCTACCCGGGTTGTGGACGCAGCCGAACGCGGAAAGCCCCAATCTCATCGGTGGCTGGAGCGGCAATGCTGTCACGGCCGGCGTTGCAGGCGCGACCATCGGCGGCGGGGGGACAAGCAACGACCCCAACCAGGTGACCGACGACCACGGCACGGTGGGTGGCGGCTTTAGCAATCGCGCGGGCAACAACAGCGGCACGGTGGACGATGCCGCAGTGGCAACCGTGGGCGGGGGCTACTTTAACACCGCCAGCGAATACTACTCCACCGTGGGCGGGGGCGGGGCGAACATCGCCAGCGGCCCCGCCTCCACCGTGGGCGGGGGCTACATAAACGCCGCCAGCGTCGGTTACTCTACCGTGGGCGGGGGCATGGAGAATACCGCCGGCGCCGGATACTCCACCGTGAGTGGGGGGACTAACAACACCACCAGCGATGAGTGGGGGACTGTGGCTGGCGGCTACAACAACATGGCCGGCGATAACGCTGGCTCCACGGAAGATCGGCCCTACGCCACGGTGGGCGGGGGCCGGGACAACGTCGCCAGCGGCACCTCGGCCACGGTGGGCGGCGGTGACACCAACACCGCCAGCGGATACCGTTCCACGGTGAGCGGAGGCTGGCATAATAATGCCCTTGACGAGTATGTTGCTGTGGGTGGGGGTTACGCCATCGTCGCCGTCGGCAGCGCATCCACCGTGAGCGGGGGCTGGGGCAACGTCACCAATGACGATTATGGCACCGTCGCAGGTGGCTCCATGAACTTTGCGGGCGACCAATCTGGCAGCAGCGAGGATCGTCCCTACGCCACGGTGGGCGGGGGACGGGACAACGTCGCCAGCGGCACGTCGTCGGTGGTGGCAGGCGGCGATACCAACACCGCCAGCGGCTGGCGCTCCACCGTGCCCGGTGGAGTGGGCAACGTGGCGGCGGGCGAACATTCCTTCGCCGCCGGCCGGCGGGCCAGGGCGCTGCACAATGGCGCCTTTGTGTGGGCCGATTCGCACGACGCCGACTTTGCCTCCGACGCCGCTAACGAGTTCCTGGTGCGGGCCTACAACGGGGTCAAGATCGTGCGCGGGGCCAGCACCTACTCCGCCAGCCAGTCGGCCCTGCAGGTGGACCAGGCCGCCGCTGCTGAGGCGGGCTGGTTCTACGTGATGAATGCCAGCAACCCCTACACTGTGCTCAAGGTGGCCAAGGATCCCGCTGCGCCGAGCACCTTTATTGATGGCGTGGACCGCACCAGTGGCGGGGCTGAAACGCGCAGGTTTCACATTGACAGGAACGGGACCTACGTGGCCGGCTCAGATTTCGCCGAGTCGCTGCCGGTAGCGGGTGACCCGGCCGGCTACGAGCCGGGGGACGTGCTGGTCATCAGCCTGGACCGGCCGGGCAGGGTAGAGAAATGTAGCCAACCGTACGACGGGCGGGTGGTGGGCGTCTATTCGACGCGGCCGGGGTTCCTGGGAGCGGACAAGGAGGGCGCCACGGAGGTGGCGGCGGACGAGGTGCCGGTGGCGGTGCTGGGCAGCGTGCCGGTCAAGGTGACGGACGAAAACGGGCCGATCCAACCGGGCGACCTGCTGACCACATCGTCCACGCCGGGGCACGCCATGCGCTGTGCGGGGCTGGAGCTGTGCTTTGGGCGGACGCTGGGCAAGGCGTTGGAGGGGCTGCCCGCGGGACAGAGCACGGGCGTGATCCAGGTGCTGGTGACACTGCAGTAGGGCGTTGGGGATTGTTTGATCATAGACAATTCCCTCGTCTATCCACCACCTGAGGGAGGTTTGGTATGCGTGATGAACCACGGCGAGGTGAGAATGACCGATTCTCCCACCTCGATTCACTATTTTGACATGTCTGCCGGAGCTCAGCTCACGATGGCAAACTCGGAAATGGTCTACACCATAGGGGGACTCTTGCAGGTGACGGGAGGGAGCACAACAGTTACTGACTCCACGCTTGGGGCGCTCGGATTGAACGTTCCTGCTGGTGCTCACCTTGACGTGGCAGGCCTTCAGTCGGGGGTGTACTTGAATTCCTGGGACGTCCATGACATGATCCCTGATGCTGATTACGACCTTGTCCTTGAGAGAACAACCATTCTGAAAGACGACTTCACCGGCGAACTCAGAAATGGACCTTACGAGCGGGGTTGGATCTTCTTTCTTGACCCGGATGCTCACGTTAGACTCTCCGATTCCGAACTGCGGAAGGTCTTTCTTGATCTGAGGAACGAGACGGCCGATTTCCAGGATCTGAGGGTGGGGGTTCCTGCAAGCCTCGCATATCGAGACATTGTACTGACAAATATCGTTGTAAACGGTGAGTGGCCGTTCACGATAACGGACTCCGACCTAACGATTACCAACTCGGATTATCTTTTCCTTCAGCCGAGCGGTTCCTCCCAAGTAAGACTGGTCAATTCCCATATGGTGGAGTTCATACCGCGAAACTTCTTTGGGACGATGATCTTTGAGAACGGGCTGTGGACCACTGCTGGGGAGATCATCGGAGGGGTGCCTCATCATTCTATGGCAAACGACTTTGTCATAGAAGGAAGCTTGAGGATGGAGGGGCTTCGAGAAAACCTGCAGTGGAAAGACGCCCAGGTGACACGGGAGTTTGATGTAGTCGTTACGGACGTGCATGGGGTTCCGATGGGTGGGGTCGTGATAAGGGTCAACGGGCAAGATTACGTGACCGATAACACTGGCAAGACCAAGTTCAACATCGTCTTTGATGAGACTAATTACAACCAACCAACGGCTTTGGAAGCATGGCACTCGGGAAATCTAATTGCGCGTCAATGGATAGACTTTTTTACTGAGACACCGATTAGACCAAGTCCAGAAGCAAAGGTATTCTTGCCAGTAGTTTTCAAGAAGTACTGATAATGTGCGAACAGTTGGGCATCATGCAACAGACTGGTGGTCCGCCAGCGGTAGAAAACGGGTAGAACAGGATGAATGACATTTCTCGACGTCTGGCTCTGGTGGCCGGGGGCGCGCTTTTCCTGGTCTTCCTCTCGAGCCAGTTGGGCTTCCTCGATGAGTACAACCGCTACCCCGGTTCGGCCGATACTCAGATTCGCGCTCGAGCCCAGGGTGGCGCCACTCACGTCCGGACCGAGACTTGCTGTATCGCAGATCCGGCCACCACCACCGTCATCTACCCCACGACGACCGCAGACTTTGCCAACCCAGAGCGCGGTTTCTACCACCATACTGAAACATTCGCTTCAGACCACACACCGCTGGATGTCGCCACCCTGCAGGATTACCGTCGAAACGAACACATCACGTTGACGTTGCGGGTGGTCTACCTGGATAGTTTTACCAGCAGCCCCATCAGCGCCCGTTTCTTGGATGCCATCCAGGCCGATTTGGACGCGGCGCGACAGGCAGGCATCAAGCTCGTCCTGCGTTTTGCGTACAACCAAAATGCCACCTCGCCCAACCCTGACGACCCTTCGCTGGTCCAGGTGTTGCAGCACCTGGGCCAACTTGAACC
>Ga0172364_10000806_pt1 | contig 23159 bp, 21 predicted proteins | sample LakKivSesite10cm_FD_114545 | JGI IMG/M metagenome (GOLD analysis project Ga0172364, IMG submission 114545) | Sediment microbial communities from Lake Kivu, Rwanda - Sediment site 10cm | ecosystem: Environmental > Aquatic > Freshwater > Lake > Sediment | place: Rwanda: Western Province, Lake... | reverse complement strand
GGGCGGTGACATCAGCCCCGCAAGAGACATATACTCCTCAGGGCTTCGGTTCTTCGGATGGCCCGGCAACAGCCCGGTCGAGGCAATCGCCGCCGAGTCTAGCGGTCAAAGGCAACGGCCAAGGATAACGGGCTCTGGATCTCCCCAAAGGGGAAAAGAAACCCGTTGACGAGAGTTCGAATCTCTCCCGGGCTATCCCCCATTCCGAACAGAGGGATCCGCAGGCCCAAGGTGTCTCCGCGACCCCCAGAGCTGGCCCGGTGTGCGTCGGCCTGTTCGGCCTTTCGCGAGTCCCGCGGTTCGGCTGACGAATGCTTGACCCTGGGACCCGGAAGCCTGAGCTGGATCAGGCGGAGAAAACGGAGGAAGGCAACGTTTATAAGAGAAAATCTTCGGAAGGCTTAAATACCCCCGCGCGTCCTTGTAGTTTCGGGTATTATTAAGATATCCCGAGGGAGTGGAAATGGAATCCAAGTGGGAGCACGCGCTCCAGAGGAATATTTGCCCGAATTGCGGGTCAGCTGAGCTAGTCACAGATGAGAAGAGCGGGGAGGTCTACTGCAGCAAGTGCGGCTTCGTACTGTCGAAAGTTTACGACAGGGGCAGGGAATGGAGGGAGTTTGGGGACGAGGAGAGCAAGCAAAGGGACAGGGGCGGCAGCCCGCTGACGCCGCTCATCCATGACTTGGGCTTCACGACCGCGCTTGAGTTCGGAACGAAGAGTGCCTCAGGGAGGAGCATGACCCGCGAGGAGCTCAGCAGGGCGCAGAGAATGAGGGTCTGGCAGGAGAGGGGCAGGGCCATGACAGCGAACGAACGGAACCTCATGGCAGCCATGAGGCACATAAGCCACCTCGCAGATCAGCTGAACCTCGGAAAGCCCATAGTGACCAGGGCCGCGAGCATATACAGGCAGGCGCTTGAGATGGGATTGGTCAAGGGCAGACCCATAAGCTCGATGGCCGCGGCGGTAGTGTACGCTGCCTGCAGGAGCAGCGAGGTGCCCAGGACGCTCAAGGAAGTGGCGACGAAGGCTGGCCTCAAGAAAAAGGAGGTGGCTAGGGCCTACAGGAACATACTCAGGGCCATGGAGGGCGACAAGATGCCGATAAGCGATCCGACACTGTACGTGTCGAAGGTCGCGTCCAAGCTCAAGCTCGGGCCAGAGATCGAGCGCGAGACCGAGAAGATATTGGGTGAGGCCAAGAGGCACAAGACCACCTCAGGCAAGGACCCAATGGGGCTTGTCGCAGCTGCTATGTACATGGCGACCCTCAACCTTGGAATCACCTCTGTGACCCAGAAGCAGATAGCTGAGGCTGCCAACGTGACTGAAGTAACGGTCAGGAACAGGTTCAAGGGCCTGAAGGACCTAGTGGAGAGAAGCTAGGGGCGCGAGCGAGGGCCAAGTGGAAGGCCGATCGTAGGGACAGCCTTATCAAGACACTGACGGTCAGCCTCGTCGAAGTATGGAGAACCTGCCTTTCTTGCTCATAGTGCTGGACGGCCTGGGCGACCACGCGTGCGCGATCCTGAAGGGGAAGACCCCCTTGGAGGCAGCCAGACAAACGAACGTCAGAGTTCTGAAGAGGCGTGGGGCCCAAGGTCTTATGGATCCAATATCCCCTGGAGTTCCGCCAGGCAGTGACACGTCACACCTGACAATTCTGGGGTATGACTTGAGGACGGAGTACTTCGGGAGGGGGCCCATTGAGGCTCTGGGCGAGGGCGTCGAGCTGAGGGAGGGGGAAATAGCCTTCAGGGCAAATCTCGCCACGGTCGAACTCAGCGAGGGCCGCGCGATCGTCGTGGACAGGAGGGCTGGGAGGATATCGTCTGACGAGACGAGGGAACTCGCTGAGCTTTTGAACGACGAGATCCCGGAGGTAGACGGGAGCCAGGTGGAGCTTGTGCCCCTGACCGAGCATAGGCTCGTGATGATCGTCAGAGGAGAAGGGATGTCCCACCTGGTCACCGACAACGACCCGCACGGCGACGGCAAGCCGCTCCTGAGGAGTCAGCCCCTTGAGGAGGCGGAGGATGTGGGGGCCGCGGGGCGACTGGCAGACCTGGTGAACAAGTGGGAGATCAGAGCGATAAGGGCGCTCAGCGGGGCAGAACTCAACGCGCGGAGAAGGGGTCAGTCACTTCCCGTGGCAAATGCTGTCTTGGTTAGAGGAGCGGGCCAGGCGAAGAGGCTGGTCAGCTTTCAGGAGAAGCATGGGATGAAAGCATGCGCGATTGCCGGAGGCGCGCTGTATAAGGGAGTTGCGAAGGTGGTGGGCATGAGGCTCATCGAGGTTCCCGGGGCGAATGGCATGCCCGACACGAACATAGACGGGAAGCTGGAAGCCTCTGCAGATGCGCTTTCCTCGTATGACTTTGTGTTCTTGCACGTCAAGGCGACCGACTATTTCTCTCACAAGCGGGATCCGGTGGGAAAGGCCAAGTTCATATCGTTCTTCGACCAGAGGCTGCCGCTGCTGATGAATGGCGACTTCGGCTCAACGACGGTGATGATAACTGGAGATCATACGACAGCATGCGACAGAGGGATGCACACGGGCGAGCCAGTGCCCGTGCTCCTGAGTGGTCCGAGCATAAGGATGGACAGAACCAAGACATTCTCTGAGAGAGAAGCCGCGTGCGGCTCGCTCGGAAGGATAAATGGGACATCGGTCATCCGGATAGCATTGGATTCAACCGAAAGGACCGTGGAACTCGGTACGAGGCCCTCACCCAAGAAAGTGACCTACATGCCGAGCGATCTCGCTCCCCTTGAGGTTCCTGGATCTATATGAATGAGCCTAGCGAACTCCTGCTCCTTCCTTCGAGAGCCAGTTCTCCGTACGCCCCGTCATAGCCTGGTTTGACTGACAGGGTTCCATCCCTCATCCTCCCGATCAGTTCCGAGACCTTCTCCCCAGCTATCTTGCCTATCTCAGAGGTTTCAGCGTCGATGAGCACGGAGTACTCGCTTCCGAACTTAGCGAGGAGGGCGTTGAACAATTGCCATACCCTTGCGGAGTTCGCGCTTGAGCCGATCGAGAACGCGATGACTTCGGAGAGGGGGATCGCCCTGATGAATCCAGGCGCACCTTCGGGCCTGAAGCCCCTCGGCCTATCGGCCTTGCGTGATACCTCTAGGTCTACGCCAGGGGTCAGCCTTCTCCCGCACTTGGGACAAATCCCGCCGATACGCCTGAACTCCTCGGGGGAAACGCTAACGTTGCACTTCCTGTGGCCTGGCCAATGGTACTTGCCGTACTCCGGATAGGTCTCAACGGTCATGGCTAGGTGGGAGGGCCCCTCTCGCCTCAGTGCATGCAGCACGGAGTCATAATCTAAGGACCTCAGCTCAAGCAGGTTCGCCTCTCTGCCCAACCGCCAAGGGTAAGGTGAGTGGGAATCGGAGTTTGAGACGAGAACGTAACTGTCCAAGGAGGAGAGAGTCCAGTTCATCTCGGGATCAGAGGAAAGGCCAGTCTCAAGAGCGTGTATGTCGCCGGACTTCGAGCCGTACGCACGCTGGACGGAATCATACCCGTGCGCGCCGAAGAGGCTGTAATGGGGCGTCCAGACGTGGGCGGGGAACAGCTCTATGCGCTCGTTGACCTGCTTGACCTCCGATAGGAGGCCCTCCGAACTCAGTGAAATGATCGGCCGCCCGTCCGACTGAAGATTGCCGAACTCGCCGAGGACCTCGGAGGTCGAATCAACGTCTTCCAAGGAAGGGTAGAGCACTACGTGATGTAGCCTCCTTATCCTACCGCCTTCATCATAGATCGTGCTGACCTCTCCGGACAGGATGAACAGCGGACCTTCGGGGCGATTGGAGAGTAGAAATAACCCTCCCACGTCAACTAGGTTTGCGCGAAGCTCCGCATTCCAGCGCGGATGCAGTACATCCCCGGTAGCCACAATCCCCAACCCCTTGGATTTCGAGTAGTAGGCAATGTGCTCAAGATCCATGGCGGTGCTCGTAGCCGCGCTGTACTTCGAATGAAGGTGCAGATCAGCGTAGACCCTGGTCAATATCTGACCAGAATCGGCCCTAGGATGTAATATCGTTTTCCAGGAGGAGGCGCTAGAAAAAGGACTGTCCCGCGATCTGGGCTCGGGTTCTCAGGTTGTCCCGACCTCGATCGCTCGGGTTTCAGACGACATCGAGGAGCGGTGCCCGGGCACTCTTGAGAGCGGCTCCCTCCGAGCGTCCACCTTCCCAACGGTTTCTGCGCCCAGTCCTGTGGGGCCTAGGTGTCCTCAGGTAGTCGTTCTCATTCATGCAGACCCAACGCCTGGAGAGATTGCTCCCTCCCTGCACGGGGCCTGTACCCGACCTCCCCTCGCGGGACAGTCCGCGTTTTCGGGCGTTCGGCTAATTAAGTTTGCCCTAGAACGAACTAGCTCTGTAACGACACTCGATTTTAGGAATCGGCTCGGACCATCATCTGACTCCCTCTCTGGTCCTCAGGGCGATCAGGACTCCTTCGGCTTCGCCAGTACCCTGGCGTAGAACAGGATCAGTAGCCCGATCGCAGTGATAGGAAGGCCATAGAGGCCCAGGCCCTCAGAACTGGCCACTCCAAACCTCACGAGCAATGGCTGGGCCATTGCGCCGAAGGCGGTCAGGGCGGCTCCAGCCAGCTCGAGCAAGCCGAACCCGACGCCAGCCCTTTGTTGGGAGGGAATCGTCTTGATCCAGCCAACTAGGAAGACTACGCCTATGGCTACGACCGTCAACATGGTGGAGAGTCTCATGTAGGGGTAGAAGGAGAACTGTATCGCCGCGACCGTTGCCGCCAGGAGGAGTCCTCCGGCCCCTCTGCTGAGAAACCCCTCGAATGATCTCTCCGTCGTGAACGGATAGCACGGGAGTATCACCGCGATGATCAGCGAGATGTGACAGGCGTATACTAACAGGTCGTTGTCAAAGAAACCGGACAGGCCGAGGACCGCAAAGCCACCGACGAAGCCAAGCAGAGACATGTAGAGGAAAACGTTGCCGATTAGGCCTAGGGTGGATCTGCGTTCCCTCTGCGCGGTCATAGCGGTTGTCCGCGCGAATCTCGATTTTAACCTTTTGGCACAGTTTTTGCGGCGACTACGAGGAAGGCGTTGTGCGCGCGCGCTAGAGGCATCGGCCGTACTGCTCCCTTCTTGACCCTTATTCCCTGGGAGGTGATGTCGACTACCTCCAGCACTGTGAAGCCCTTGCCCTCGAAGCTCTCCACCGTCCTCTCGAGCTGGTTATACGTCGGAACCACCGACACGACCCTTGCGGACGGCCTCAAGGCATTGTGATAGGACCGGACCGCCTCCCAAGGTTCTGGCAGATCCATGACGGCCGCATCAAAGGTTTCGCTTTCTTCTATGCCTGCGCTCACATCTCCAAGCCTCAGCTCGACGACTGACTCCAGACCGAGCATCCTTAGGTTCTCGGCAGCGATGTCCAGCGACCTCTTCTCCGTGTCGACGGAAAGGACGTGACCGGTGGGTCTCACGAAGTTCGCGAGCAGGGCCGCCGAGGCCCCGCTTCCAGTTCCAGCGTCCAACACGTTCAACCCCGGCCCCAATCCGAGAGAGAGTGCCAAGTAGCCTAGCTCCTTTGGGTAGAGGATCTGCGTCCTTCGGGATATGACCTGGAGATAATCTGACAAGACTGGTCTCAACAACACGATTCTCCGGCCGATGTTCGTGGTCACAGCCTGTCCGAAGCGCGGGCCTTCGTCAAGCTTCACGTAGCCTCGATGGGTGTGGATCGAATCCTTTCCTGCTCTCTGGATCGAGGTCTTCCCTCCCTCAAAGACGATCCGCACATACTGGCCAGGGCATATCCTGTCGTCCATCCTGAGGGGAGGACGCAGCTGGGGGATAAATGGGTGTTTGTCTCCTGTCGATCACCAGAGGTCGATCACAGTGGTCGAACGTTTGGCAGGGAACGCCACGTTGAAAACCCTGACCCCGTCAACCCTGGCGGAAAGTGTGGTGGCGTTGTGCGCATGGCCATGGATAACTATGTCGGGCGAGGTCCGTCGGACCACATCCTCCATCCTGCCGTCCGTCAGCACTGGGTATAGCCTCTCCGCCTCTCCCTGTATTGTCACCCGCATTGGGGCATAGTGAGATAGAAAGACGACGAGGTCATCCTCTGGCCTCCTCTTCAGTAGCTCACCTATCTCGGCAACCCTCTTGGTGTAGGTCTCCTCTATGTCCGGGACGTGTGCCTTCTGCCAGCTGGTGGGCACGGCTAAGGATCCGCGGGTTCCAACTATCCGCAGCCTCCTCCTCTCCACCTGTAGCACGACCTCTGAGTCATCGAGCCAGCATATCTCAGGATGCCTCTCGAGAAGGGAGGCCTTGACCGCGTCGTGCTCCTCGTTTCCGAAGGCCGATACTATCTGCCCCGAGAAAGCCTTGCGGATTCCCCGGAGGACGGGCTTGAACTGACTGACCCTCGACCGCAGTATCATGTCGCCCGCAAGCAGGAAGAGGCAGGAATCCCTCACCCTCAAGCCCAAGGACGAAAGGAACTCCCTCAAGTACGTGGGAGAGTGGACATCTGATATCGCCGCCAGGGTTGCCATTCGCGCGGAACCCGGTCAGCGCTGGCTAAATCACTTTGTCAGGAACCACCTTCGGGGGACGGACCGGGGCTTGCGGTGGAACTTGAGCCCGCTTGCCCAACGGATCTCCGCGGTCTAAGCAGCACGTGAACCATCGAGCCCGCTAGCGCCCCCAGCTCCAACGAAGCCAACGGCTCGGACGACCTCAGCAGGAACTCGATGTCGATTGAGACGGCGCAAAACAGAACGTAGGCAAGGGCTGCTGAGATGGCTACGGCGACCGTAGCTCCTCCCCCGTCGCTGATCCCGCGCGTGCAACATATGGACAGGACGAAGTGTGACACGGCCAGAGAAGACAAGAACACCCAGTTCGATGCCAATGGATACGGAATCCCCCATGCCATTGCGAGGACAGCGCAAGCCAAGTCGGCGAGGTAAAACGCGGCGAGCAAGAGCAGAACGCGACCCGTCCCGATTCTCATGGGTGCGAGCGCGCCAAGACTGGTCTCATAAGTCTTTGATCGAGACGATCTCGCTCCTCCTGTCCGGTATCTTCTCCCTGATGGCATCGCCAAGATCGGAGCTCGTCCGGATTGAGAGCCTGTTGGAGAACATCTTAGCAAGCTTCTTGGAGACCGAGGCATTGTCGTGCCTCCCGGGCGCTAGGACAACGTGAGGAGTCCCCGGCTCGGCATCTGGATGCATTGCGGTCACGCTGAAACTCCCGCCGTATGCGGTCACTTTCAAGGCGATCTGCAGTGTCGCTCCTCTGACGAAGCTCCTCTCTCCCGTGACTTGGAACGCACCTCGCGCCAGATAAGTGCCGGACGGAGGGGTCTTGCTCAATTGAGCTCCCCTCACCCAATAGACATCCAACGACGAGAACCCCATTTCCCAAGCCTTAGTCGTGTAGGATGCGGTGATGTCGGCAGCCTCCCGTATCTCGCTTGAGGTCATCTCCCCGAGGGGCCAAGCTAGTGCGAAAGGTGATCCCGAGAAGTCGGAGTGGAACACCTGGGACTCCGCGCTGGCGTACTTCTTGACGAGTATCTCATTAGTGACCGCGTCCCTGCCCAACAAGAGCATCCTCGAACTCGAGAGCTTCGCCCATCTGAACTTCTCGTACCACGCCCTTTTCGCGACCCTCTTGAGCCTGATCTCCACGGGCTTCTGTGTCACCTTCACGGCGTCCGCCTGTGCGGTCAACTCCTCTGCCCTTTCTCTCATGGCCTTTGACTCGCTGAACAGCACCGATGCATTGGCTGCCGCTGACATCGAAAGGTGAAGACGGACATCAAAGCCGTTGGACGAAAGCCGGACCGTCCTCTCACCGTAGTCTATGTCCTTGAGGACGGTTCCGTCTCCAAGATCGCCGAGTCTGTTCTGTCTCGCGATCGACAGCGCGCGGTCAAACCTGGGGGGTTCAGCCATCACGAGCTCGGCCGCCTTCCTGAGCGCCATGGACCTAGAGAGGAGCTCATCCGCGGCCTTCCTCAAGGCGATGACCTTGCGGTTTGGCCTCGGGGCCTTCGCGACAGTGATCTTACCGCCCCCTGAGTAATACGAGTCCATTGCCCCGGAGATCGTGTCGTAGCTGACCCGGGTAGAAGCCGGGGGCGTGGGGAGAGGAACGAGTGAGTAGTCAATGGGACCTGATTCGCCAACGTACACGACGGGCGCTGGCCTTAGTCCCGTAGCAACGGACCTTGCTGCATACAAGAGCTTTTCCGCGCCCTCCGCGGACACCGTCGAAGACGGCGTGTTCAGCCCAAAGCCAGCGCTCTGGAGGACGGGCTCAGACAGGTTGCCCAGTCCCAGTTTCGATTCCAGCACTGACTTAAGATCGGGTCCCTCGTTGAGGATTCCCACGAACTCCGCCACGTCGATGTCAAATGGGGACGGAAACGGTTGCGGCGGGAGACGGTATTCCTCGCCTAGGACTATGGACCTGTCCTTCATGATCTTCCTCTCCGTGGCATACGTTATGGTTCGCTCTGAGTCCAAGATGGCGAAGACGCCGCCGGGCAGCATCTCCATGAGGATCCTCATGGTCTCATCCTTTGGTGATGTGAGTTCGATGGAGATGATCCTGTCGAACCCCTCCTGCCTTACTTCAGTAACCCTAGACCCTCTGAGGGATCGTCTGATCTTCCTCAGTTGCTGGGGCGGTTCCTTTGGGAACGGATACTGGAAATCAGTAAGGCAGGCCCGAAGCCCCCTCTCGTAGAGAAGCCTTTGAGGCCCATTCGGGCCGCTCATCTTTAAAAGGGTCAACCCCAACCCGCTGTTGTGGTAGAGGCTTGAGATTCTATCCCCCCTCAGGAACTTGTCCAGCTCGGAGGCGAGCATCATGACCTCGAGCCTCGAAGGGTTTCTCCTGTTCATGGTCGGGAGGTAGTTGAGTTTGTCAGAAGACGAGGAGAAAAAGATTGAGTCAGCGGCCTATTGGGGCAGGTGCGCGATGGGCGCGTTGCTCGGGGCGTTGTACGCGGTGTGCTGGAGGCCAGACCTTGGGAGCTTTCTGACCGCGATGTCTTTCGCGATCTTTGGATACTTAGTCTCCTACTTCGTTCTGTCCATTGCGTTGGGCGACCACAGGGTTGAGATGATCGGGGGAAAATCGAAGCTCCAGACCCTGGGGATAGGGATATTCTTCCTCTCGTTCCTATTCGCGTGGATACTACTCTACAGCCTCTTCTTCTACGCTGGCTGACGGCATGTTCAGCAGTCCCTGGAGATAGGACGTCCAGCACTTGAAGTAGCCCAGATCCCATTCCGTGCACAGGTGCGAGGCCTCGGTCTCCCTGAGCCTGGCTATCTCATTCTTCAGGAACTCCTTGTCCTTTCTCAAGCGGTGGACGAAACTCTTGCGGTCGTTCGCCTTTAGCGAGTTAAGAATGCCGCGCAGCGCGTCCTTGAACCCGTTTGTGAACTCGTCCTCGGAAGCGGGGAGCTGGTTCAGTCCAGCCTCAGCCGCTGAGGTCTTCCCGTCCGAGATGAGGCGAAGTATGCCCTCAAGCTCATTCACCTGCTGAGTCACTACTTCGGAAGCACGGGTTCTTCCCATTACTCGCAACAGGTTGCCGCCCGGGAAGCTTCTATTTAAGCAGTTCTGAAGCTTTCCAAATGAGAACAGGTGCGGTGAGCATTCAACCGCCTAGAAGATGAGGCGAGAGTGGGCTCAAGTGTTAATACTGCCGGGGCAGTCATGTGATATGAGGAGTTATGGGACGTTTCGTGAAAAAGATAGGATCGCTGGCAAACGAGAAGGGATCAAGGCTCGTTCTGGCATTGGACGTATCAGGTGAGAACGGAGTCGAGACGCTCAGGCGGATGTCCGTAAGGCTTTCAGACCACATAGTCGGGGTGAAGATCGGGATGCCGTTCGTACTCAGCACTCCCCTCAGTCTTCTCAAGCCTGTGATAGAGGAGCAGAGCGAAGATCTCGTCTTTATTGCCGATGCGAAACTAGCGGATGTGTCGCACGTGAACGCGCTCACGTCCGAGGTATTGTTCAATGCCGGTTTCGACGCAGTGATCTCTCATGGCTTCATAGGATGTGATGGAGGCTTAGACGGTGCCAAACAGGTTGCGCTCAGACTGAACAAGGGCTTGCTTGTGCTGGTCAGCATGTCACACCCTGCCTCCGTCGGCATAATCGACCGGGCATTGACCGAGATAGTCAGGGAGGCCCTAATGGTCGAGCCTGATGGCATAGTCGCTCCTGCCACGCGCCCTGAAGTGGTCTCCAGGGTGAGGAAAATGCTGCCCGAAGGCATGCTCATGCTGTCTCCTGGAGTGGGGGCCCAAGGCGCCCCGTTTGGCTCAGCGATACGCGCAGGAGCTGACTATGAGATCGTTGGGAGGACAATATACGGTAGCCAAGATCCGCCCGCAGCTGCGGCTGCTGCGGTTGAGGAGCAGAGAAGGGCGAGGGAGGGATGAAGTGGGATCTGCTCCGCGGCATGTGGGAGGCGGGGATGATCAAGTTCGGCGACTTCACGCTGACCTCAGGCAAGAAGAGCCCGTACTACATGGACCTTCGAGCCCTCCCATCGCACGTTCAGCTGTTCAAGCTGGCCATTGACGGACTCCAGTCACTCGTGGAGCGAAGCGAACAGGCGGACTTCGGGGTCTCATCAGTAGAGCTATCCGGCATACCCTTGGGAGCAGCGTTGGCCGCGAGAATGGGCAGGCCCTTCGTCTACGTCAGGAAGGAGGCCAAATCTCATGGCACTGGCGGACTAGTTGAGGGTGACGTGAGCAGGGCCAAGCTCTTCATCGTGATCGACGATGTCCTGACGACCGGCGGGAGCGTCCTGTCCGCTGCCAGAGCTCTCAGGGAAAGGGGAGCCGAAGTCAGATCCGCGTACGTGCTGCTGGACAGACTTCAGGGAGGGTCAAGACTCCTAGAAGATAACGGGATAGGGGTCAGGTCCCTCACGGACATACGAGACGCAGTCGGGGAGCTGAGCGGGAGAGGCGTCATGTCCGCAGACCAACGGGACACGATACTGAGGTATCTTGGCTCAGAGGGAGCAAGTGTTTAATTCGGCTGGCATCCGGGGAATACGATGTCGGGTCGTGGGGACATAATAGACATCGCCGACCTGTCCAGGAACGAACTGGAGGATCTCTTCAGGGTCACTGATGACATAGAGAACGGCAGAGTCCAACTTTCGCGCGCGCTGGAAGGGAGGCTGATGGCCCTTGCCTTCTTCGAGCCCAGTACCAGAACCCGGCTCAGCTTCGAGTCGGCCATGAATAGGCTTGGGGGAAGAGTCCTGACCTTCTTGGATCCGTCCGTGGCCTCCGCTGTCAAGGGGGAGAACTTTGCGGACACGGTGAGAATGCTGGACTACTATTCCGATGTCATTGTGATAAGGCACTCCGTCGAGGGCGCGTCTAGGTTCGCCTCGGATGTCTGCTCCAGCCCTGTGATAAACGCGGGAGAGGGCACGATGTACCACCCCACTCAAACCATGGTGGACCTGTATGAGGTATGGAAGTGCTTCGGTAGGATAGATGGGCTTAGCTATGCGCTGGTGGGAGACCTGAGGCATGCGAGGGTGGTGGCCTCGCTGATAAGGGGGTTGTGCATGTTTCGCCCGGGCAAGGTCTACTTGGCCTGCCCCGAACAGCTGAGGGCTAGGCAGGAGATAGCTCTGGCGCTTCGGTCGGCCGAGATAGACTACGAGGAGGTTCGTTCGCTCGAGGGGATATTGGAGAAGGTCGATATCGTGTACTTGACTAGGATTCAGAAGGAGAGGTTCGCGGATATGGTGGAGTACGAAAGGGCGAAGGGATCCTACTACTTCGGGGAGGAGGCAGTCAAGAGGATGAAGAGGGACGCGATCGTACTTCACGCACTTCCTCGAGTCGACGAGCTCTCTCCCGTGGTAGACAAATACCCCCAAGCTAGGTACTTTGAGCAGGCCAGGAGGGGGGTGTTCGTCAGGATGGCTCTCTTGAACAGGGTGCTGGGGTGAGGAAGTTGCCAAGCGAAGAACTGAGGGTGACGAAGATAAGGAATGGGACGGTCATAGATCACATCTCCGCGGGTAGAGCGCTGCAAGTCCTCAGGATATTGGACATCAAGGGGGAAGAGGGGCATATCGTCACAGTCCTGATGAACGTCCCTAGCAGGAAGCTCGGCAAGAAGGACCTCGTCAAGATCGAGGACAGAGCAGTTCGTCCCGAAGAGGCACAGCTGATATCCCTCGTGGCGCCCGAGTCCACGCTGAACATCGTCTCCAATTACGAAGTGAAGGAGAAACACAGGCCCAAACCTCCTGGAGTCGTTGAGGGCCTAGTCAAGTGTCCGAACGGTAGGTGCATCTCAAACAGGCCGGAGGAGCCTATCGTTCCAAAGCTGAGGGTTGAGTCGCGGGAGCCCGTTGTCCTGAGATGCGTCTACTGTCTGACGATCCTGCCGGCCGGCGAGATTTCGGCTCACCTGGTCGAGTAGCGAATGGGCAGGCACTACATCAGGGCCGAACTCGACGAGGGAAAGAGACTGGCAGAGGACTTGAAAGTGATGAGGTTCTCGCTGGATCGGGGCACCGCATGGCGCGCGGGTCAGTACTTCATGCTGTGGCTACCGGGCAGGGGGGAAATACCGTTGAGCCCCTCAGTCTGCAGCGGAAGATCCATTGAGTTCGTCGTCGAGTCGGTAGGATCGACGAGCTCCGCTCTACTATCGATGGGACCGAAGGACCGATGCTTCATCAGAGGTCCGTTCGGCAGACCCTTCTCTCTTGACCGAGATGGTCCTTTCCTCCTCGTGGGCGGCGGGACCGGCGCGGCCCCGCTGTTGATGGCCACGAAACAACTCAGGGATTTGACGAAAGAGGTCGATGTGTTGATGGGCGCAAGGGATGCAACGAGGTTGTGCTACATTGAGGAGTTTTCCGGAATGGCCTCGGTTGCCACCTTTGCCACTGAGGACGGTTCGTTCGGAAGGCACGGAATTGTGATAGATTACTTGGAGGAGATGATTCTGGGCGGAAGGGTCCGAGCTCTTCTGACCGCTGGACCCGAGCGCATGATGGCGAAGGCGATCGGTATCTCCAAGAAGCTGGGCGTGTACTCGGAGGCTTCGCTCGTCAGGATCATCAAGTGCGCGGGTGGATTGTGCGGTTCCTGTGCACTGGACCCTGGGGGACAATTGGTCTGCAAGGAGGGACCTGTATTGCCCGGCTCGGAGTTGCTTGAGAGCGACTTCGGGTCCAAGATGAGGGACGCGACTGGTAGGAGGGTTGACGCGGGTTGAGTCGACCCGACCTCGCGATATCGGGCAAGCTGTTCGTGGAAGGCGAGTTCTCGCAAGGCGCTGTGCTCGTGAAGGGAGAGCGCGTGGTTGACATCCTGTCGACGAGCGAGGTACCATCAAGCGTTGACCATGTTGAGTTCGGAGACCTGTGGGTTCTGCCGGGCTTAGTGGACGTTCACGTCCATCTCAGGGATCTCGAGGAGACTCACAAGGAGAACTTCGAGAGCGGAACCTCGGCGGCGGTCGCTGGGGGGTTCTCCACAGTACTGGCGATGCCGAACACGAGGCCCCGATTGGACTGCCCGGAGCGACTAGAGAACGCCATGGAAGCGGCCGAGGGTCAGGTGCTCTGTGACGTGGGGTTCCATTGCGGCCTACCAAGCAGTGCCGAACACGCCGAGGGCATGATCCACAAGGGGGCCTTTGCGATCAAACTGTATCCCGAGGACCTGTCGGCTCTATTCGAAGGGAAGGCAAGCTGCGGCGTGAGTGAACTCGGACGAACAGGCGCGACCCTGTACATTCACGCAGAGGACGAAAGGTGTGTCGAGGAGAGGAGGTCTTCCCTGGGGGCGCCGCTCCGCGGAACCACGATGCACGGGCAGGTCAGGCCTCCTGAGTGTGAGGTGAAGGCCATTGGCAGGGTTCTCGCGGACCTGAGCAGGTCACCCCTTCACTTCGCTCATATCACGACTCGTGGCGGGATTGATATCCTGAGGCCAAGGCTGGAGTCTAGACGGGCAAGCGCGGAGGCAACCGTTCACCATCTGTTCATGACGAGCGCGGATGCGTCACAGCTCGGAGGTGTGGCGAAAGTGAATCCTCCACTCAGAGGAGCTCGTGATGTGGAGGCGCTTAGAGGTGCAGTCAACCAGGGGATAGTACCAGTGATCGTCACTGACCATGCACCGCACTCCGTGGATGAGAAGCGAGAAGAGGACTACGACAGGATACCGCCAGGCGGCCCTGGCCTTGAGACGGCTCTTTCAGCAGTGCTGAAACTGGCAAGCGATCAACAACTAGGGCTCGCAGAAGCCTTGAACTGCATGACTAAGAGTCCGGCGCGCAGGTTCGGCCTGAAGGACAAGGGGTCGATAGGTCCCGGGTTCGCCTCGGATCTGACTGTGGTCGACCCCAAGGAGAAATGGACGGTTAAACCCGAACTCTTCTTCAGCAAGGCCAAGTACTCGCTGTTGCAGGGAAAGGAGCTATTGGGAAGGGTCAAGACGACCATGGTGAGAGGGAGGATAGCGTATGAGGATGGATACGCCTCGAAGGGCAAGTTCGGAAAGGTGTTGAGGAAATGACTGACCTTCAGGTTGAGGTAGCTGGATTGAAGCTGCGTAACCCTCTGATGAACGCGTCCGGGGTGTTTGGCACGACCGCGTCTCTGCTCAGGAGAGTGGCGAGTGCAGGAGCGGGGGCTGTGATCTCTAAGTCCGCGACCTATGAACCCAGAGAAGGGTACGAGAACCCGACCTACGTCGAGTTGAAGTGCGGGGCGATCAACTCGATGGGCTTGCCAAACCCGGGCTACATGGAGATGGCCGAGGAGCTGGACTCGTTGGTCGACCTAGGCGTCCCCGTCATCGCCAGCATAGCACCTGAGGACGAGAACCAAGCGAGCGCAATGGCTCGAAGGATGGCCAAAGTCGCACATGCCTTGGAACTGAACTTGTCGTGCCCCCATGCCGAGATGCTGGGATACGATTTGAGTTCGGATCTGGACCTAGCCAAACGGGTGGTGAGAGAGGCCAAAGCCAGCTGTCTGAGGCCCGTGTTCGTGAAACTGCCGCCAATCAGAGCCGACTGTCTCTCGCTGGTCAAGGAACTCGGATCGGCCGACGGGTTTGTGGTGTCGAACACTGTGAGGGCAATGGCGATAGACATCTCAGCCAGAAGGCCTGTCCTGTCGAACAAGTTCGGCGGGCTCTCGGGAGCTCCGATCCACCCAGTCGTGGTCGGGCTAACGTACGAGCTATATGAGATGACTGACAAGCCGATTATGGGGGCTGGGGGGGTCACCGATTGGGCGGACGCAGTGGAGTTGATGCTAGCGGGCGCGACCGCGGTCCAGATCGGCTCTGCGCTGTCCGAGGGGCTCCAGTTGTTCGACAGCATCAAGAAAGGCATGACTGATTACTTGGACGAGCTTGGCATTCCTGCCAAGCAACTGGTCGGACTGGCTCACAAGGCCTAGCGTTTCTCGTCCTTCTCGGACAAGTACCACTTCAGGACGTCTCTCCTCGTCTTCCTCCGCCTCTCGTCCTCATCAGTCACAGAAGAGTAGAGCCGCTCCTTCGCTTCAATCAGCTGACTCTGCGTGTACATTCTCCCACAACTTGTACAGGTGTACAACTTCATGACGGAGTCGTATCTGAGCTGACCGCCACATTCTGGGCAGAACTTCCCAGACGACAACGTCTCCAAAGTTTCGGGCGAACGCGCGTTAATAACCTTAGTGGTCGCGGCGTTTCTGGAAGTCAGCGTTCGCAGACCCCAGCCACCTGCGATTGCGATAGTCTCGGCTAATGGGTCAAGTAGATCCACGGCCAAGCTTCAACCCCGGGGTTGACGATGACCCCGAGTCGCGCACCCAGATATCCTCGATCAAATACGAGTGCGCCGGAGCGATTGGGTCCCACGCTTCAATCAGGGAAGTTGGGCGACCATCTTGTAAGTCATCTGACCTATGAAGTATCCAAACCCGAGCTTGGCCAGTGACTGAGTGGTGAATGGGGTCGTCGGGATTTGAACCCGAGATCTCCAGCGCCCCAGGCTGGTATCCAAGACCAAGTTCTCCGACAGTGTCTCTAGACGACGACCCCTGACCCGGAGTCGGGACTTGCGGTATTAATCCTTTGGTCACTTCTATTCGCGACCCGGGTTCACCGGGCCCCCTATCCTCGCAGTGGGCAGGGATGGAACTCGCAGAACACTACAATTGTGTAGTCCTTCGGCTCCCCAGCCATCATCAAGAAGTCCGGGCCCCGGGGTGAGATTTCCAGTATTTTGTCCGATCTGATCCGAAGCGTGACCTCGGCGAGGTCCGAGGTCAGTGTGGCGAGCGATGAACTCCTGTTTTAAGTCCAATCGGAACCGTTAAGAACAGACCTGTTCTCAGGAGGATCGGCCCAACCGCATGAGCGAGAGAAAGGTGGTAAAGCGCGACGGAAGGGTCGTGGCTTTCGATCCTTCTAGGATTGAGCGCGCCATAATGAGGGCAATGCAGGAGGAAAGACAGTACGACGAGCGGAAGCTGCGTTCGGTCCTCGCAGGCGTGCTCAAGGTGATCGATGGGTTGCACTCGGCGGGGGAAACTCCGTCTGTGGAGGAAATCCAAGACATAGTCGAGATGGAACTGGTCAAGCAGGACCTCTTTGCTGTCGCGAAGTCCTACATCATTTACAGGAAGGAGAGGGAGAGGATAAGGGAGGAGAAGGAGGGTATCCTGAAGAAGGGAACGCTCGACGAAGTTGACAAGAGTTTCTCGGTAAACGCACTTAGGCTTCTGGCTGCCAGGTACCTTCAGAAGGACAAGGACGGCAACTTCATCGAAGGCCCCAAGGAGATGTTCAAGAGGATCGCTGCTCTCGTCGTCATCCCAGACGTGTTGCACGACGAATCCGTTTTCTCGAAGTCGGCAGGACAGGAAGTTCACGAATACGAGAGGTGGAGCCCTGGTGAATGGGACGGCAAGATCGGCCTCAAAGGGGCCGATGGCGAATACCAGTTCACCTGGAACAGGTACCACCTCGAGAGGATGAGAGCACTGTACGACGAACTCAACGATGCAGGGAAGATGAAGAAAAGCTGGAGTGAACTCTGGGACAGCATAGTTGGAGGAGAGTTCGACAGATTCGCGCACAACTTCAACGAGTACTACTCGATAATGGTTAAGAGGAGGTTCCTCCCAAACTCGCCTACTCTGTTCAACGCTGGAACCCTCCTGGGCCAGCTGTCCGCATGCTTTGTTCTCTCCATCGAGGATGACATAGAATCCATAATGAGAGCGGCCACTGAAGCCGCGATCATCTTCAAGTGCTTGGCCCCAGGAACCCTGGTACCCTCGAGCAGAGGCGTTGTCCCGATAGAAGAGATCCGAAAGGGAGACCTCGTTGAAACTGGGCGAGGGCTTTCCCGAGTTCTGGAGACCCATCATTACAGAGGCGCTCCCGTTTGCCGCCTCTCGACGAAACTGGGTCTCACGGTCGCAGGAACGCCTGAACATGGATTCCTAGTCTGCCTTGAGGACGGAGACCTAACTTGGAAGAAGATGAAGGAACTGCAGCCAGACGATCGGGTTCTGCTCTCCCGCAAGAACATCAACGGTGAGGCCCTGAGAGGGATGAGCCCTCCGTTCGTTGTAACAGAACACCACCTGCTCAGCTACGCCACGGGTCAGGAAATCGTCCAGATGGTCAAGCACGCTCCGCGATCCCGGGTAGATCCACCTGAGAACGACATACTCTTCGATCAAGTGGTATCAGTTGAACCAGTAGGACTCAGCGACGTGTATGACCTGACGGTTGAGGGAGCACACGCCTATGTCGCGAATGGGTTCATCACCCACAACAGCGGCGGAGGCATAGGCATCAACTACTCGAAGCTCAGGCCCGCGGGAGATATGGTGTTCACGACCTCGGGCGTGGCAAGCGGCCCCATATCCTTCATGAGGATAATCGATACCGTCACTGATGTCGTCAGACAAGGCGGCCGCAGAAGGGGCGCGAACATGGGTATACTGAACGTGGATCACCCCGACGTAGAGAAGTTCATAACGTGCAAGACGGAGGTCGGGAGATTCGAGAACTTCAACATCTCAGCCATGGTCAAGGAATCCTTCTGGGAGTGCTTGGAAAGGGGAGAACAACTTCCACTGGTTAACCCTCGGAACGGTCAGGTCTGGGACAAGGCAGACCCAGCCAAGCTGTTCGAGTTGATCGCCAAGCAAGCGTGGAAGAACGGGGATCCAGGCGTCGTGTTCTTCGACAACGTGAACAGAAGGAACGTCATGAAGGGGACTCTCGGCCCAGTTGTGAGCACGAACCCATGCATCGTAGGAGACAGTAGGGTGTCAACTGACAGGGGCATGATCAAGATTGCGGACTTGTACGTATATGAGACACCCGTCAAGGTCAGCACGGACGCGCGGGTCGGACCAACGCCAGTGATGATCTACCCCTATGGCACGAAGCTCAAGGGCATGGCACATCAAGCCTGCGGAACCGAACCGAAGGACATTGCCAGTGTCGTGTGCACCGGGACGAAGCTGGTCTACGAGGTGCAGACCCAACATGGGTACCGGATCAAGGCCACATCAGATCACAAGTTCCGCACACAAGATGGCTGGAAGCCCCTGTCCGAACTCACGCGAAAGGACGTCCTGTACCTGCAGTCCGGAGCGGGAGGCTTTGGAGAATTCGGAACGCTGGATGCCGGAAGGGTTGTCGGCTGGACTGTCGGGGATGGCGATATCAGTGGCCAAAGGGTGTACCTGAGATTCTACGGTGAGGATAAGGAGGTTGCACGTACGATTGCCGAGGCTGTGGCCAGACTGACCGGCAGTCCTGCAAGGGTCAAAGACAACCCTAGACGGGATTGCCTATACATAGTGTCGAGGAGGCTCTATAGGGAGCTTCGGCCCGCGTTTCCTGACGGGAACAAGCTCCAAGTTTCCGAACTGGTGTTCCGCGGCTCGAAGGATCTACAGAGGGGCTTCCTCCAGGGGCTGTTCACTGCAGACGCGCACGTCAACATCACCGACGACAAGAGCTGTTGTGTGCGTCTGACAAGCATCTCAATCCGGCTTCTGGAGCAGGTTCAGCTGCTTCTGCTCAACTTCGGCATAGTGTCAAAGATCCACTTCAACGGGAGAGGCGAGCGAACCCGTCTCCTGCCGGACGGTCATGGCGGCAAGAAGGTGTACGAGTGTAGAGCTTACCATGAGTTGTCGATCGACGGACGTAGCAGGGACATATTCGCGCGAGAGATCGGCTTCTTGACCCAGAAGGAACAGGACATGCTCTCGTCTTGGATAGCCAGCGAGAGAAGAGATTCAGACAGAGAGAGGTACGTCACCGGCGTGAGAAGGGTTCGGCGAGTCGGCTATGAGACCGTCTTCGACCTCAAGGAGCCCGAAACCCATAGCTTCATCGCGAACGGGCTGGTCATTCACAACTGTGGGGAAGAGCCCTTGTACCCGTATGAATCGTGCAACCTTGGTTCGATAAACCTCCACGCCTTTGTCAAGGAGGACCCGGAGGGGAAGAAGCACTTCGACTGGGATGCATTCAGAGATTGCGTGATCCTGTCGACCACGTTCCTGGACAATGTCATCGATGTCAACAAGTTCCCGTTCGACCAGATCGAGAGGATGACCAAGAGCACCCGCAAGATAGGTCTCGGCATAATGGGACTCGCGGATGCGCTTTTCGCCTTGGATATCCCGTACAACAGCGAGCAGGGATTCGAGTTCATGGACAAGGTGGGCGAATTCCTGACGTACTGGTCCATGTGGAGTTCAACCGAGGGGTCCAAGGAGAGAGGGGCATTCCCACTTCACTCCGACTCGGCCTATCCCAGGGGGGATCTGCCCATCGAAGGCTACTACCGAAGAGAGGACTGGGGGCTGGACTGGGATGCCTTGGTCACCAAGGTGAAGTCTGATGGCATACGGAATGCCGAATGCACGACCATAGCCCCCACTGGCTCCATCTCGATGATTGCGGACACGTCGGCAGGGATAGAGCCAGCCTACGCTCTGGTGTTCGAGAAACGCGTCACGGTTGGGAATTTCCTCTACGTCGACGAGGAGTTCGAGAGGTGGTTGAGACGCGCGGAAATGTACTCGGAGAAGACGCTGAAGGACATCAGCGACAATGGGGGGTCCCTACAGGGACTGGAAGCTGTCCCGGAGCGGTTCAAGCTTGTGTTTCAGACTGCCCTGGACATACCTTGGTGGGACCACATCAGGGCCCAGGCGGCCTTCGCGAAGTGGATCGCAGCAGCGGTGAGCAAGACGATCAACATGCCTTCGTGGGTGACGGTCCAAGATGTCCTCAGGGCATATCTGTTCGCACACAAGCTGGGAGTCAAGGGCATCACCGTCTACCGCGACGGTTCAAGGCCCGGACAAGTCCTAGTCGCTCCTTCGTCGAAACGAGGGGGATACGCGGTAGCAGTCAGGAACAACACTGTTGAGATGATGAAGAAGGCAGGGATTGAGGTTGAGCCCTCGACCGCGGATGACAGCTTGAGTTCGGTGCCTCCAGAGAAGAGAGCAGTTCAGGCCGCTTCTGGCGCCGCGGTCATCGCGGCGTCCGACGGGAACAAGGCGGAGAAGTGTCCTTCATGCGGAGGGACGAGGATATTGATGGAAGGAGGGTGCGGAATATGTATTGACTGTGGGTGGAGCCACTGCCCGGTGGCTTGAGCGCGAATGGGGAAGACATTCCTATACACGGGGTCGGGTGCGGGCAAGACCACCAACGCGATAGGACTCGCAATAAGGGCAATTGGCCACGGGAAGAAGGTGGTGATCGTGTTCTTCATGAAGGGATGGGATCAGACCGGCGAATACTTGGTGAGAGAGAAGCTTTCGCCGCTATACGAGGTCCGTCTGTTCGGGTCCAAGGGCTGGGTCGACCTCAAGAACCCAAGCGACGAGGACAGGAGAATGGCTAGGGAGGGGCTGGCATACGCCAAGGAGAAGCTGGCCGAGAGACCTCACCTCCTAGTCCTCGACGAGGTGAACCTTGCAGCGGCCGTAGGCCTCCTAGACACGGAGGAGGTCATATCACTCTTGGACGAGGCCCCCGAAGAGACCGACGTCGTGTTGACAGGCCGCCACGCACCTCCCGAGTTGATCAATCGGGCGGACTTCGTGAACTTGGTGTCAGAGGTGAAGGCCCCCAAGGAAATGTACAGCAGACTCGGGATAACCTACTAGCAGCCCGCAGCGTTGTGGTCTAAGTTATTACGTTCGTCAAGCCAGCCTCTCGCGCCATCTTCATAGACCTGACCATCTCCGACCTTGTGAGCCTCCTGCTCAGCTCCTTTCTTGTGTGGGCTTTCCATTCTGGCCTGTACTGCCACATCAAGTTCACCCTTGTGGACGTTCCGAGGTTCTTCGATACCCATCGGAGGATCTGATCTAGGCAGCAGTCCAAGTGATCGGGAAGGACCAATACCCTCACGATTACCTCTGCGGATTCCTTCGCCATGAGGAGGTTCTCGGTGATCGTTCGCATGTACCGATCCACGCCCGAGATCTCCCGTGCACAATCGTCGTTACCGTACTTGAAGTCTAGGAGGTAGATGTCAACCACACCATCCAGCAGTCTGGCCTGCTCCTGAGAGTAGTAGGCGTTTGAATTCCAGACGACTGGTATGTTCTCCTCCAGCGCGAGGAACACCTCAAGCCACAGGCTCAAGTATTGATCGGGGTTTCCCCCGACGCAGTTCAGGTTTCTGGCCCCTGCCCTCCTGGCTTTGTCTGCCCCTTCCGCAACGTACTGAGGGTTCATCGTGTCCCCCTTCTCAAGCCACTGAGAGACCGTGTAGTTCTGGCAGTGAAGGCAGTGGAACGAACAGCCCATTGTGAAAACTGTGAAGCTCGGGACCAACTCTGGCTCCTCTCCGTGATGCTCGAACATCGAGGACACGGTCAGGTCGGCTCCGGCCCCGCAATCACCCCGCTCACCCGCCTTCCTATTGACACCGCACCTCCTCTCACACAAGATACAATGTTCCATCAGTCTATCTGCCATTGACCGCTTGAGCTCAAGTAGGTTTGACCGAGGCGAGGAACCTAAGTCAGACAGTCCTTGGATGGACGACATCGACCTCCGGAACTCCTCCATACCCTTGTCGTGTGCAGACCATAGGTCATCCAGCGCATCCGTCGGGTCGAAGTCGACCGGAATCATCCTCGCTATAGTGAACCTAGCTGGAAGCTCGTCCTCGACCACCCTGAAGTACCTGCCGAGCGCGGATCTCGCCTTCTCGTCGTACATAACACTGACTGCGTCGGGGCGAGCTATCCTCCACAAGTCCGGTTCACCTCCTTCGCTCCAACGCTTAATCCTTTCCGTGATGCGCCATCGAGGTTGCTTTAAATCTCCCCGCATTGATGTCGATAATCGTTGACGGAAGCTTCGCTCTACGCGCGCCTAGACGGCGACGTCCAGTGCAACGCGTGTTTCAGGAGATGCAGGATAATGCCCAGTGACCTTGGGTTCTGCAGGGTGAGAAAGAACCTGAACGGCAAGCTGTACAGCCTCGTCTACGGCAAGCTCATCGCAGAGAACCTAGACCCCATAGAGAAGAAGCCGCTCTTCCATTTCTACCCCGGATCAAGCGCCTACTCTATAGCCACGGTCGGGTGCAACTACAGGTGCGCATTTTGTTGCAACGTGGACATATCTCAGAGCAAGGACATCTCCGGAGTGGACAGGACCCCCGACGAGGTGGTCGAGGCCGCGCTGAGGCTCGGAGCACGGTCGATCAGCTACACGTACACCGAACCCACGATCAACATAGAATTCGCGCGAGACACGGCCAAGTTGGCCAACCAGAAGGGAATCAAGAACACTTTCGTCACGAACGGGTCTATGACTTCGGAGGCCCTAGATTTCATGGCCCCTTACCTTGACGCTGCCACCGTCGACTTCAAGGGACACGGAAACGAGGAGTTCTACCTGAAATGGATGGCAGTCAAAGGAACCGACCACGTATACGAGGCGCTGCTGGGCATGAAGAAGAGGGGCGTGCACGTGGAGGTCACGGACCTGGTGGTTCCCAAGTACGGGGAATCGCAG
>Ga0172364_10000805_pt1 | contig 23177 bp, 20 predicted proteins | sample LakKivSesite10cm_FD_114545 | JGI IMG/M metagenome (GOLD analysis project Ga0172364, IMG submission 114545) | Sediment microbial communities from Lake Kivu, Rwanda - Sediment site 10cm | ecosystem: Environmental > Aquatic > Freshwater > Lake > Sediment | place: Rwanda: Western Province, Lake... | reverse complement strand
CGGCATCACCAACCTGAAGAAAGTGGTCCAAAGCATCGGCGACTCGGATAAAAAAGCACAGCCCTGGACCAACGGACAGTTTGGTTATGGCACGTGACAACCTGGCCGTCTCCATCCTAAGTGAATCGGGACAACGGCACCGCTGCCGGCCTTATCATTATGAGGCTATTGAAGGCGATGACTATAAAGCCAACATTTCACAGCTTACCTATCATAAAGGACGGCGGCAGACACAGACCTATAAAATTGAGATCACCCCTCCTATCCTGATCTTTCTCAAATTGACAAAAGGAAAGGTGTTGAACAAGCCTCCCATCTTTATCATGAAAGGAAGAAGGATAGGTGAGATAAAAGATATCAGGGCTTTCCGCTCATGTCATAAAAGTGATATTTGGAACCATCCCAACCTCACTGGTTACATCGATTTGAAATCGCATCTTGAACCAACCCTAGCCCGAAATGACTTCAAGAACACTCAGAAATCGAGGGCTATCTTCAATGAGCTCATCGAGCTGGAACCCCTCATCGAGGCTTTTATCGAAGACATCAATAAAAGGTCGGCCCAACGTCATTATAAGGCCCTGGAGGATTACCTGAACAAGGCTTTGTCGAAGCTGGCCAAATCTGACGCCATGCGTTTCAGGACGGATTATGTCGACGGTGACGATCTAAGCCTGAAACAATCGGAGACACATTCCGGCGACACTGTTCTGCAGCTTTTCCCGGATGAACAGGAGATTGAAAAACAAAATGCAGAAACTCCCGATGATGAACCCGGGAGTGACGAAGGAAAGGAACAACCGGGTGAACCAGATATCCCCGCTGACGAACCTGAAGGAGCGGAATATGAGGAGAACAACGTAACACGGCCGGATGCGACAGGGACAAGACAGGCTCAAAGCGGGTTCAATATCCGAATCGTCGAAAGAGATCCCGACATAAACATCATCACCAACCAGCCGGAGAAATCGAGATTGATCGATGATACCATCGAGATATTCAGGAAACATCCTGAATTCATGGCAAGGGTGTATGTCAACAGAAAAGGAGAACAGCTCATCACACAACGACTGATCACTTACCTGGCCGGAGAGATAACGGTTCATTACAAGGATAAATTTCACAGCAGGCATGGCCCTCCCGCTTATGGCAAGCATCTGTTCAGCGACTTAGTCAACTTTATTTACCGGTTTGAAGACCTGTTGAAAGACCTCAATGACAGAAACCTTTCCGATATCGAATCATGAAAGAAACGGATCGTATCATTCAAAAGATTTCTTCTTTATCGGTGGCATATAAGAGGTACATTGCCGGTTCGGAGGCCACCGGGGCATTACATATCATGTGGGAAACAGGAGAAATACTGAAGAAATATATCGATGAACATGCCATTTACCCCTATCGCCTTTTTATGGAAATATATGGGAAATCGGAGCAGAATCCCGGTATCATCCAACACAGCTATATCAGTTATGCGTTTCAAAGCAGATGTTACAGGGTACGGAAATTTTTCCCATCAAAGGAATCCATTTCCGCCACCTTTCCTGATCTGAAAGATATAAATCTTTTCATTGCGATCCTTCCCTTCCTGGATAATCCCAAATACAGGTTGAAAGAACAGGAATACCATGCATTGATCAAAATGATTAACGGTCGTGCTATCCTTACAAAAAAGAAACAATACATCAGGTCTTTGAAAAACAAAGGGATAAGCCGGAAAAGTCATCACAATGGTTTGTCGGAGGAGCTGCGGGATGATAAAGCAATATTTGACGAATTTTATAACAGTATCCTGACGCGAATAGAGTTTAAGGATTTTCAAAAGGCGACGGAAGATATCGATCCCGTGTTTTACGGTCTCCTGTCAAAAAATACGAGCGCTCTCAGCTCAGACGGACTAAAGACATATGATTTTGACCTGCCTGTGGGGTTGGATGATACAACGAGGGATTATTACAAGCTCCTTAAGAAATATATCGGTAAGCCTTCAGGGGCGGAGCTGCACCGCTTCAGACGATTGATAACACAACGGAAAATGGTCGATCTGGCCGAGATGTTGTTCGCACTGACCAATGCTGAAGCGTATCAGATACTGGCAGGAAAATAGGACGGACTGTCAATGATTGGACGATTGTCGATGGGGCGACACGGCGATGGGGCCGAGGTGACGAAATACGATGTAACGATGTAACGAAATACGAAGTTACGTAGAGAGATATTTAGAGCTCAACAATTGAACAATAGAACATTTGAACAATGATCTCTCCGTGCCCCATTTCCGCCTTATAAAAATCGCGTGAAGAAAATCAGGGTTTCAGCGGGGTCAAAAATAGCAGATCAGACAGTTGTTTTACCGGATTTGACAAGATCCCCGCTTGCACGGGGATCCGCGAAGATTGGGATAACATTATATTAAAAGCCTGATATACGAAAAACTATTTTCAAATTTACGGATGTCGTCCCTCACCGCAACCCCGCCTCCCAACAATATAACACTATGACAATATAACAATCTCTTTAACAACGGAACAATTGAACCATGAAACAATGGACCAATTAACAGTGATGCCTTCCAGCACTGAAGTCATTAATTTATTCCATGATGTCAATTATACTCTCTTTAACCAATTGATATACCTCCATATAATTGTATTCCGTTCCCGGCACCAAAAGAGTATCTGTATCTCGCAAAAATTGCGGATCCTTTATTTTGTCTTCAAGATTTTTGAGATAGACAGATTTGGCAGGCATGTGATCGGTAAAGTTTATATATTGCCTGTAAGCTTTCACTATTTTGTCAAAATCGACTGAACCCCTGGTCATTGCCCAATACAAATCAAACAGATCACGTCCCTTTTTGCGTTGGTATAGCGCCCTGAGTTTAGTTCCAAGCAACTCACTCAATTCATAAGTTACAATGACAGATTCCCCCTGATACCATCCTGATTTCAGGACCATTTTCTTCCAGTCAAGATCGTAGACATGAAAATGTTCTCTGGTATTAACCTCAATTTTAAGTCTGAGCCTGATTACCGGTGGCATCTCGGAATAAAACCTGAAAAATACCTTATTACTTCTGGAAGTCTGAGTGATATTGCTTTTTCCGATAAAAGAAAGCGCATTTTGTATCCTTCCCAATATTTCTTTTATAGGTTCGGGGTCAAGCTGGACCAAGTCAATATCTTCCGAATACCTGACTTGGGGTTGAATGAATAACTTATGTATGGCCGTACCGCCTCTGAAAGCCAGTCTTTGATTCAAATAATCATCACTAAAAATATGGATTAGTGCTCTTTCGATAATCATATCCTGTTCTACCTGAGCTTCTTCAGGCCATTTGGCATGGGCTTTCCATTCTTCAATATAACGGCGGGGTATCATAGATCACCTTCAACATTAAAATTAATGATGACCTTCCACTTTTTATTTTTCTCGCCTTTTTTTTCATTGCTGGATACCAATGGGATCATATTGGGTCTTTTGTCTTTAAGCAGATTGAACAATGCCTCACTTCTTTTTTCATTACCAGGTATCTTATCAAGCAAAAAACCAAGGCGTTGCAATGAGGCAGTTTGGGGAAAATTTTTTGCAGCCCTTATCAAATCGGAGACCTTCATTTCATCAGTCAGCTCTTGCAAAACAGTAAATATGCTATTCATGCTAAGCCTGGATCCATAAAACAATAAATCGAGTGCTGTTAATCCGGGTGATGAAACCTTAATATAACCTGCACTGGATTTAATATCAATAATATCGTCGTCCGCCCATTCTTTTTTGACAAGGAAATGAATCGATAGCTTTTTATTCACCACAGAGCGGAGAGCCGGTTTACCGGTCACAACCCATGAAGTCATCGGCTGCTGGTGGGCAGCTCCATGCAAGGCAGCAGCGGTAAAAAGACCCAGATAATATTTCCTGCCGAGCGATTTCATCAGATCATCAATAAACATGGTCACAGGCAACATGCCGCCAGCAGAATATTCCGGGGTGATAATGACATAAAAACCTTTACGTATTTGAGCTATGGTTCCTTTTTTCTTCATTCTGAACAGAGCCTGGTTTATGGCTCTATCAGAAGCGTCAAACGCTGATTTTATCTCTTCAAGGGTGAAGGCGTACCTCCCCACAGACTGAAGTCTATAAAGAAATTCTTCCAGATATTTATAGTTGTTCAAAGTACAAAATTATATTATTTCATTTGCAATTAACTACGATTTTTGTAGCAGATCGCAAATATAATCAATTCTTTTAAAATTCGAGTGCTTGATCTCTTTTACTCAGTAAAAAAATCTCACCAACTCACAGATTAAAATCACCAAAACATAATCTACTCAACTAACAATCAAGAAAATATAAATTCTCAGCAGTTCCGTTTTATGAATTTCGGACCGGTCCATGATTGGACGATTGTCGATGAGGCCGAGGTGACGAAATACGATGTAACGATGTAACGAAATACGAAGTTACGTAGAGAGATATTTAGAGCTCAACAATTGAACAATGATCTCTCCGTGCCCCATTTCCGCCTTATAAAAATCGCGTGAAGAAAATCAGGGTTTCTACCGGATCGACGGCTGAAGTTCAGGCAGTCGTACATCCGGAGGTCTTTTATTTCATCACCAGTATCTTTGCCGTCTGTTCGATCGTGCCGGAATTATTTTTTACCATGATCATGTAAAGACCTGTCGGGAAACCGGCAGTATTGAATTGTGCCATCCTGTTTGTAAACTTCGTGGCCGCCAGAACAGTACCTCCGGTACCGAGTAATTCTACGGTAAAGTCACCTTCCTGATTCAGGACGACGGTGATCCTCTCATGGGTGGGATTCGGATACACTTTGAGTTCAGTTCCTTCAGCGATAAAGCTGTCAAATCCCGAGGGACAGGCGTTGGCGCTGTTAAAGGTCGGCGTGGTGAGTGCCACAAATGCGCCGCTGCCGTCAGGGCATCTGCCGGTCGAAACATCCGCGGTCTGCGGCCCGAACGACGTGCTGTCAATGACTGTCTCCGCACCGTCACTTAATATGATCTCCTCACCGCCGGCTGAGAGCTTGAAATTGCAGTGGATATAGGATGACGTGCTGTTCTCTTCATCGGCCCAAATGGGCAGGTAGCTGCCGGGTTCAATGATGGTATTCTCAGGGAAGGCGAATTTTGTCGGGTTGCTGAAGTCGTCAGAGAGATACAACCCAAAAAGGTCGACCGGGCTACCCGTTGTATTGTACAATTCGATCCAGTCCTCATGGTTGCCGTATTCATTGACGGTGTCGTTCTCATTCTTGGCCAGGAACTCATTGATCAGAACATCGCCCGGCGATACCACCGGAAGCTGAGCCTGTAAGGTATAATATTCATGTTCGGCGCGTTCAGGTGCGAATGCGCAGGCATCATCATTCTCAGCGTAAACATAATATTGAGCCTGGAGTGCATTCAGGATGAATGTTACGCCGTAGACATCGTCACCGGCCAGGCCGTCATTATGTTCACCGTCATCATACATGAGCATCCGGGAAAACTTTCCGGACATATCCAGACGAAGACCTAACCGGACCGCATCCGAGTTGGTATTGGTCACATGAGCCGTGATGGTCACCTCGCTGTTGTAAAAAGGTTCAGGATCACCGGGTGTGACATCCGTAATGAGAGGTGGCGGGCTGAGAAATTCAGGTGTTGACAGCAGGTAAGTCGTCCTGGCCTCCATCAGAGTGCCTATACCCGGGATGACATAGCTTGCGAAGGGGACGTCGGAGGTCATACCGTTCAGGAAATCGTCATAGGAAAAGAATTTATTCGTGTCGGATTGCACGGCGGTGTCGATCAGTGCCTGAAGCTGTGCCGCTACGGTCTGATAATACCCGTTAACGAAGTTCTCCGCCACCAGCGTGCGCATATGAGCAATATACATTTTCATGTATTCCTGATCACCAAGTATCACATTGATCAGGGGCCAGTCATTGTCGGAGGCATGCAGCAGGGGCGTGAGCTGCTGCATGTCAGGAACCGTCAGGCTGCCGCTGCCGCCACCCTGGGAGCCCGCAAAAGGAAAACCGCCCAGCGACATGTTCAGATCCCATACAATGGAGTTGAAATGCTTTGTGTTGTCCTCATATAAATAATGATTCTGCGAGAACCATCCTGAGTAACTGTCTAAATTGACAAGCACATTATTGAATGCCAGCATCCAGATGGCCCTGTCCATGTCAAGCATGGAGGGAACGGATGAAGGATAGTTGGTGATGGTATCGCATACGGCCACCAGGTCATTCCAGCCATAGTCCGACTCCATCTCGTACAAATCAAAGTAATCGCTGCTGTCGGATGAAATGTATTTGAGGTTGCTCCTGGAATAAGGTCCTGCCGTCACCGGACTGCATTTAATGAAGGTATTCTTTGAAGAATAGAAATGGTTTGAGCAGAACTTTTTATTGATGCTCTCATCATTGGAGTACAACCCGTAATAAACGCCATTGATGTATACCTGTGCGAAATTGGAGCGCGGGCAATCCATATAATCCTGGAGGATATGGTATGACAACACCTCCCTGATCATCGACGGGTCGGCATAACAATTGGCCAGTTTGATGCTTGTGATACCCTCGTACGACTGGTCCTTGAATTCATCTAAGGAGATGTGCAGCGGATTCTTAACGTAAGTCGAATCGTACGAGCTGGTCCCTTTGTATTTTACGCCGGCACTGTCAAATTGTACGCCGTTCACTTTTACCCATTCCGACATCAGGTAGCCCTGCGCACCATATTTGGCCGTGTCCATCATGTAATCCCAGTTGGGTTGAGTAAAGCTTATTTCAATCTTTTGAATGGTGTTAAGGTCATACAAAGTCACTTGACCTTTCACCGGCGGATTCTGCAAAAAGAAGGCAAGCAGCAGAACGGTGATGGTTAACTTTTGAGGTCTCATAAGTTATTGTTTTAAATTATTACTTGATTAAAAGGATTTTCCTTGTTATCATATCCCCACCGCCCGTTTTGATCATCAGGCTATAAATACCCGTTTGGCATGAAGAAAGGTCAATCACTGCCGTAAGCTCCGATTGAAAAACGATTACGCCGTATGAATTGATGAGGGTCATTTCCGAATGTTCAAATGAAACATCGTCTGTTTCAAGATAAACTATGCCTGATGTGGGATTGGGAAATACTCTCAGTGTCTTTCCGGTAATCTCATTGACCAATCCTGTAGTCTCGAAATAGAATGGTTCTGACAGTGCCGACAGGCAGCCGCTGCTGTCACCCGTCTGCACCTGGTAATAGCCGTTCTGAAGAGGTTTGTAATGCCGGTCAGTGGCACCGGGGATGAGGATGCTGTTGAAAAACCACTGATAGGATGCTGCCGGGCTCGATACCAGTGAGTCACCCTCCTGTGTGATGGTCGGTGTAAGCGGTATCGTTCCGTTGACATAACAGGCTGAGTATCGTAACGCATTGACTGTCGTGCCGCTGACAGATTTGGACCAGATCATGTTCTGGTTGGAGTCGATCTCATAGATAAATCCCGCCTGGGCAATGCAGATCAACATGTTGCCATTGGGCAGCTGTTGTGAGCTGCTCATTGAATTCGAGTGACCGTTGCAGGCATGGCGCCAGCAGTAAGTGTCAGGTTCATAGGCTGTGCCTGGTGTCCACGAATAGTTGTAGCCGTCGAAGGGAGGATCAATGATGTCGACAGACGACTGGTTATTGGATATCCCGTTATTGTTAAAGACGACGATATCATTTGCCCGCGGGCACCCCTCAGGCACCCAGTGGCCGTTATGGACAACATGGAAAACATTGGCACCCGGAGCGCCATAGGCCGCCGGGTTACCCCAGCGGTAAAGGATATCGCCTCCACGGCCGGAATTGCCGCCGCTATGTCCTGCCGCCTCCTCCGTGGTGGTGCTGTGATCGACAACATATATCTCATTCATGTAATGAGAGCTGAAGACGATCTGATCAAGATGAGGGTTGTAATCCACTCCGTTCAGGTGCAGCCAGTCGGTGGTCTGCGGTGAGTTGTTGTAGTTGATGTTCAGTAATTCAGGATGGTCGGCCACGATGCCATAATTGTCTTTCGACGGATCATATTGCTGTATCAGATGATCCCAGGCGTGCCATTCCCACACGATGAGGCCGCCGCTGCTGCCGTCAGGCTGGACTTCGACAATCTTATCGGGCCACATAATATGACTGTACTGGCTGCCGGCCTGCGTCACTTCGGCAGCGCTCTTCAGCTCCCAGGCGATGATGAGCACATCACCATCCGGCATAGGACATATGTCGTGATGAGAACAATAGGTCGATGTCGAATAAATATAATTCCATGTCACATTCCCGTCCCAGTCACTCATTTGCACCTGCCCGCATACACCTCCACCGTTAAAATAGTTGCCCATATGGGCGACGGTCCTCAGGATAGAACCGCCGGGCAGAAGGTAACAGGAATAGCCTGTCTTGGCCGAAGAGCTGAAGGTCCAGCTGTGATAAGTCACCCCGTTGGTGTCGATGAGATAAGCTTTGGTGCTGTTTTGCACACTGTACAATGTATAGTCACCCCATTGCTGGGCTTCAGTATTTAAATATATCATGAGAAATGTCAGTAAGATCCCTCTGATCAACAGCCTTAAATGCATCCTCACATAGATTTTTTTTATGACTATTTTATTGAATAATCAATTTGATTAAGCTATCCGTTTTATCCTGATTCACAATATGCACAATATAGACGCCGCTTTTCAGGGAACTTCTGTCAACGTGCAATGAATGGCCGTTAAACGCTTTATAGGTTCTGACCGCCCGGTTTGACATATCCGTAATAATGACATCATGGGTGTGAGCGTCATCATTGAATTCAATATCAGTAAAATCATTGGTGGGATTAGGAAAGAGATGGACCGGGCGGTCCTCATCATTAATCTTGACACCCTGTGAATTGCAGGGGTCACATTCGGCGTAACAGACGATTGCAGTCACCGTGTCGCTGTAAATTTCGATGACCCGGTTGCCGTTCAGGGCACAGGCGGCAGGTACACTCTCATATTGCCCCGCTGTGTTGCCGTTGACAAATCTGTGTTCACAGGCGTTGATCGTTGAATCGACGAAGGCGATGTACTCATAAATTTCATCTTCAAAAGAGTACATCATGGCTGTTGCGGGATCCCAGCCCTGGAAGTCGCCCGCGACATGAATGCCGGCAGGATCGATCACCGCCACATTTTGCATGTCGACTTTAAGACGCAGAAGAAAATGACCTGCCGGGGCATTGCCCGCAAAGAGAACAGGCTCGATGACAGTTGTGTCATTTGCCAGTGAGTCGACCCATATCCACCTGTTGTCATTATAGTTATACCCCACGCGCGACTCGACAGGGACAAATTCCACATCATACCACTGATCACCGTTCAGGAATTTATATTCATATTTTGTGAAAGCAGGTATCTCCACGATAATACTGTATATGTCCGTTCCGGGCTCATTCGCCAGGGGTGTCGTATTGGGCTGCCAGTCACCGCCGGAAAAACCGGCGGCAGCCTGGAAGTCACCGGCGACATGTACCCCTGTCGCATTGATGACCTGATACCTCATATCCACAGAGAATTTTACCTTTTTTGCTGACAAATAGTGTAAAGCAATAAGTATCAGAAAAGAAACCAACATCAACTTTCTCATATTGATTCAGAACTCGTTAGCTTATAAACCGGAATGATAGCCGAAAGATCGTACGAAAACTTCAGGCAGTAAAATTATTGAGGTATAGAGGGTATTTTCAGCGGTTAATAAAAAAGCTTTAGGCCTTGTACTGGGCAAAGAAATTCTTCAGGTAGCTGGAACCTATTGGGATGTTTCCACCGGCAATGGTGATGATTTTATTTCTGACACTTTCAATTTTGCGGAAAGGAATAATGAAAGAACGGTGCACCCTGATAAAATCCCTGGCAGGAAGTTTATCCATGATGGCCTTCATGGTCATTCTGGCAACCAGTGGCTTCCTTCCGGCCAGGTATATTTTAAGATAATCATCCAGACCTTCTATATATAATATGTCGCTGAGCATGATTTTAATCAGGCTGTAATCGGCACGAATGAAAATATACTGCCGGTCGTGACTCTCTTTTTGGTGAATAAACTTGTAATATTCATTAGCCTTGTGGACGGCCTGCTGGAAACGTTCAAAAGTAAAGGGTTTTAACAGATAGTCCACGGCACTCAGATTGAATCCTTCCACGGCATATTCAGAATAGGCCGTGGTAAAAATGACCATGGTCTCCTGGTCGATCATTTTATAAAACTGAATCCCCGAAACAGAAGGCATTCTGATATCCAGAAAAAGAAGGTCGACAGGAAATTTGCGTAAAAATTTCAAGGCCTCCTGTGGTCTCGTGAAACTCTTCTGGAGGTCGATAAAATCGATTCTGCCGCAGAAATTTTCCACAATCGACAGGGCAGGAGGTTCATCGTCTATGGCTATGGCTCTGATCATTTCAGTTGGATTGACAGTTCTACCAAAAAATCATTGAGGTCATCCTTAATGGTCAAATGATGACCGGCAGGATATAAGAGCTCCAGCCTCTGCCGCGCATTGCTGATACCGACACCTTCCTGGGATTCTTCATAGTTTGGCAGGCAGACCTTCTTATTCCTGACCTTCATGATCAGTTCATAATCTGTGATCATGATATGAATATCAAAACTGGCGTCCTCTTCAGGGTTGACACCATATTTAAAGGCATTTTCGATGAAAGGTATCAGGATCAGCGGTGCTATCTGTTTACCTTCAGCGCGACCGTCAATGATGAGCCTGATTTTGGCTGTGTCAGCCAGACGGATTTTCTGCAACTCAATATAATCGACAAGGTAATTGATTTCCTTCTCAAGCGGAACGAAATCATGGCCGGCATCACTGAGCGTATAGCGCATCAACCCCGAAAGTTTGACAATGGCATCGGCCGTGTTATCCGCTTTCTGTAAAGCCAGTGAATAGATACTATTCAGCGAATTAAAAAGAAAATGTGGATTGACCTGTGCTTTAAGGTAAGATAATTCGGCGCTGAGCTTTTCTTTTTCGGTTCTCTTCCACCTGGTGCTGATCTTCAACATCAATGAAAAGAAGAAGACAGCCAGAAAAAGAAAGAAGTTGTGCTGCAATCTGAATAAATAGTCACCGAAAAATGGTCGTGGAGGAGAACCGGGAGGGCCGGGAGGCGGTAAACGGTCGTAAGTTTCAAAGGGAATGATCATCGAGGGCAGGAAGGCGATCAGTAAATAACAGATCAAAATGGCGACGATAAAATAGAAATATCTCTTCTTAAAGAACAGTCCCTGAATAAGAACGTAGAAGTTGAAATAAAAAAACAACAGCAGCAGCAGGTTATGCAATATATCTCTTATGGTATTCGGATTATGAAAAACACCGGTAATATCCCTGGAATTGGGATTGAAGATAACAGGTAAGGCGATAAAAACGATGCAACCGAAAAAATGGATAAAGAGTTGGCCGGTTCTGCTTTTCATTATTTTTATTTGGGTACAAATGTAAGGGAAGTGTGGCAGGGGGATTAAAAAAAGAGGTGAATATCAGGATTGTGCCGGAAATTGCAGTTCCACCTTCTCCCCCTCTCCTCCTTGCTACTCGCAGCTCGTAGCTCGCAGCTTATAATTCACTGCGCTATCTCTACTATCTTGGCTACCGGAAGCGAATTAAGCATATCCGTCACCTTCTGCTCCTCCGGGATGCCGTTGCTGTGGAATGTCAGCAGCGAGCTGCTGAAAGGCATCTGGATCTCATACGACAGCTCTCCCTCCGAGTCCTGGCTGCGTGTGAGCAACGCTTTGTATCCCGCCACCTTGATGCGTTTCTGGTTGGGGTCCGAGGCCATGAACACCGACATAGACAGCATCGTGTTGAGGCCTGCCAGCAGTGGTGAGTCGCTGACGACCTGGATGGTGACGCCGAGGGAGTCGCTGCCGTATTCCCTGTTGATATACAGTCCGGCGAAGCCGTAATTGGTGCCGCTGACGTTGTCGGATGAGGCCACCTTGTCCATGCCGCCGAGTGTCGGCGGCAGCATGTCGAGGATCTCCTGCCCGATGGCCTGGTTCACGCCACGCAAGGCCTCCTGCAGGGCGAAGCGGGCGTTCTCGAGGTCGCCGGAAGCATAGGATTCACTCGCCGTCTTGAGTTGTTGGTTCACATCCTGCGCCCTGACCTGTAAGGTCACCGTCAGCAGGATCAGCAGTGCGGATAATAACGCTGTTTTCATTGCTCTCCCAGTTGCTTTTTAATGTTATTGATATCGATTGCTGACGAGGCGTTGATGAAATCATCCTCATTGTTGAAGTTCACCCCCTCGGTGACGAGTATGGACGACTGGCCGAAGGGCACGCTCAGCTTGTAGCCCGTGCTCTCGTTATATTCAATCACAGCCGGGTAGTCCTCGAATTTGACCTGCTTGTAGTTCTGCTGCTCGCTGCCGGAGGAGTAAGCCCCTGATGCCAGGTACATGTTGACGGCCGACAGCATGGCGGCGTCGTTGCCCACGGTCACCGTGAACTCCTGGTCGCCGCCGCGGTATACCCGCTTGATAATGAGTCCCACGAAGCCTATGCCCGAGCTGGTCACGTTGTCCTCGGCGTCGACCTTGGGCAGGCCCGCGATCTTATCCGGCAGCTCTTTCAGGATGCCCTGCCCTATCTCCAGCTCGATGCCGAGGATAGCCTGCCGTATGTCATAGCGGGCGTCGGTGTATTTTTTACCGTTGAAGGCCGTCGCCGCATCGGCGATGTTGGCCTTCACGTCGGGCGCGGTTTTGCTCAGCCCCACGCCACGGGTGTTGGAAGGACGCCCGGTAGTTGGTGTGGACTCGGCAGGTGGCGCCTCCTGGGTCTGCTTTTCTTCGTCCGGTGTCTTCTTAATTACCGCATTCTCGGCTTTTTTCTTCAGCCTGTTCAACAGATCCTGCGAGGAGGCCGGCTGTGCGAGAAAACCGGCAAACAGGATCGCCAGGCCCAGAGTGAATAATGTCTTTTTCATCGGAAGGTGGATTGATGGTTAATCTGAAATGTGATCGTTATCGGGTTTTGGAAGAATTCAGAGATAAATCTTCACTGCAAAGATAATATATAATGGCGAAAAAGGTTCCGTCATGATAAAAAGAGATGAGATCAATAATTATATTGTTATATTGCTATATTGTTGTAAATCAGTATAATATAATAGATTCCCTGATTGCCAACTGCCAATTGCCAACTAACTACTGACAACTGATGACAGCCAATAAATTTACAAATCCCTCTTTTTTAATTTCACTCCGCGCTCTCTGTGTACCCTGCCACTGACCTGTCAGTGGCAGGCTCCGCGCCCTTTGCGGTTATAAAGAAAGAGATTTTATTGATAAACAGTATGGAGGGGATTATTTTTTGCAAAATATTCAAATCTTCTTTATCTTTAAACACTGAAAGCAAAAGCTTACTTATTCGAACCATCAAAACCAAATGACTATGCAAACACTATCCGGACGCTTTCACCTGATCCTCACTCTTACCCTGTTTTTTTCCTTATCGACCTTTGCCCAGCCCCTGAAGATCTTCTTCATCGACATGGACCAGGGCGACGCCGTCCTCATCGTCTCACCCGGCGGCAGGACGCTGCTCATCGACAGCGGCGACGAAGGCAAAGGGGCGCGCATCAAAGATCTGCTGGACCAGGAGGGCATCACCTCCCTCGACTTTTTCGTCTGCACCCACTACCACTCCGACCATTACGGCGGCATCGACGAGCTGGTGCTGAACGACTCGGTTCCCGTCGGTACCTTTTACGACAGGGGGGATACGAACTATCTGCCTTCTTCGAAACATAAGGAAAAAGCTTTCCGGAACTATCAAAAGACTACAGGAGGCACCGCCTCACACCTGACGCGTGGTATGCTGATTCCCCTGGATCCGGCTATGACGGTCCGTTGTGTCGCTTCCGGCGGTGTGGTGCTGAACGGTGACACGGCCACCGGCATCGATGAGAACGACATGAGCATCGCCCTGGTGGTACAATATGGCGGCTTCACCTTCTTCACCGGCGGTGACGTCGAGAAGCCCACCGAGGCCAAGATCGCGGCGCTGCACCTGGCCAGGGACGTCGACGTCTGCAAGGCCGACCACCACGGCTCACACATGTGCTCCCTGCCGGCGTTCATGCAGGACATGTCACCCGCCGTTATCATCATCTCCAACGGCTCCGACGGTACCTACAAACACCCCCGCCGGGTGACCCTCAGCACCTACCGTGCCCTGACACCGCCACCCGTCGTGTTCCAGACCAACAAATACCTTAAGAGCGACACCACCGGCGGCAACGTGCCCGATGTTTATATCGCCGATCCGCAGACATTCGACAAGGACGGGACAATCCTGCTGACGGTCGACAATGCCACACGCAAGTATGTTGTGAGCTACGGCGATACATCGTTTACTTTCACCTTCAAGCATATGCCCTCCACCTCCGAGTGGATCGTCATCAAAAACCTGCTGCCCGATCCCGCCGGCTATGATAATGTGAATGAGCAGGTCACGCTGCTCAACAAAGGCAGGGACGCCGTCGACCTCACGGGCTGCTTTCTGAAGAACGGAACCGGCCGCATCTGGTCGCTCGACGGCCTGCAGATCGCTGCCGGCGACTCACTGACGGTCACCCGCAACAACATGCCCATGAGCCTGCGCAACACAGGCGACAGCATCACACTCATCGGACGATCGAACCAGGTGATGGACGGATTTGCATATAACGGTTCAAAGACGGGAGTGGTTATCTGGACAGGACATTGAATGATAGTTAGGGGGGATGGTTTAATTGTTATTGCTATATTGCTTTAACTGCCAACTGACGACTGACGACTGACGACTGACGACTAACGACTGACGACTAACGACTGACGACTGACGACTGCACCTCACCCCCACCTCCCGCTTTTCAGCGGGACAAGCTCTCTCCTAAAGGAGAGGGGCTTTTAACTTCTCCATACCAACCACCCTCACCCATCTTCTCACCCTCTTGCGTCTCGAAGCTTCCGGGTAGAGCGGTTCGTTGCCTCCCCGCTCCCCCACAGACCCGTACGAGCGGTTTTCCCGCATACGGTTCCTCTGAATACGGTTTCGCTAAAGACTGCTGTGATATATCTTAGGCTTGAGTAGCGGATTCCATTCTTCTATCAGATTGACGTACTTTTCCCAGTTCCAGCGCCGTTTTCCTCCCCGGCGATTCAGCCAAAAGTGTAACCGGCGTTTCGCCTGTTCATAGTAATCGGGTATTTTCCTGCTGTTAAATGTAATCCCATAATACTCATAATGTCCTCTCAACATTTGGTTCACCCCTCGTATTATCTCCCCTTCTTTTCTATGCCTGTTTTCCCTCAGCCACTCATCCATCCGTTTGAGTGATGCACGGAACTTCTTGCTGCTTGTCTTGCGTTTGAGTACATTTTTCCCTTTACGGCTTTTGCCCCAGTAATGGGTAAATCCTAAAAAATCAAAGGTCTTTGGCTTTTGTCCATCCTTGTCCTCCAACTCTACCAGTCTCGTCTTCTCAGGATGTAACTTTAAACCGTATTTCTCAAAACGCTTCGGTAATACCCTCATTACCCTTATTGCATCTTCCCTGTTGATAAAGCCCAGCAGAAAATCATCTGCATAACGGATGATGAAGCTTTTACTCTTTAGCAGCGGCTGGATTTGTTCATGGAACCATTCATCAAGGACATAATGCAGATAAATATTGCTTAACAGCGGTGATATACTCCCACCCTGAGGTGTTCCCTCTCCCGGGTAGTAAACGTTCCCGTTTTCCAGTATCCCCGCCTTCAGCCACTTATTTATCATCCGCCTTATCACACCATCCTTTATCCTTTTGTCCAGAAATTCCCGCAGACACTGGTGATTTATGCTCCCAAAGTAATTCTCAAGGTCTGCATCTATGATATAATGCTTCCCTTTTATAGTTACTTCTTTGTACAATGCTTCCAATGCCTGATGTTGTGACTTGCCCGGTCTGAACCCGTACGACGTATCGTAGAATATCTCCTCATATACCGGCGTGAGAACTCTTGTTACTACTCCTTGCAGTATCTTATCCTCTATCGTTGGCAATCCAAGCGGCCGTACCTTCCCGTCTCCTTTGGGTATGTATACCCTCCGTACATTCGGTGCACGGTACCTCCCGCTTTTGAACGCTCCCAGTAATTGCGGTATACTCTCCTTTCGCCGTCCGTTGTACTCTTCCCATGTCTCCCTGTCCACTCCTGCAGCACTTTTCTTGTTCAGGCTGTCGAAGCTTTCATCGAGCATGGCCTCGGTGATGTACTGTGCCAGATTCGTCAATGCTTCATCCGGAAATTTCCTCGCTCTTTCCGCTATCTGCATTTCTACTGTTGACATCTCTTTCATGCCTCTGGTTCACGTTGTGTTTCTAAAGTGCAGCTCCGTATTCAGACATCCCCCTTCCCTACCAGGTGGCTTTCATGGAGCTGATTTCCCACCGTTCAATCGGTACTATGAGGATGTTAAGACTGCTTCCGCCTCTCTCTTTGACTTCGGTTTCCCTCGTCTTGGATACTATCACGATATTGCCTTTTCTTTGCGCCTTCACGGGTGGCAATATCTACCCGTGAGGCCCGGACTCTTTGGGTTCGGACATTCCGCTTATCCGTTTCTCGTGTGGAGACGGGAAGCTCTCCCAAGTTCCCGTGGATACCTCTTGTGCATCTGCCCTATTCTCAGACCCCGGCCGGACTATTTGACCTCAACCTTAACGGTCATTTAGTGCTGCTCACATTGCTGCAACAATGAAAGCTCCTTGCAATATGCTACATTTCGGGATTCTATCACACAGCTTTTGCACTCCCTGTGTACGCTTCGTGCAAGCATCTCTGCTTACTACGCAACACCCGGTTTTGGCTGCTGGTTAGGCTTTACCAATCAGGATTGGTTACCTGAGGGCATCCTTCGATCGGTTTCAAAGAACTCTCTTATTCCCCTCTCACGGGTTTAACTTGGCGCGATGCAGCTAATAACTCATATCCTACCGCAACTTGTTGCCCGCTATAATGAATGTTGCCAGATCCATTAAAATATAATGAATATTTTGATTTCTTCTAAATTTTAATTATATTGCCGGCAATTATTACTTAGAATCACGGGTATGTACCCCAAGCAAGTTGAGCCTGCGAAATGCCGCTTCAGCGGTACCCTGGACCCAATTTCCGCCCCAAGGGGCGGGGTATCATACCCTCCGCCTCCGGCGGGATTGTTCAACTTGCAAATTTTAATTCATTAGGTTCTTAAAATTTGAGTTTCACAAATAAAATGAAACCGGTATTTGGCATTGTCCTGTTAAAGCTTATCATCTTCCTGACACTGCTTTTGTTTTTACAGTTATTTAAATCTATCGTAGTGTATTCAGAAACTATTGAAATACCTTACGACCAGCCGACGATACAGGACGGCATCAACACCGCTGCCGACGGCGATACGGTATTGATATACCCAGGTATCTATTACGAAAACATCACCGTGACGGATAAAAACTTGGTGATCGGCTCATTATTTCTGACCACCAATGATACTTCTTATATTGAGCAGACTGTCATCGACGGTGGCGGACAGGGCGTGGCGGTGTATTTTGCTAATGTCGAAGAGTCTTCCATGCTCTGTGGGTTGTTGATTCAAAATGGTAATGCTCAGTATGGAGCAGGAATATCCCTCAACGTATGTACAATCAGGATAAGTCATGTGAATGTCGAAAATAACATCACAATGGCTTCCGGTGCCGGTATTAAATGTTACTACACTGATCTGGAGTTAAATGATTTCATAATCAAAAACAACAGGGCAACAGGCGAATATGGTATCAACGGGGAGGGCGGAGGCATTTGGTGTTATGGCTGCCAGATCAATATATACGAGGGTTTGATAAAGAGCAACAGGGCCAATCTGGGTGGTGGGTTATTATTACAAAACACCTCAGGAAAAATCTCTCATACAACCATCCTTTCCAACATCACTGGATACCCCGGCGGTGGCATTTTTGTATCGGGTGGTCACCTCACGATTGAAAACTGTTCATTCACCGACAACCAGGGAGCGGGAAGTGCAGTGTATGCCCAGTTTACAAATATGACTTTTATAAATTCTATTTTTACTAATAACCACTCAGTTGTCATTTCGTGTAGCCAAAATTGCCGGATGGTTTTCATCAATTGCACTTTAGCGGAAAATAATTCCGGAGGTTATCAGGTTTTTGATATATTTCAGGGTATTTCGGTCTATATCCTGAACACCCTATTTTATAATGATGATACACCGATAGAGATTGCTCTTAACTCTTATGATACCCTTTATATTTACCATTCGGATATCGACGGAGGCACCGGTGGTTTAAGTTACGGCAGCCATAATTTAATCCATTACGACGGGTCAAACATAGATAACAATCCGCTCTTTACAGCGCCGGGTGACTTTCATCTCTCCGACTACAGCCCCTGCATAGGATCAGGCATCGACTCACTGGCTGTCGACACCTCATGGCTCCTTGCCCCTGCATTTGACTTTGAAGACAATCCCCGTCCAGCACCGGATAATTCGAATCCTGATATAGGGGCCTATGAAAATGCCCTAGGTGATCCGCTCACAGGTATCCAGATGCCTGATCCCATAACTGAAGAAAAATCCGGATTGATATTATGCCTGATCCCTGCAGGTGAGAAGTTCCTGATCAATTATACGTTACCTGATGATTCATTTTATACCCTGACTCTTTATTCCCTTACGGGAGACAGGATTGATAACCTTGCTATGGGCTGCAATTCTAAAGGCAAGCATATGCTGGAATGGGACAACCCTTCCCTGAAACCAGGTATTTACCTTGTCAAACTTCAAAATAAAGACGGAAGTATTACTGTCAAAATACCGGTAATCGGACACTAAAGACATGGCAGATTCAATTGTTATATTGCTATATTGCTGTGGGGTAAGAAAAAATTTATACCCTAATAACTGCCGACTGATGACTCCCAACTGCCGACTGCCAACTGCCCACCCTCACCCTCTCGCAACCCGCAACCCGCAACCCGCAACTCGCAACTGACACCCTCCCTCCGAAACATAAAAACTTCTACCTTTGCCAAAATCCTCACACCCACCCCCATGAACGGCGACCCGCACCTTTACGACATCCTGCGCGAGCTCGGCATAGCCTTCGATTACTACGAGCATCCGGCGGCCTTCACCGTGGCCCAGGCCCTGAAGAACTGGAAGAAGATCGACTCGACGCACTGCAAGAACCTCTTCTTCCGTAACCACAAGGGTGACCGCCACTACCTCGTCATCATGGAATACTCACGGCCGCTGGCTATCCACGACCTGGAACAGCGCCTCCGCCAAGGCAAGCTGTCGTTCGCCTCACCCGGGAGGCTCATGCGTTACCTCGGCGTTACTCCCGGTGCCGTGTCGGTCTTCAACCTCATCAACGACAAAGCCAACCACGTCCACGTCTTCCTCGACGAAAAGCTCCGGCAGGCTAAAAAGATCAGCTTCCACCCCAACGATAACACCGCCAGCATCGTCGTCACCTTTACCGACATGATGTGCTTCCTCGAATGGAGCGGTAATAGCTACGAGTTCCTGAAACTGGACTGAAAAAACATTTGGTTGCTTCGTTCAGGATTTTTTTAATTTTGTATGTTAATGGTGAATCTGCATGGGAAAACTCTACGACTTACTCCTCGAAGACGTCCGTTTCGTTGAAGGCCTCAAGGCCTGCATCAACTGCGGCACTTGCACGGCCATCTGCCCTGCCGCCATGTTTTACGACTACGACCCCCGTATCCTCGTCACCACTTTGCAGACACGCGACGAAGGCAAGATAGAAGAGTTGCTCAGGGGCGACTTCATATGGTATTGCGGCGAGTGCATGTCATGCCGCACACGCTGTCCCCGCGGTAACGTGCCGGGGCTGCTCATCACCGCCTTGCGGGCACTGTCACAGGAGCTCGGCTATTTCACCGAGTCGGAAAAAGGACGTCAGATGCTGGCCATCAAACGAACCGTCGGCGAATGGATATTGAATCACGGCTATTGCCTCTTTCCACCAAAAATAACCATGCATCAACACCCTGAACAGGGACCCGTCTGGGAATGGATGCAAGGTCATCCGGAGGAGGTCTACGATCGCCTCGGAGCCAATTACCAGAAAGATGGGCCGGGAATACTACGTAAGATACCGGATGAGGCATTGGATGAGGTTAAAAAGATATTTGAGGTGACCGGGGGCTTGACGAGGTTCAAGAAAATAGAGAAATATTCCAGGAAGAAAGCCGAAGAAATGGGGATGCAGATTGGTGAAGGGACTGAAAGTGAATATTTTAACCATGTTTATACGGCAAACAACAATAAACATAACAGAAAAGGAACAACCTGAAACACATAGAAAGTCGAGGTTGTCTTAGAACTGATATTTTTAATTAACCGCAGAGGGCGCAGAGGAAGCGCAACCCCGACAATTGTCGGGGGCAGAGTATTAAAAATCAATTCTTTACTTCTTAATGTTCTCTGTTATCCTCCGTCGCTTCTTTGGTTAAAGACAGGTTTTCATACAACCTCTCCGCTTGTAACTTGTAGCTCAATAACTTTAACCCAATACTGACAACAATCCCATGAACATCGAAGGCAAACGGGTCATCTGGAAAGACTATCAGAAAGAGATCGCTGACGACCGCTATTTCTATGCCCGCAGCTGTGTCAGGCAGAGTTTCTTCCCCGGTGCCGAGGCGACCTTCCTGCGCATCCTGCGCGGCGAGCTCGGCAAGGAGCTCCACGACGAGCCGTACCACACCACTTGCACCGGCATAGCCTACCATGCCGACGTGGTGCCCTTCGACACGACGATGACCGTCGTGGCCCGTCAGTTTGCGCTGATGACGGAGGCAGGCTATGAGAACTTCGTGCCGTCGTGCATCACCTCCTTCGGCGTCTACTCGGAAGTGCTCGACATTTGGGAGCGCTTTCCCGAGACCGAGAAAAGGGTGAGGGATTACCTTAAACGGGCTACTGGCAGGACCTTCGAGAAACCACGCAACCTGGCCCACGCCAGCGACGTTATCTACAAATTCAGGAAAGAGATCACCCGGAGGGCGAAGTACCGTCTCGTCAACCGTTTCACGGGGAGGCCGCTGAAGGGCGTCGAGCACATCGGATGCCATTACGCCAAGATGTTCCCCAGCAAAGGCGTTGGCGGTGCCGAGTACCCTTATGTGCTGGTGGGCATGATAGAAGAGTGGGGTGGCGATGTCGTTGACTACCCCGAACGGCGCCACTGTTGTGGCTTCGGCTTCCGCCAGTACGTGGTACAGGCCAACAGGGGCTATTCCATCGCCTGCTCCAAGAAGAAGTTCGAGTCGATGGAACCCTACCACCCCGATTTCATCCTCACCAACTGCCCCGGCTGTCCTTTCTTCTTCGACCGGTGGCAGTATGCCATCAGCGAAATGGAGGGCAAAACTTACGGTGAGGATGGCAACGGCATACCCGTGCTGACTTATGAGGAGCTTGCCGGCATCGTGCTGGGCTACGATCCCTGGGACATAGGCTTCCAGACACACCAGGTGCCCGTGGAGCCGCTGTTAGACAAGATAGGCATACCGTACGATCCGGATATGAAATACAGGGGCCGGAACGGCGAGGACCTAGGCCGCCCCGCACCCACCAACGTTCTGAGGTTCTATAAATGAAACGGCATGGTTAAGAAGGTTGTTATCATAGGAGGAGGTGTCGCCGGCATGGAAGCCGCCGCGACACTGGCGGCGGGAGGCCTGACGGTCACCGTCATGGAGAAAACGGACCACCTCGGCGGACACCTTGCCGACTGGTACCATCTTTTCCCCGACAGGCGTCCCGGCAGGGAGGTGCTGCAGCTCCTCACGAAGAGGGTACAGGAGGGTGCCTCCGTCCTGCTGAACTGCGACGTGACGGACATAGAACGCAATAAAGAAGGCTTTGTCATACACACACGGCAGCACCCGCCTGTGGAGGCTCAGGCCTTGCTGGTGGCCACCGGCTTCGACCTCTTCGAGGTCAGGAAGAAAGAAGAATATGGCTATGGCATCTACGACAACATCATCACCTCAGCCGAGCTGGAGAAAATGTTGTCGGGCGGACAGCCCCTGCTGACGACGCGCGGCACCGTGCCGCGGCGTGTCGGCTTCGTTCACTGCGTCGGCTCACGTGATGCGAAGGCGGGTAACCTCTACTGCTCACGGGTGTGCTGCATCACCGCCGTGAAACAGGCCATAGAGATCAGGGAGAGACTGCCGCAGGCCGAGGTGTTCTCCTTTTACATGGACCTGCGGATGTACGGCATGGGCTTCGAGGAGCTTTACAAGGAGGCCCAGGAGAAGTGGGCCGTCAACTTTATCCGGGGCCGTCTGTCGGAAGCCTTCGAGAACCAGGACGGCACCCTGATGCTTAAGGTGGAGGACACCCTGACGGCACGCCCCCTGCGGATGAACGTGGACCTGCTGGTGCTCATGGCGGGCATGGTGCCGTCGGCAGGCACCAAAGAGATAAGCCGGATGCTCGGCCTGGAACTCGAGGAGAGCCGTTTCATCAGACCGCGCGACAGGCATATGTCACCTAATAGGACGAACATACCGGGGGTCTTCATAGCGGGCTCCTGCTCCGCACCCAAGAGCGTCGCCGATACCATTGCGGATGCCAGAGGGGCGGCGGTGGAGATCATGACCTCACCCCCGGCCCCTCTCCTTGAAAGGAGAGGGGAGAAAGGGGTGAGGTCATGATAAATTTCGGATACACAATCAACACCGACCGGCAAATCGACTACGACAGCAACGACAAGCGTATTGCCGCCTTTTTATCCGAAAACGAACCCACGTTCAGGATATGCATCTCCTGTGGCACCTGCACGGCGACATGCAGCGCCGGCAACTTCACCTATTTCAACCTCAGGGAGATGATCGTCATGCTGAAACGGGGTGAGACACAACAGCTTAGGACAGACATCACCAAATGCATGCTCTGCGGCAAATGCCAGATGGCATGCCCGCGGGGCGTCAACACACGCAACCTGATATTAACGATACACCGGGCCATAGAACACTTTGAACGACCATGAGCTTTGACTTCTTT